>Ga0136562_100355_pt1 | contig 17433 bp, 18 predicted proteins | sample AntCluMetagen312_FD_104784 | JGI IMG/M metagenome (GOLD analysis project Ga0136562, IMG submission 104784) | Saline lake microbial communities from Club lake, Antarctica - Metagenome #312 | ecosystem: Environmental > Aquatic > Non-marine Saline and Alkaline > Saline | place: Antarctica: Club lake...
AGGGCCACACGCTTGTTTACGAGGACGCCGGTCGGCGCGAAGCGATCGAGACGGCGTCCGACGGCGACCTCGACGGCCCGTGGCGGTTTTTCTTCGCCACGCGGCTCACCTTCCGGCCGCCGCTCGCGCCGGGTGTCGGACTGGCGATGATCCGTCCCACCGTGGTCGCCGAAGCGCGCCGTGCGTTCGTCGGCAGGCTCGAAGACCGCGGGTTCCACGCCGTCGACCGCGGCCGAACCGAACGAATGCGGACCGAGGGCGGCCACCGCGCCCGGCTCACGAAGTACACCGCCCACCACGCCATCGCATCGAACGGCTACGACGGCAAGATCGCGATCGAAGCGTGGCTGGCCGTCTGGATTCACGACGGAGCGTTCCGAATCGCCGGCGGAGCCTACCCGACACAGGGGTTCGACGCGCTGCTCGCGGCGCTCGGCGTCGGCCGGTTCGATCCGACTGCCGACCGCGAGGAACTGCTTGAACTGCTACGGGCCGTCGAGTAGATCGGCCATGCAACGATCTCCACAGCCGATCACAGCGTCGACAGCGCCTCGTGGATTGTCACCGTGAGCACGCTCTTCAAGCTCTGGTTCGCTCATGATTCCTTCTCACATGGAGCGTGATTGGTTTATACACCCAGAAAACCGAAGAGCTGCCCGTTAGTTCCGGCCAAACACGAGATAGCCGGTGTGGCCGACGCCGGCGGTCGAGGGCCGCGTCCCGCGCTCGTCAAAGTCCATCTCGCGCTGGATGGTTTCGTAGGTTTCGACGGCGAGACCGGCATCGCGGGCACTCTCGACGACCGCCCGAGAATCCTCGACGAACGGCGAGTAGACCGCGAGAAATCCGCCCGAAACCAGCAGGTCGGGCGCATGCTCGACGACCGCGGGGGCGTCGGCAGTATCGAGGGTCACGAGATCGAACTCCGGAAGGTCCTCAGCTGCATCGAGCACGTCGCCGGCCCGGACCGCGGCGCTGCCAGGCTCGGGAACCGACTCGGCTTCATCCCCCGATTCCGCTCCGACGACGCCGGCGAGCGCCATGTTCTCGCGTGCCACGTCGGCGAACTCGGAGTCCTGTTCGTAGGTCACGACCGACGCGCCGGCCCGCGCGAGATACGCCGCGAGCACGCCCGTCCCGGTGCCGGCGTCGAGAACGCGGTCGCCCGCCGCGACGCCGGTGTGACCGACGATCAGGCCAATGTCTCGGGGCATCATCGGCGCGCCGGTGCGCTCGAAGTGATTGAACAGGTCGGGGCCGCGGAGCGCTCGAACCCGAAACTCGGTCCCGAGGTGGGTTTCGAGAGTCTCGCCCGGCTCGACCTCCACGGGAATGTCGAGCACGCCGAGATCGGTTTCGAGCCGATCGCCCGGCTCGCGGAGATACTCGCGGTCGTCAGTGACCAGCAGAACGGCGGTCACTCCAGCCGCGAGACGGCATCCGCGAGGTCGCCGTCAGTCGCTTCGAGTGCCTCGCGTGCGTCGTCCTCGCTCGCACCAGTGCGCTGGGCCACGATCCCGATGTCCTCCTCGGGGATCGCGTCGCTGCCACCGCTCTCGTCGCCATCGCCGCTGTCGCCACCGTCGTCGCCAGCCCCGAGCGGCGTCGCCTCCTCACCACCGCCCGCTTCGCGCGTTTCGGGCTCGCCGGTGATGGTGTAGGTCGCCTGGCCCTGAGCGTCCATCCGCTGGACCTCGGGCTGGTCGAAGACGAGCTCCTTGTCGCCGGTGCGGATCACGATCTCTTCGGCATCGAGCTCCTCGATATCGATGCCCATCTGTTCCATCATCTGATTCAGCTTCTGTGGGTTCATCCCGCCGCCTCCTCCGAACATGGCCGACGGGACGGTGGCCAGCGTCTTGTCCCTTCGGGTTCGTCACGACGGTGATCGGCCAATCGCTCCGAACGATCCGTTCGTGCGGACCGCCCTACCGCCGTCGGTTCTAGAGGAGTACTCTTTCCGAATCCATCGTTTGCTTGTATGATGATCGATATTCAAATGGCACAAAAGTCTTGCAGCGAACGCATATGGCAGGATACCGGCTTGATATGTGCGATGGGGTTCCCGATTCCCATGATCGTACCGAGAGGAACGCATCCATCCGGCCTGCGGGTGCCATCGCGTACTTCGACCCTGATCGGGGAATCACGGGGGGCGGACACGAATGAGCACCGAGCGTCGCGTCGCGGATCGGTTCGTGTCCGCATTCCGGCTCCCGCTCGATCGCGTGACCACCGCCGTCGTGGCGATGCTCGGTCTCGATGCCTTCTGGTGGGTGATCACGATCAACGGGACCGTCCCAATGCCAGGGATGGCGTGGCTGCTAGAGCAGGGCATCCCGATGGCCGCGCCGGGCGCGATAGAACGCGGCGTCGCCCACGCCGGGACGATCGACGCTGTCCTCGGGTATCTCGTGATGTGGGGCGTGATGATGTGGGCGATGATGCATCCGGCGATGATCCGATTCACCCGGTCGTACGCCGATGCCCACGAGGGCACCGCGTTCGACGCGACGGTGGCCGTGACGACGTTTCTGATGGGGTATCTCTGGGTGTGGGCGTTCTCCGGTGTGATCCCGCTCACGTTCGACGCTCTCCTCCCCGGCGGCATCTACGGGTTCACGCGGGCACACACCCACCTCGCGATCGGCGGGGCGCTCGTGCTCGCCGGCGGCTACCAGCTTTCGGCGTTCAAACAGTCGCTGTTGTCCTCCTGCTGTGCGGATGTCTGCTCGCACGCGACGGGGGCCGTGGCGGCACTCGTGGAGGGGTTGCGACACGGCGTTCGTTGCGTGCTGATCTCCTTCGGCGTGTTCTTCCTCGTGATGCCGTTTTTCGGTGAGATGAACTTCTTCTGGATGGTCGCGCTGACGGGCGTGGTCGCGCTCGAACGCCTCCCCGAGTGGGGACGGGATGTCGCGATCGGATCGGGTGTCGTGGCGGTTCTCGCGGGTCTCGTAGTGCTTCTCGTCCGTCCCACTTTGCCTGTCACCTTCGGCATGTGACGGTCTCCAACTGCGTCGTACGTCGGTCCGATCGTCCGTTGGCGACGTTCCAGCCGACGACACCGACGAAACGTTTTTTGTTCGGTGTAGTGTATGGATTTATCGCACGCCCGAACCGGACGACGCGCTCTCGCCGGGCGCGGATGACGTCCCGCCGACCAGTACGGGGTCGTGCGTGGATTCATCGAGCCCAACACGGCATTGTGAGAGTGGCTGGACAAGCCATCAGCGGCGAATCACCACCGCGGCTCGATACGGGATCGGGCCGCGATTTTTCGCTGTGACCACGGCTGGGATGCTGTGTCTCGCCGAGCCGCAGTCGTCTCTTTGATCGGTAGTGAGTACAACCATGATTGGGGAAGACGCGTTCTGTCCGAAGACCGGAGCATCGCTCTCTGACGAGCAGCAGTACGACGACCAGGGACGACCACGCCGCGTCGTCACCGCCGACGAGCAGTCGCTGGCGTCCGCGACGGCCGGCGAGTTCACCACTGGTGCGGCTCGGTCGTCGAAGGCCGCGCTGTTCAACCGGTTCCGTCGGTGTCACACCACCCATCACCCGACCGACGACGCGCTCTATCGGAAGGCGGCGCTCGCACTCGCCCGGCTCAAACGAACCGCCGAGGGCACCGAATCGTGGGACGTTCACGTCTGGTACGCTCTCCAAAAGCGGCTGGCTGTGGCCGGCTACGACGCCGACTGGATGCACGCCCACGTCGAACCGCGGTGTCCACACTGTCACGGCCGGCTCCGCTACGAGGAGTACGCCGACGACGTGACCGCTCGGTGTGTGACCGACTGTACCACCGGTATCGATCAGCTGTCCGCGATCAGGGAGACGATCGCTGATCTGTACGCCGGTGCGTTCGACGAATCCGTCGAGCCCGACGATTTCCTCCAGTTTTGACGGTCGCCATCGTCACCGTTGGCCGCCCGGCTCTCGCGCTGGCGAGCCCGCTCTCGAATCGCCTCCCTCGGTGTCGACAACGATCGGCCGCGACAGTGCCTGTCTTCCGACGGCCCATACCGTCACACGATACTATCGTATCGATGACTAGAAAAACCGAAGGTGTCGGCGAACGCGGTGGTAGCTATCGATGGGAATCCGCGAAACACCACCGGAAGACCTCGCCGAGCGGGAACTGTTCGCCGAGTTCGTCGAACTCCTCGACGAATCGGCCGAGTCAGGGTCGGGATACAGCGAGGCGCGTCTCCGCGCCCGGCGTGCGGATCTCCTCGCGGAGATCGGCGACCGGCTGGAGGCGCTCGAAGCCGCGAAATCGCTCATCGGCGGGGTCGGGCCTGAACCCGAACCAGCGCCGCGACACGAGCCCGAGGCCAACTGAGCGCCGGGAGCACACGCCGATACCGGTGGCCGGTGACGGGACACGGTCGCTCCGGCGAGCCACGACGGCAGCTCTCTCCGACAGCACGGACTACCGTGCTGGACGATCTGGCGTTCTTTTGTTCGCCGACGATCGATCACCCGTCACGGAGCGACGCCGGACGACGCGCCCACGGCGGGCGTGGATGACCTCCGCGGCCGACAGCCCCGCAGCCGCCGGTTTCGCTCACCGTGGACCACCGAGCAACCGACGGTGTTGTTCGGGGGTGACGGGCACTCACGGGCGTGACCCGGACGGCGTCCCGTTTCGTTACCGATGATTACACTGTTTCTCCTGGTACTCTGGTGGTATCGACGACGAACTGCCTGCGACCGCGACGACCACGAGAGCGATGGGCCGCCCGCCGCTCGATAGCGGCCATCGTTTCGATGTTCTCGACTCCTCGATTCATCGCCGATAGCTCGCCGAAATGGAAACAACCACACGATACACTCGAACAGGCGTCGATCGCCAACCGACGTCCCTGACTGGTTGGATCGCTATCGAACTTCTCTCGGTACATCGGCCGCAGCGTGGAGGTGTGGGCTGAGATGGCTCGCAAGGACATGCGGCTGGTCGAGGTGATCACGCTGTCCGAGCACACCCGCGAGACGGTGCTCGACGTGCTCGATGCGAACGACCTCGATTATACGATCTCGGATCACACCCACGATCCCGACACGTCGGCGACGATCTCGTTTCCGCTGCCGTCACACACTGTCGAACCGATCCAGAACGAGCTGACGGAGCTCGATCTCGGCGAAGACATGTACACGGTCGTGGTCGAACCGGAGACCATCACCTCGGATCGGCTGGGCGAGTCCGACGACCTCTACGAACAGGTCGAGGGACTCGGCCATCAGGGGATCTCGCGGAGCGAGCTCCACTCGAAGGCAGCTGATCTCACCCCCGATCTCGTGATCTACTCGCTGATGACCGCGATCAGCGCGGTGGTCGCCACCGCGGGCGTGATGCTCGAATCGACCGCGGTGCTCGTGGGATCGATGGTGATCGCGCCGCTGATCGGCCCGCCGATGGCGACCAGCGTGGCGACGGTCATCGACGACGGGAAGCTCTTTGCCCGGAGCCTGAAGTTCCAGGCGATCGGCGGGGTGGTGGCGATCACCAGCGCGGTCGGATTTGCTCTCCTGGTCCGCTCGACGAACTTCATCCCGGCAGGATTGAACGTCGACCGGGTGCTCCAGCTCAGCAACCACACCGCGCCGAGCTTCCTGCTGGTGGTGATCGCGCTGAGTGCGGGCTTTGCGGGCGCGATCAGCCTCTCGACCAGCGCGACCATCGGCCTCGTGGGGGTGATGATCGCCGCCGCCGTGATCCCGCCGCTCGGCGTCGTCGGCGTCGGGATCGCGTGGGGGCGACCGACCGCGGTCCTCGGCTCCGGTGCGGTCGTCCTCCTCAACATCCTCTCGATCAACCTCGCCGCGATCATCTGTCTGTGGTATCTCGGCTACCATCCACAGAGCTGGTCGGAGCTCCGGAAAGCCCGGAGCACGATGTTGCGGCGGGTGATCGTGCTCGCGACTGCGGTGATCGTGCTCGCAACCTTCCTCGCACATCTCGCGACCGGCACGCTCGCCGGCCTCGCCGGACTACTCCTGTAACCATGACTGACCACACTGTGCCTGACGAGACCGACGACAGCGACCGCAACGAACCGACCGACGACAGCACCGCCGAAACCGACGGCGCTCTCGGGACCATCGCCCCGGCGCTTCGGCCGGTGGTGGCGTTCGTCGTGCGATTCGTCTGGATCGTCGGCCGGCTGCTGATCGTCGGCGGTCGGATCGCGATCGAGTATCTCACCGACCGCGAGCGACGGATCGGCGCACGGCGCTGGCTCCTGCTCGAAGGCAATCGGTGGGCGATTGTCGGCGGTCTCGTGGCGAGCGTGTTCGTCGTGGCGCTGATCGGCGGCCTCACCGATGTCGTCGGAATCGCCAAGGCGGGCTTCGTCACGAGCCTGTTCGGCGGGATCATCTCGGGGCTATTTTCATTCGTGCCGATAGTGGTCGCGGTCAACCAGCTCACGATCTCCGAGCTGTTCGGGACGCCCGACCGACTGCGCGAGCGCATCGAGAGCGTGCGTGCGTTCCGGGGCACGATCGAGGAGCGCCTGCCCGACGTGGCTGTGAGCCCGACCGATCCCGGAGCCTTCCTTGCGGTCGCCGCCCGCGTGCTGTCGCGGGAGGCGGAGTCGCTCCGCGAGGCAGGGACCGAGAGCGACGACACGGAACTCCGCGAACGGATCGACGAGTACGTCGATGGAGTGATCGGGCAGATCGAGCAGCTCAAAGCCCGATCCAACGAGGAGAACCTCCCACTCATCGACGTGCTGTTGCCGATGATGGGCGATGGCTACGCCGAGAACATCAACGCCGCGCGACGCATCCAGGCCGAGTCCGCCGATGCGCTCACCGCGCGTGCGGACACACTCCTCGACGATCTCCGCGAGATGTACCGCGGCCTGTCGATTCTCAGACAGTACTACAAGGCGCTGTACATCCAACAGGAGCTCGCCAAACTCTCGCGGCTCATCGTGTATTCAGGCCTCAGTGCGTTTCTGGTCTCGGCGTTTCTGATCTTGATCTTCGCCGACGGCGCGCCACCAGCCGGCCACGGCTCCGGGATGGTGGTGTTCGTGAGCGGTGCGCTCGCGGTGGCGTTCGCCCCGTTCGCCGTGCTGTTCTCCTTTATCCTCCGGATCGCCACGATCGCGAAGCGCACGGCGTCACCCGGTGCGTTCACGCCGCGCGGCGAGACGCCGGACTATCGCCAGGAGGAGTGGTGATTCGAGGGTGCATCGATGACTCACGACGACACGACCGCACCGACACGGACGCACCGCTGCTCCAGACGGGATATGCTCGCGCTCGCGGGAAGCGTGGTTACAGTCGGTCTCGCAGGCTGTCTGTCAGGCAACTCGACCGCGACCCACGGCTGGCAGCGCGTCTCGTCGCCGACCGGGAAGGCGCTTCGGGACGTGGTGTTTGCGGCGGACGGTCCCGTTGCAGCCGGCGAGAGCGGCCGCGTGCTCACGCGGATCGACGACGACTGGGGAACCGTCGTCGAGAGCGGACCGGGCGGAGCGAGCAACGGCCTCACCGGCGCGGCGGTCACGAACGACGGCGAGCGCGTGTGGGTGTGCGGCAACAGCGGCGCGGCAGGGTTTTACGACATCGTGGACGGCGAACTGACCGACCGCTCGGCCCCGAAGGAGAAGACGAGTTCGTGGGAAGACGTCGCGGTCGTCGGCCAGGCTGGCAGCGAGCGAATCTCCCTTATTAATGGCTCCGGCGAACTCCTCGTCGGCCGCAACCAAGGAGGCACCGTCCAGTGGGGCGAGGTCACGAAACCCACCGATGGCGACAGCGTTAATGCCATCACCATGCGGGGATCGACCGGCTATCTCTGTGACACCAACGGCAACGTCTACCGAAAGCGATCCGAAGATGGATGGCGATCCATCGGGATCGACGACGTGAGCGCGGGACTCCATGATGTCGCGATGCTCGACCCTGACACCGTGACAGCCGTCGCCGACGACGGTTCGATCTTCCTCTACAACGGGTTCAACTGGCTCTCGCTCGCGACGGTCGAGGACGCGCTCCACGCGGTCGATCGGCGCGAGGGCCGCGGAGCCGCGGTCGGGCCTGGCGGCACAGTTGTCACCGTCGACGGCAACAAGTGGTCGGCGGCCGATACATCGATCTCGAAGACGCTTCATGGTGTTGCGCTCGGCACGGTCGAGTATTCGGATGTCGCCGTGGGTGCCGACGGAACGATCCTCGAGAACTTCCAGTAATGGCGACGACTCAACCGGCGGAACCGCCCGGTCGCCGTCGAACGAATGGCTCGGTGGCGAATCGGCTCGATGTGATAGATAATTTCATGGAGGGAATAGTTTATTGCGTCTGGGAATGTACGCAAGCATGCACGCTCACCCGGGATGACGCGTCCGGCTGCCGGCCGCGGATGAGCCCCGGGATGACCGCCAGTGGTTCCTGCGACGAAACGGAACCGCTTCGAGCGGTTTCGACCCGTTTTTGTCGACCGATCTCGCCGAGCCTCGGGCGTGCTTCGACCGCGACCGAATCGCCACGACCGCCGCTGCAACACCGCGACGGATCGAACCGCGACGACCTGCGTTTCGACGACTCATAGCCACGATTATGTCAGTCACTGCTTCGTTCGCCGATGCGCTCCGCCTCATCGCCAGGATGACGTGGGAGACGTGGTGGGCGCTCGTGCTCGGCTTCACCCTCTCGGGGGTGGTCGAGGTGTTCGTAAGCGAGGAACGGATGACCGAGCTGCTCGGCGACGACGGCTGGCGCGAGGTCGCGCTCGGCTCGGCGTTCGGGGCGGCCTCGTCGAGCTGTTCGTACTCCGCGGTCGGAACGAGCAAGTCCCTGTTCAAAAAGGGCGCGTCGGGCGTCGCGAGCCTCGGAGCCTTCCTGTTCGCGAGCACCGGTCTCGTGATCGAGCTCGGGCTCGTGATGTGGGTCCTGCTCGGCTGGGAGTTCGTGGTCGGCGAGTATCTCGGCGGCGTGATCGCCATCGCGGTACTTGCCGTCATCTTCCGGAACGTCGTGCCCCAGCGCTGGTTCGACGCCGCGCGCGAGCATCTCCACGCAGTCGAGGAGACGACCTGTGACGCCTGTGGGATGGAAGCCGACCCGACTGACGAGGCGACGATCGCCGTCGAAACCACCGGTGGAACGAAGTACTTCTGCTGTGGCGGGTGTCGGCGCGCCTATGAGAGCCAACACGGCGAGACGAGTGGTTCAGAAGTCTCGTGGACCGAGAAACTGCTCACCACAGACGGCTGGGACACGGCCTGTACGAAGACCATCAAAGACTGGGAGATGCTCTGGCGGGACGTTGCGTTCGGGTTCGTCCTCGCGGGGTTCATCGGTGCGTTCGTCCCCGAGGCGTGGTGGGCGGCGCTGTTCGGTGCCGAGACCGGACTTCAGTCGGTGGTGTTCGATACGGTGCTCGCGGTCGTCATCGGCGTCGTGACGTTCATGTGCTCGGTCGGGAACGTGCCGTTCGCGCTCGTGCTCTGGACCAACGGCCTCCCGTTCGGGAGCGTCCTGGCGTTCATCTACGCCGATCTCATCATCCCGCCGCTGGTGCGGACCTACCGACGGTACTACGGCACCCGGATGGCGGCCGTGCTGTTCGGCTCGTTGTTCGTCGCGGCGGTCGTCGCGGGCGTGGCCGCTCACTACCTCCTCGGTGGGCTCGGCATCGTGCCGCCACGAACCGAGGTCGGTGGCACGCTCTCGGGCGGCTACACCACGACGCTGAACCTCGTGCTCACGCCGGTGTTCCTCGCCCAGGTGTACGTCACCTACGGTCCCGAACGGATGGAAGCGGCGGTCCGTGGGCTACCGCGGACGGCGTGGGACTGCTTCGAAACGCTACTCGACGCGATCGATCTCCTCGTGCGCACAGGGATGGCGTTTCTCGCCGACCTCGGCGACGCGGCCCGAACGCTCGGCGCGGGCGTGCGGTCGATCAGTGCGGGGATCGTGACCATCGGCGGCGCGTTCCGGATGGCACTCGGAGCCGTGCGCGCCGCCTGCTCGACACTCTACAGGGAGGGTCGAAAGCTCCGATAGGACGACCTTACCGACCGATCTGTAGCCAGACGTACCGAAAGCCAATCAGCCACTTCACCAACACACGACAATGACGAACGACACCGATTACCCATCGATTGCACAGCTCCGTGAAACCCTCTCCGACGCGATCGAGCGTCTCAGAAACGCGTTCGAGCGAACCGACTGATCCGTCGGACATTCCTGCCGATCTCGCGACCTCGAACGGTAATCAAACCATCAAAATCGAGTCTCACAGGATGCTCTCTCATTCCCACACGAGTCACCGATGACGAGCGATAGTACTACCGAACTACGGGACGACGCCAGCGTTTTCGAGGGGATCGTCGCCGGCGACGCCGCGGCGTCGGTGACGGTCGTCGCGTTCAACGTCACGGTGTACGCTGCGATCCGGTACGCCCCGGAGTATCTCCGACTGCTCGACAACGGACCGATCGTCATCGGGCTGTTCGGAAGCACCGCAACCCTGCTCGCGGTGGCGGTTCCGCGTCTCGGCTCCGTGGCCGATCGGCTGGGATCGAGCGCGGCCCCCGTGGTGGGGGCGTTCGCCTCGATCGGAGTGGTCTGCTGGCTGGTCGTGCCGCAGTTCGGCCCGACCGACGGCGTGCGCTCGGTGGTGCTGATGTTTGCTGGCCTCGCGCTGATCGAGTCGTGGCAGGCTGTCGGGCCGAAGACCGCCGCCACGATCTGCGTGGTCCCACAGCGGATCCGCGACCGTGTTCCGCAGGTGATTCGCCACGCGCGGACGCCACGGTACGTTGCGCTGCTCGCCGGCCTGCCGGTCGTGATCGGCCTGCTGACCCTGATCTCGCCAGCGATCACGGCGATTCAAGTGGTGCTCGGGCTCGCGGCCGCGATCGGACTGACAATGACTGTGCTCCTCGCGGTGCTCGATGAGGACGAGACGCCGACTGCGAGCGCGGACTCGACGACCGCACACGAGCCCGTCGACGGTGCGGGTGACGACGACACGATGGAAGACGGATGGATCGCCACCCCCAACGAGCCGATCCGATCCGTGCTCGATTCACTGCGCTCGCTGCCGCGATCGGTCCGCCAGCCCCTCGTCGGCGACTCACTCGTGGAGTTCGCGGTCGGGATGGTCTCGGTGTTTCTCGTCATTACCGTCACGAGCGTGCTCCGGGTCGATGTCACGCTGTTCGGTCAGCGGCTCCGCCCCGACGCGTTCTTCGGGGTGTGTCTGGTCGCCGAGATGAGCGTCGCACTCCTCGCCACCGGACCGCTGACGCGACTCGCCAACCGGATCGGCCGCGAGCGCGTCGTCGCCGGCAGCCTTCTGCTCGCGGCGCTGTTCCCGATCGCGCTGGTCAGCGCACCCGCGAACCCGACCGTCGTCGCCAGCCTGTTCGCGACCTTCGGACTGTATCGTGCGGGCCTGCCGACCCGCCATGCGTTCATCGACGCGATCACGTCGGCGGGTGACGACGCGAGCGACATCCCGGACGCTCGCGGGCGCTACCGAACGGCACGGGCCGCGCTACGGGTTCCGAGCGCCCTCGTTGGCGGCGTACTCTACGCCGTGAGCCCGACTCTCGCGTTCGGGTTCGCGACGGTCGTCGGCGCGGTCGGGGTGCGAGAGCTCCTCGTGGGTGCGACGCGACTCGGCGGCGAACCCACCATCTCCACTGACACCGAATAACGAGCGTTCAGCATGGCAGGACCACCCACTGACCGAGCGACCGACGACCGCGAGAAACTCCGCGGTGCGCTCAGGTGGGTCACCACCGTCGATCACGAAGATATCGGCCTCCTCTATCTCGTTTTCGGGACTGTGGCCGGGCTGCTCGGCGGGCTCGATGCAATGTTGCTCAGAACGGAGCTTCTCACCCCGTCGGCCGACGTCTGGGGCCCCGAGACCTACAACGCGCTGTTCACGACCCACGGCCTGACGATGCTCTTTCTCTTTGCGACCCCGGTCGCGTTCGGCCTCGCGAACTACGTTGTACCGTCGCTGATCGGCGCGGACGAAATGGCGTTCCCGCGAGTGAACGCGACCGCATTCTGGCTGCTCCCCGCGGCGTTCGTCCTCATGCGCGCCGGTATCCTCGCAGACCTGGTCGGTGTCGCCGGGATCGATCCTCCGGCGACCGGCTGGACGCTGTACCCGCCGCTGTCGCGACGCGCCCCGAACGTCGATCTCGATCTCGTGTTGCTCGGACTCCACGTGAGCGGCGTCAGCACCCTCCTGAGTGCGGGCAACTTCGTCGTGACGATCGTCGCCGAGCGCGCCGATGCCGTTGGCTGGCACAGGTTGGACGTCTTTTCGTGGACGGTGCTCACCACGAGCGGGCTCGTGCTGTTCGCGTTCCCGGTGCTCGGCAGCGCGGTCGTGATGTTGCTGCTCGATCGCAACCTCGGAACGACCTTTTTCGTGGTCGAAGCGGGTGGCCCGATCCTCTGGCAACACCTCTTCTGGTTTTTCGGCCATCCCGAGGTGTACATCCTCGCGCTACCGCCGATGGGACTGCTCAGCCACATCATCCCGAAATTTTCGGGTCGCGAACTGTTCGGATTCCAGTTCGTGGTCTACTCTACCTTGGCGATCGGGGTGCTCGCCTTCGGCGTCTGGGCGCATCACATGTTCGCGACCGGGATCGATCCGCGCATCCGGGCGAGCTTCATGGCAGTCTCGCTCGCGATCGCGCTGCCGAGCGCGGTCAAGACGTTCAACTGGATCGCCACGATGTGGGGGGGCAACGTCAGATTGACTGCCCCGATGCTGTTCTGTGTCGGCGCGATCGCGAACTTCATCGTCGGCGGCGTCACCGGCGTGTTCCTCGCCTCCATTCCTGTCGATCTGCTGTATCACGGCACGTACTACGTTGTCGGCCACTTCCATTTCGTGCTGGTCGGGATGGTGGTGTTCGCGCTGTTCGCAGCGTGTTATTACTGGTTCCCGCTTCTGACGGGCCGACTGTTCGATCCCGGACTCGCCCGCGCGCATTTCTGGCTGACGGCGATCGGTGTCCTGGTTGCCTTCCTCGCCATGCTGGTTGCCGGGATGGGTGGGCTACCGCGCCGGATGGCGTCCTATCCTGTCCAGTTCGCCACCGTCCAACAGCTCGCCACCCTCGGGGCCTACCTGATCGGGTTCGCCCAGGTGCTCTGGGGGTGGAACATGCTGGTCTCGTGGCGCTCAGGACAAATCGTCGAGACCGCCGATGTCTGGAACCTGAAGGAGAGCGGGGCGTTCACCCGGGAATGGCAACGGTTCGAGCAGCGTCTCGAAGGGCCCGAATCCCGCGATGACGCAGCGGCGACGCCAGTGGATGACGAACGTGCGTAGCGGCGATTCACCGCGTCCGGTAGCCAGGCCGGCCGCCAGGTTCGATCCCCGGCCGCGGCGTCGACGGCGAGAGCCGTCGTGATTGTCATGTTAGTGTACGATACCGCCAACGATACCGACGAACCGGCACCCGACCTCCCGGACGAGCCACAGCCTCTTGCGACGCTGACGGGGTTCCAGCGCGACGTGTTGTTCGTCGTCGTCAGTCTCGACGGGACGAACCCCAACGGTGTGGAGATCAAGCGCGAGCTCCGGGCTGCGTACGACGAGGAGATCAACCACGGTCGGCTCTACCAGAACCTCCGCGAGCTCGTCGACGAGGGCCTCGTCGAGAAGCGCCCGGTCGACGGCCGGACGAACGCCTACCGCGCGAGCGCGGCGGCCCGGGAATGCCTCGAAGCCCACACCGCGTGGAGCGAGTGGTGTCTCCTCGACGCTCCCGACGAGGCAGCCTAACTGGTGAACGAGCCATGAGCAGTAACCATACCGATCCGAGCCACGAAGGTGGAACCGACGCCAGCGCAGGGCCGAGTGGATCGCCCGAGATCGCGTGCGACGACGGCCTGTTGGCGGGCCTGAACGACCTGCTCGCCGGCAACCTCGAAGCCACCGTCGGCGAGCGCGGCACCGAGGACTTCTACGAGCTCTACGTCCTCCCCGATCCCGATCCCGAGAGCCAGGTCCACCTTGTCATGTTGCTCTCGACCGAGGGCGAACTGTTCCACGCCGCGACGTTCGACATCGACGACCTCGAAACGACCACGGCGCACACGAAGCTGCTCGACCGATGATCGCCGGGCTCCTTGGAGCGCTTGTAAGCCTCGTCGTCGGCATCCTCGTCGGCGGGCTCACGATCTTCGTCGGCGTCCCGCTGGGTGCGGGCGGGGCGACGCCCACCGTGGAGGAGTCGTTCGCCACCGCGGCGGTCGGCGCAGTGCTCGCCGTCATCGTCACGCTGCTGTTCGGCTGGATTCCCCTCTTTGGGGCGATCCTGCCGGCCGCAGCGTGGGTCGGCGTCGTTGGCCACCGGACCGACGCGAGGCCCCCGACAGCGGTCGGGGTTGGCGTCGTCGCGTGGGCGATCGCGCTCGTGATGACGAACGGACTTTCCGTCCTCCTTCTCGGCGGGTTCCAGTGACGCCGGTGGCGCTGCTCCCGATCTACACCGACCACTGCACAGCATGACCGAAACGACGAATCACAGGGACCGAGCCGAGTGGCAGGCGATCGATTCACCGACCGGCAAGACGCTTCTCGGCGTCGTCGAAACCGTCCGCGGCCCGTACGTGGTCGGCGAGGACGGCGTGGTTCTTACGCGCGACGAGGCCGGATGGACGACGGTGATCGAAGCTGGGCCGGCGATCAAGCGCAATCGGCTCACCTGCGTCGCGGTCACGCCCGACCGCGAGCGGTGCTGGTTCGCGGGCGACAGCGGCGCGCTCGGGATGTACGACACCATCTCTGGCCGGAAGTACGACTACACTGCCCCGATGGAGAAGACGAGCACGTGGGAGGCGATCGCGGTCGCCGGCACGCCCGACGACGAACGCCTCTGCGTCGCAAATGGTTCGGGCGAGGTGCTCCCGATCGGGTTCGACGACCGCGGCTGTCCGCAGTACGGTGCAGTCACCAAACCCGGTGGCGGGTCGACGATCGCGGCGCTCGCTGCCGACGCGACCGCCTGCTACGCCGCCGACACTAGCGGCGGTGTCTTCGCAACTACCGACGAGGAGTGGACCCAGATCGGGATCGACTGTGCGCAAGTCAATTTCCTCGCACTATGCGCCAGGGACGAATCGCTGCTGGTCGGCGGCGGTGACGGCACGCTCTATCGATACGACCCAGCGTGCGGGAACTGGACACCGCTCTCGGTCGGCGAGACGGCGGTTCACGCTGTCGCCAGCGACGAACACGCTGCGAGCCACGACAGTAGAACGCGCGCGATTGCGGTGGGTGAGAACGGGATGATCGTCGAACGAACGCCCGACCGAGGCTGGCACGGCATCGACTCCCCGGCCGAATCCGATCTGTGGGGCGTCGTGCTCGGAACGACTGACATCGCGGTCGGCGAGGACGGAACGCTCATCGAACGCTGAAGACGATACATATGGAACGAAACACACCCGGACGATCCACGAACGAACGACGCACGAACAGGGGCGGTCGACAGGGTTGGCGGTGGGCAATGAGTAGTGACATCGCCCTCAATCTCCTCCAGCTGGTGGCGCTCACGATCCCACCGATCGCAGTCCTGATCCAGATGCTCCGGCGCTCGGAAAACCTCGAATGGCAACAACGGAAGTGGAGTTTCGGCCTCGCGATCACGAGCGTCATCGCGTTCATCGGTGCCGGAATCAGTGTCTTGGTGTACTTCCTCGGCTACGCGAGCGTCCCGCTACCGCTCGTGGTGGGCCTCGTGCTGGCCGTGGTCGGTCTCGTACCGTTCGCCCTGTTCACGGGCATCCTCTACCAGGAGCACAAGGCCGAGCACGGTCCGTAACACCTGTTTCACGGCTGCGAGAAAGGAATCAGCACAACCGAAAATACACAGCGACGCCATCGGCCGCCGAATTTTCAGCACCATCGATGCTACGTCACTTCCGAACGCAGTATCGAGACGCGAGGCGCTCGACGCACCTCCTGTTGACGGTCGGCAAGGGGGGACCGGCCGCACGGGCCATCGACTGGACGATTGCGGCGTTCATCGCTTGCAACGTCGTCGCCGTCGTCTGCGGCACGGTCGATCCGCTGTTCACCCGCTATCAGGCCGTTTTCTATACCTTCGAGCTGCTCTCGGTCGCGGTGTTCACCGCCGAGTACGTCCTCCGTGTCTGGTCCGCGACGGCGGCCGAGGAGTACGATCATCCGATTTTCGGTCGCCTGCGATTCATGACGCGGCCCGCGGTCGTGATCGACTTGCTCGCCGTCGTGCCCTTCTATCTCGGCACCGTCGTGTTCGCTTCGGACCTCCGGGTGCTCCGCGCGGTCAGGCTCTTTCGGTTCCTCCGGCTGTTCAAGCTCGCCAGATACTCCCGATCGGTGGCACGGTTCGAGCGGGTGGCGAAGCGGAAAACCGGCGACCTGATCGTCGCGATCGCCGGGACGAGTCTCCTCCTTACGCTGGCGTCGAGCCTGATGTACTTCGTCGAGCACGACGCCCAGCCCGAGGGGTTTGCGAACATTCCGGCGGCGCTGTGGTGGGGCGTCGTGACCCTGACGACGGTCGGCTACGGCGATGTTTACCCGGTGACGCCGCTCGGAAAACTCCTCAGCGCGACGGTCGCGGTGCTCGGCACTGGTCTCGTCGCGCTCCCCGCCAGCATCCTCGCTTCGGGGTTCACCGCGGACGCCGCCGACCGGTGTCCCAACTGCGGTCACGACCTCGATTGAACCCTCGATCGTCCACCGTCCATCGACGTGTGATCGGCTCGATCCATTTTACTTCAGTTTCTTGGTATCTTAAGCCGTCACCGCAGGTATCACAGGCCATGCGTCACCGAATCGACATCGATGGAATGACGTGTACAGGATGTGAGGCGATCCTCGAACGTGAGGTCGGCGATGTCGGCGATGTCACGGATGTGACGGCCGATCACGAGGTGGGCGTAGTTTCGTTCGCCACGCCGCGCCCGACGACCGGAAGCTACGTCGAACAGGTCATCGATAGCCTCGGATACGAGGTGACGGATCACACGACCGACTGATTCTCGCCGTTCGGCAGTTCTCTCAGCGGGCGAACGGGCTGTCAGTCGCCGCCGGCACCGACGCCGGAGCGCGCCGCGATCGTCTTCCATTTCCCGGTCCAAAACCGAAACAGGTTGACGCCCGCGCGGAGGTAGAGATCACCCAGCATCGCGGCGTAGACGGCACCGAGGCCGAGCCCGAGGCGGGTGCGACCGTCCAGCCTGCGACCGAGAGCGTGAGCGTCGCGGGGTGCGCGAGCGCCGCGATCGGCAGCCGAACAAGGGTACCGAGCAGCGTGCCGTAGAGCGGCCAGCGGGTGTCGCCCGCACCCTGAAGCGCCCGCGCGGCGATCATGCTCCAGAACCGAAACGAAACCGAGAGCATCACGATCCGGAGGTACGTCCCACCGA
>Ga0136562_100368_pt1 | contig 17070 bp, 17 predicted proteins | sample AntCluMetagen312_FD_104784 | JGI IMG/M metagenome (GOLD analysis project Ga0136562, IMG submission 104784) | Saline lake microbial communities from Club lake, Antarctica - Metagenome #312 | ecosystem: Environmental > Aquatic > Non-marine Saline and Alkaline > Saline | place: Antarctica: Club lake...
GCTGGAACACTTGCCACGAACCGGCAACAGCTGCGATACCCCACGATATTGCGATCCGCTTCATTGCCCCACTACTGTCGTTACTGAAGCCAGCCTTGAAGACGTAGAAAAGACCGTAGAGGAACAGTGCCGCAGCACCAACAGATGCGATCTCACCACCAACGTTATCAACGAGGTTCCAGGCGAGGTCACTCGGCGACGTTGTTGCGGCCACTGGCATCGAGAAAGCCAGTGTCATCGCGATACTCGTAATTAATCCACTTGCTGCGTATCTGTGATATTTATTTGATTTCATTTTTGGTCCCTGTTGTGTTCTACAGCCGTGTAGAATCTGGGTCGCTTAGGTTAGTACAAACTAGCTATCCATAGCAACTGATTTAAATATTTCCCATCTAGCCTTTTTGAAAACTAACAACATAGTGCCACTTGTCAGGGTTGAGACCAGAATCCTTTGATTACAGCCCCGATCGTATCCTTTGGTACTTCGACGAACTCAGACCGTTCTTGCTTGCTCAAGAGTTCTGAGACAGACTTTCGGCCGCCGGGAGTGTATCTTTGGTCGATCAACACTCGTGTCCCAACATCAGAGCTGTTTCTGATCACGCGCCCGATGGCCTGCCGAGTCTTATAGAGCGCAGGCACAGAGAACGAATAATCAAATGCGTTTTCCCGACCGAAACGGACAGCATATGCGGTTTTTATCGCTTCCGAATGGTTAGAGTAGGGATTCGTGAGAGGGACACCGCAGACGATAACATTAGATAGACGATCTCCGCTGTAGTCGACGCCCTCAGTCAACGTTCCGCGCAGCGAGGTCGTCAGGACCGCCGCCTCTTCTTTCTCGAAACGGGATTTCATCTCTATCGTCTCGTCGTTGGATGATGACTGGTCGACGTAGACTTTCTTGTCCAGCCAATCCTCGACGAGATCCCCGATCCATGCAGCTTCATTGTACGAGGGCATACAGATCATCGTATTCCCTTCGGCGTTGTCGATCACGTCAGTGATAGCCTCAGCGTACTCCTTCCGAACAACGTTAAATTTTGTACTGTTTTCACGGTTTCCACCAGTGAAGCTCGTGAGGGGTACAATATACGAGCCTCTATTCTCTTCTGGAAAATTCAAATCGAACACATCCGACGCCGTGGGCTGTTCTAGCTGGTCTATACCGACTGTCTGTTCGTAAACCTCGACCGGCGAGAGGGTCGCGCTCATGAGCATACCGCCTCCAAACTGTGAAAAGATCCGCTGGAGGTCGTATGCTGGGATACAGTTTTGCAGCTTTATTGAGCAAGAATAGCTTTCCTGATACGGCCGATCATCATCGTACGACCACTGTGACCCCTTTTCGCGACGTGCTGAAAGGGATAGCTCACAGAAGTAATCCAGATCGTCGGCGTACACCTTCTGGGTGATAAGTTGGCTGACTTTCTCGACTGCGTAGACAGTCTTCCCGTCGACGTACTCACTGTAATTCGAGAGGACTTTGAGAGCGCCACCGATTCCTTTGCCGGTATATTGAGCGTCGGTGTAGAATTCCTCACTGAAGTCCTGGTGTTCAAGCCACAAATCGAATTGATCCGTTTGCACTTCTTCGGGGTCCCTGAAAGGGATTGAGTCATTAGCTTTGATCTTCCCTTTGCTGGCCCGATCACTCAAGTGAGCATTCGTGACCCTGTCAATCATTGACTGCAATTCGTCGAGGAACCGTAAGAGCATCTTCGCTCCCGACAGAGATGTAGAGTACTGCGATAACTTCTCTTCAACTTTATCTCTTGTTTCAGCCCTCATATCGCTATATGCCTGATGGAGAGCGTCTATTTCATCTGCGGCTTCGTCAAGTTCCGATCGAGTCACTGAACCGCTGAGGTAATCTCGAACTTTCTCGACGAGCATATGACTCTCGTCGACGACCAAGAGAGTCGACTCGTCGATGATAGACTTCGTGACGGCCTCAACTGTCCCTCGATGAAAGACGTGTGCATAGTTGCCGATGACGATCTCGGCAGAATCAATCCCGTCTTTCATACCTGAATAGGGGCACGTCCCCAACTGAGTCGCCTTCTGGCGGAGTGTGTTGGCATCTAAGACTTGCCCGGAGTAGTTGATGGTTCTATTCGAGAGTTCGTCGTCGACGAGCTTCTGAGCGTAGTAGGGGCATACATCTGCCCCATCGAAATTGATTGGTTCCGGTTCGAACTGAGCGTCTTCGATGTTCTCGTGGGTCACCCCACGTTCTTCTAACCGGCGTTGGTGCTTTGCATCTACCATTCGAGATTCAGCTGACTCCACAATGCTTCGTGCGCCATCAAAGAGTTCACCACCGGCACTGAAGCTTTCTTGATGAGCCTTGTCGTACGTATTATTGATCAACGATGGACATTTGTGTGATACCGACTCTGGAGAAATCGCAGAGGAATCAACATACGGGCAGAGGTCTCCCCGACCGACAATGGTCAGAGATGTTGGTGGAGTAAAATGCACAGGGGCTTTGCGAGCGTGGCCGTACTCGTCAATGATTGCGTCCTTGATTGCTTGAATATCGTTCTCAAAGGCAGTTTGTTGCTGCTTCACCGGGGTGATAACGAGGACTCGCTTGTACTGCGTCTGCGGATCTCTAATCACAGACAGTGCAGCCACGGCTCCAATCAAGGTCTTACCAGTTCCGCACGGCCCTTCCAGCTCGTAGTAGCCGTTATCACGGAATGTTTCAATCGCATTTCTAATTGCTACACGTTGGTTCTCGTAAGGCTCCTCGTACGGAAAGAGGCCCTTAATCAGATAATCAATATCAAGGTAATCGTCGCTAGCCCTCTTAGAAGAATGAGGCTCTCCAGTGGCCTGATCGCTATCAACCATTAATAGACCTGAGTCCGGGCAAATAGATGTAGCTTTGGGGTTGAGATGTCAGTTCCCGACCCCGAACGCCTCACCAAATACAAGTCCAAAGCCGAGGGCTGCTTCAACTGCCATCTCGTACGTCCATATGCGCTCGAAGCGGTGGCTATCGTTTGGGGCATCACCGATTAGTTTCACGCTGAACTCAACATTCTTCGTGTAGTCACCGGTGTTATTCTCCAGATCAACGTTGAACTGGCTGATATCGATATCGGGGTGTTCCGTTATCGGAATTGAGCTTCTGTTCTCGAAAAAGTCACTGCCGGGGACCATTTTTGATCCCGATTCAGACGGGACCTGAACACCCATTCGACCAATCTGCGCATACTTCATTACGTCCCCACTTTCGGTTGTCGCTGTTGCGCCATTGATAGTGTCCAGTTTCACAAGGAGTTCCATCTCGATGATGTCTCCTGGAACCATGTCGTCCCAAGCGATCTTGAACATAGTATCGCCGTTCAATTTGAAGGTCTCTATTTTACCACCCACAGTCCTCTCGGAGAATGTGCCCCCCTCGTCGATCTCGACGGTGTGATCGTTCACATCTGCTTTGACGGGTGTACTCATAGCGCGAATTCCAGCAACAGACGGGGCTGCTACCGTCGCGGCTGATGCTGCGATTTTGAGAAAGGTCCGTCGAGCTACTGTAGCTTTACCTTCTGTTGACGATTGGGATTGGTTTTTGTCGTTAGCCATGATTTATCCTGTGCTGAATTCGACCTCGCCGGTGACGTTTACCGAGCCTTCACTGCTGATCACAGTACCGTGTACTTTCTTGTCGGGGATGTAGATCTCGTCGACCACCCGAAAATCTCCGTTCGGCCGTGTCAACACAACCTCTACAGTCATATCGTTCATGATCCCGGATTCGTTCGCTTCACTCTCCGTTAGCACGAGCTCACCAGTTCGGAGTTCGCCGCCACTTTCTGCGGTGTATATCGTGTGGTTAGCATCACCGCTCCCCTGGATGACGAGCGATTTCGTATTACTCGTGGTGAGAAGTGGCCCACTCTCGTAGGCAATTCCGATATTGCTCACAGAGACGAGTTCGAATTCCATTGTTTCGAGTCTCTCACTGGTGTCTCGAGAGATGTCGGTAGCCATACTCACACCGATTCCCCCGATAATGAGGACGACGACTGCGAACACCGCAACAAAGAGAATCGGTGAACTGCCTCTTCGGTCGGACGAGAGGCATTTTTCGGTTCCAATGATCATCTACTATTGAATTAAACACTACCCCCCTACAAAGCTATTTTGCTAAAGAGTCTTGAGATATCAGGGCTCATAGGCAGGATATTCGTCGGTATGGAAAACAGCAATACCAACGACGGAACAGCTATTTAGGGACGGGGTAATCGTAGACAATGCGCTCGTTATCGGGGTGATCAATGGCTGAAACCGTGATCAACGAGGAGCCCGGAGTTACTTTAACCGGCCCGTCCAATGCTGCTTCGTCGGAGTAGGTCAACGAGGAGCCCGAAATTACTGTTACTTCATCATTATCATTCACATCAACCTCTCCCTCTTCATCCGAACCCGACCAGTCTAGTATCACTGTACTACCAGACGTAGTATTAAGAAGCGCACCACCACTACCGTCGGTTATATTTTTGCCGTCAACGCGAACGATCAAATCATCTGCTTTGCTCACTCCTCGAACAGTGAGCCGGATTTCTTCCCCACCAGGGTTGCCGTCGATGTCTGCACTTGGAGGGGCCTCGATACTGTTTATAACGCCCATGATTTGACCACTCATTGCGGCAACTGCGATAAGGACGAACAAGCACAGTACCGCAACAGCCAGCACGGGTGAAACCCCACGCTTATCATCATTAATGCGACTTAACCCCGGCAATTTCAATTTTGTAGGTTTTTTACTCATAGCTTCAGTAGTGAATTTATTTCACTAATCACCACACACTTGGTATGAATGTGCGTTATCAAGACATTTACCTCTCCCCACATATAGCTATTGTTTCTATAACTACTTTGTATGAGAGTCGCTAGTCCGTCAAAAGTTATGACGAGATTATCGATCCGTCGACGTCACTTGGATTTCGTGGTAGAAAACGGTGACAGGCTCGCCACCGGTGACCTCCACATTGATTTGCACACGAGAGTCACCAGTATCTGGATCTGTTGAAGCGACCGTTAAGTGCGGATGAGACTCGATATACTCGGACCACCCGGCAGTCTGTTCAGTGAGAATGGTCACACTTTCCGCAGCTCCAATATCGACTAGTTCGGGAGATTGACTCTCAGACAACAGAACAGATTGATCTCGACCGGAACCAAATTGGATATCGTCGTCGTACACAGTTGTGACCAGTGGGAGTATAGCCATCTCGTCGGATCGTCCGGTGAGAGGTGTCCTGATCGAGTCGACCCCTTCGAAGGTGGTTGTTTCGATGATCCCAGTATCGTAGGTAGTGGTGTATCTATCATGAGTCACCTGGAGTGGCTTCGACTCAATCACATAGGTCTCGCTCCCACGTATCGTGATCACAGTCGGTAACGGTTTACTCACCCTTGCATTTAGTGAGTGGATAGTGACGATCTTCGAAGAGGTCGCGAATGAATTCTGACTGCCTAGATCCGCGAAAGATCGAGAGACGTCATCCACATTCTCGAACCCAATTATTGATTGGTCTATTGACTCCCGATCTTCTGTTTCTTGGAGCAGGTCTACACCGGTAGTGCTGATCACGGTAGCAAGAGTGATGACCATTAGAAAGATAATCGCTACACTAATTGCTTCACTGGAACCTCGGTTCGAAGGAATCAACTGACGCTCTCTGGGTGGGTTTAGCAGCACGGTCACACTCCATCCGTAGATTGGAGGTAGAGCTCGTTCTGGGCAGAGTCGTATATTATCAGGATCTTCCCTCCTGTGGCTCCAGAGTTTGCTCTTACTGGTATCGAGGGATCGATCGGGACACTCGTCTCAATCGATAGCTGTGAGGACCTCATTATTAGCTCATTTCCGTCAGAGGATATTTGAGCAGAATACCCTTGAGAAGTTATCTCTTCAGGGGTATCCAAATAGACGGTCGTCTCAATGCCACCACCAGACACCGAGCCACCAGCATCGCTGATTATGGATTCTGTTCGATCATTATCTTGAACAAGGCGGTGTTGGTGTAGCAGCTGTACAGAAATCTCATTGCCGACATACTCGAGATGGTCGACAGTAATTTTCTCTTCTTGCCTTTCAGTGATATCCTCCAAAGTGACCGTCAATGACGATAGAACAAGCAAGCCAATAGTGAACGTAAGCATGTATTGCACTGCTGTCGATGAGGCGCGATTATCTGAGAAAAGCCTCATGGAATACTACCCCCAACCGGGCCGTGAGTGATAAATGTAGTAGTTGAGGTCGTTGCAGTCTCAGATTGGAAGGTAACGTCCAGAACGACTCCGAATGTTGCCGAGTTGGTTTGGAGAGAACTATGCGACCGCTCAATATCTGTAGCGACCATTTCTATGCTCCCGTTTACACGATCCCCGTTGTAGATCGAAATGGAATCTACTGTCGACTGGTCGTATCCGGGGAAGACGTAGCCATCGAAACTTCCCTCGCCTAGATCCAGATATGGATTCTTCGAAGAGTTCGTTCGATATCGTTTCTCACTACTGCCGACCCACAAGGCTTCGACCTCGCTTGGAGCCTCAGCTGGTCTATAGACATAGATATCATACTCATCGGTTTCAACCCGAAACGAGCCGTCTGATTTGGGATCGCTGGTCACTGGTAGATTACTTTCCTCTGTCTGTATCTCGATACCGCCTGTTACAAGGTCTGAGTTGCTCTTGTTGATGATTTCCCAATTGGACAGCCCCGACGCAGTCAGTGTCCCATCAGTACCTGTAGAAACTCTCGTCCCCGAAACTTCATCGACGACTGTGAGGCTCACATCCTCCCTCCGATATTGGCTGGAAGCGGCTATATGGGCCTGCTGATCGTTGATGAGATCGTTCAGATTCCCATGCCCCCGGTTCGATTGGATGAGGGCCGACTGTAGGTTGCTTTCGATATTGGCGATGGCGTCTTCAGCTTCCGATGTTTGTGTAACTCCTTCAGATCGGTCGATGGTGGCCAACAGCCCGTAGTTGAGTAGAATGAGGCTGGCGACGAAGAACGAACCGATGACCACCACAGCCAAGAGATTCATCTGTCCCCTTCTGCTTGCGGTCAGATGACCTAGAACCATACCACCACTCTCACGTAGACCACGTTATAGATTTCATCAGTAGAGGTCGAATCCTTTGCCGATGGTACTGGGTACGAATTCGAATCTGCAAGGGCTTTTGTTCCCCGGTCGATCTGTGACGGTGAATTTCCAGTCCGGTGGTTTTCGGGTGGCGATTGTAGTCTGTCATTGCCATGAAGCGTGAGATACTCTCCTGAAACAACCATTGTTTGTCCAGCAGATCCGGTCGACAAAAACGGGATGCTATCTGGCTGCGCTCTTCTGAGTGTTGAGGCGTTCCCTGCTGGCTGGCTTGAATTGGCCGCAGGAATCAATTCGATGCTCACGGACACGTTATGTTCATCCCTAAACTCGTCGAGCCGATCACCGAATTGGCTTTCGGGCACTTCAAGATATAGTCCGTTATTATCCTGCAATCCCCCCGCGTACGCGAAACGCCTATTATCGTCATCCCAATTCAGGATACTCGATTTTAGAGTCCCGTCTTCGATTGACTGTTGGACCATCTGGTCAAGGTTACCCTGGATAGCAACCTGCTTTTCCCGGTCTTCAGTAGTCAAGTACGGGTCGCTGAGGGGCACTGATGCTGAGGCTGCGATTACCACCCCTAAAAGGAATATAACAGCTATGAGTGCTTCTGTCGTGTGTGCCACACCTCTCTCGTCAACCTTTCCGTTTGAAATCCATCTGCAAATCTGTTCTATCATAAATCTCTCCAGATCGTCAGTGTGATCTTCACTTCGCGGTTGTCGACCATTAAAATATTGTCTGCCGAACTGGTCACTGTGTTGGGGATTGGTTCACCGGCAGATCGAACATCACTAGCATTGTTGAAGATCGATGCAGGGTCTGTTGAACCCACGGGTTCAAACGACACATTGGCGTTGAGACCTTCTTCGAGCCGGAGGTCGCCCGACACATTACCGGACGCAACGAATGAGTTTATCAGAGAGCTAGATACGTCCCCGTCCTCACCAGTCAGGGTGTTATATTCGAGATCAACCAACATACGTTGCGCGTCTACAGTGTAATCCAGATCCGAGTTCTGTGAGTTATATAGTGGCGATCCTGTAAAGAACACTGTCCCACTTATGAAGACGAGTAAAATCAGGAGAGAGATAATATAGTCTATGTTTGTCTGGCCTCGCTCAGACAGACCCATTGGTGACCGATTATCGGCTGTTTTTCGAAGACTTCTAGGGTTGTTAGAAGACATACCACACCCCCATCACGAAACTGAAAAACGCCAAGACGTATTTGAGTCCGGGAGAGTATTCACCGGTTCGGATGTAACCGCAAATGAATCCAGCTAGAGTGCCTTGAAGGATTGCACCGTGATAGAACATTAAAGAGATGGTATCTATCGAAACTGAGTCACCAGATAGAGCATCAATACTAGAAGATCCAACGCTCTGGTAGTCGACAATACGTTCGATAATGAGAGTCTGCATGACTACTAAAGATGCAACAAAAATAAAGAAGATCGCGATAACCACCGTTATCTGCTGGCGAGTCTGAGATTTTCTATCTGAAATGATCTTATCTTGTGTCTCCGATAGCGAACTGGCTGTTTTCAGAACCTCTGTGATATTATTAGAGATTCCCTGTGCGCTCAATATAATCCGAAATAGTCGTGCAAGACGGGGGATTGAGTATTTGTTGTTCGTCTCAATAATCGACCTACTCAACGGAATTCCGAAGTCTTGTTTTTTATACATGGTTCTGAACTCCTGCGACAGCAGCGAGTCACTGTCTTGAGCAGTGATAAGCATGGATTTGCGGAGTGTAATTCCTTGCTCGTTAGTGTTTGCTAATTTGTTCAGATCGTTCGTCAATCCGTCTGTGATTTTCCCGCGCTTGTGGAGACCATACTCATAAAAGTAGACGAACGGTGCAAATATGATCATAATGGGGATATAGGCCCCTACCAAGGTCATCGTGAAGGAATTCCCGGTTAGATAATCGATACTGAAGCCGATATTACCGGTCAGTATCGCTGAGATGAAGAACAAAAGGGCGATTGGAATAGTCACCCAGAGGACGTACTCAGGGCGGCGTCGAATATACACAAGTGGATCCGACAAGAACCCCACCAGCCTTGACCGGAGCTCATTGATGTAGATCTTATCGAACATCGGGCTTACACCCTTGTAGTCTCCTGCAATCCCTGCTGAGAAGATATTGAGTTCGTTGTCGTCGATGAGTTTAGAACCGTACTCCTCGTCGGGTCTTAGTTTCCCGGAGCCATACGAATTCTCAAAAATGGAGATGACTATCAGAAGCGCAAAGATCTGTATGGTCGGGATCATGATGTAGACCAGCAGCGCCGGGATAGTGGCCCCCACAACACCGATGGCGCTGGCCAATGCTGCGAGGATGATGAAGACCACTGGCACGACACTCATCGTGATATACAATTCATTAAAGAACTCCAGTCTGTCGAGTTCAGCTTTCTGTGTCTGTTTTACTTGAGTCTGGAACGATTCCTTTTGCGACTTGAGAAAGTCGTCCATTTTCCCACCACTGGTAATCGTGGACAGCATATCGTTCAAAAATGTCGCTAGAGATGGGCTAGGAGTAGTTTCGCTCACATTCCCGATTGCAGTATGGTAGTCGTCGGAGAAGCTATCCATGCTGTGAACAATTCGTTGAAACTCAATAGACACCTCCCCGAACGTATCTTTCGAGCGTGCGAGGGCTCGGATGATATCAATCCGGTTCATGTTGCCAGTCGATAGCGAGTACATGAATGCAACCGCGTCAGGCAGTAAGATCTCGATCTCTGCACGGCGTTTTCGGATCGTAGTGATCTGCTGCTTAGAAGCTATCAACACACCCGCAAGACCGCCGATGATCATCAGACTGACTACCAATGATAGGGTGACCAATATCGTTCCGATGGCAATGAGTGCATAGGCCAAGATGATCTCTCCGGCCCCTGAAGCAGGCAACAACCCATCCCAGACAAGCACCTCATTGTAGTACGGAAGAGTCATCGCGACCACGACGAGACTGAACAGACCACCGAACAATGCTCCGAAGCCAAGATAAGCACTGAGGTAGATGTCGACTGGTTCAGACCGAGTCGCTTGGATGAGTGACCGTTCTACACTAGAGATGAATCCTTTTCGTTGCCAGAACAGCTTGCTGTAGAACGGGTAGAAAGCCTGAGCGGTCTTCTTGTACACCCACTCTCTCTTTGACTGCTTTTGCGACTTTGAGAAAGGCGAATCTTCGAGTTCCTCAGACTCGCCCTCCGAAATATCGTCGTGAGAGTATTTAGCCATCTGTATTCCTATTGGTCATCATTGTCTGCATCCACATCTTCATTATATCCGTAGGCCGGCTCCTCGACGTCCTCTTCTACAGGTTCGTCAACCAGATCCTCTTCGTCTATCTTGTTGGGGTTGGAGGACTGCCCATCGATCTGACTCACCTGCGAGAATGTTTGATTGAAGTCGTCCATACTATTGCTGATGTCCATGTAGAGGTCCTCGTTTTGGGTCAAGATGCTTTGTGCCATAGCTCGAATGTCGTGAGGGACGGACGGGCGTGGAACATCGGCTTCTCGTTCTGGGTCGACGTTTATCGATATGTTCTTCATGTCCCGGAAGTGGTCTGTCTCGGCCATGAGGGAATCCTGCGCGATACGAGACAGTACATTGGGTGGTGAGTAGGTGTACCCTTGGATAACGGACGCTACTTGTGCGTAGCTAGTCATCTCGTTGTCGATCAGATAACTCAAAACAACACGTCGCCGGTTTATCTCGCGCCGCAGCTCTTCTTTCGACCAACCGCGTTCGTGACGGATCTGGTCTAGTAACGGGGTGAGCGAGTCCATATGCTCATCGGTGATCTCCCCCTCAAAAACGTCTTTTGTGGGATTCCACTGGAACGCCTGTTCAATCTCGAATTTGTCCGTGTGGCTGTTGTAGTCGCCTAACTCGACGATTGACTTTGCTCGGCGCTCCGAACGACCGCTAATAGAGACTTGAGCTTGGTTGATTATCAAATCTAGACCAGAGAAGGAAGACTCCTCGACGCTGATCGGGTCGGTCGTTAGTCGCGCCCGGACTTGTTCAGGGTCTTTCGCGTGGAACGTTGAATAGGTTGTGTGACCTGTGTTCAGGTTCTGGAAGAGCGAGGTCGCCTCCTCACCCCGAACTTCTCCGAAAACAACATAGTTTGGACGCATTCGGAGGGTATCTTGGAGCAGCTGGAACTCGTCGATGTCATTGGAATCGTCATCGGAGAAAGATTCCCTCGTCATCAAAGAGGTCCAATTAGTTTGGGGGATGTTTATCTCACGAGTGTCTTCTATGGAAACGATTCGTTTGTTCCCAGGTATGAAGAGCGACATGGCGTTCAGACTCGTCGTTTTTCCCGATGCTGTCCCACCTGCAAAGATGGCGGATTTGCCGTTCTCGACAGCGAGCCACAGGTAGACCATCTGATCCAACGAGTACGTACCCCAGTTAATCAAGTCGACTGGGGTGAACGGAATCTCGTTGAAGTGTCGGATCGTGAAATTTGAGCCCTTGTCGGAGATCTCGTCGCCCAACATTAAGATCGACCGCGACCCATCTTCAAGTGTCGCGTCGACGTTGGGCTGCCGTTTTGAAATACCCTTTTCAGCCTTCTGAGCGAGTGCAGTCACGAATTCATCAAGATCCGATTGACCGAACGAGACGTTCGTGACCATTTGGCCGTAGACATTGTGGACGACAAAGACATCACTATTCCAGCCATTGACTGAAATGTCCTCGACCCTCGTATCTTGCATTAGACCGTCGATACGATCGTATCTGATAAAGTCACGGATAATGTAGTAGATGATCTTCTTCGCTTCACGCTTCGAGAGCGATTGGTTGGAGTCATCATTCCCATAACCGCTATTCTGCTCGGTCGGCTTCTTCGTGTTCGTGATATCGTAGAGCCCATCGATACCGGAATTTACTATTTTTGAGAGGTCTGTGAGGTTCTCACCGTCATCGAACAGTTCCTCTGAAACTAAGTTATAATCTCTCAGGAGTTCGAACGCCCTCTCGCGCAGCTTGAATGCTCGTTCTTTCTTGGTGGCGCGAGTTCGGAGAGATTCGTAGTCAAGGGATCGTCGAATTTTGTCTTTTAGAAACGTGACGAGCCTTTGTTCATCAGGGAAGAGATACGGCTCAACGACGTAGTACTGGTATTCTTGCTCTTTCTGGGATTTGTAAATTACAGCGAATACGTACGGCTTGTAAATCCAGTACCGATCCTGCTCGACCAAATGGTGCTTTTCCCTATTCGGCACGATGGCTTCAAGATCGTCGTTCTTAACGACTGTGTCGCCAACATCGTCCGACCTGAAAAATTCATTTAAATTTAGGTCATCAGGGTGGTGCAGCCGACTTCGGGGCTGCTGCCCTGAATACATATCATTCGACATCGTTCAGGATTTATTTTCTCATATGCTTATAGCTACCGGGGTAAGGAAGGTACGCGCATCCTCGAAAGGTTATATACCATGACCGAGTACGGAAAGATGAATGAAATCATCTGCGGGGACTAGTCTCATCAAGACAGGATTCAGTGACTTTGATCGATTATTCGAATCTGAGGGAATTCCACATGGCAGCGTGTGTCTGATCCGTTCGAGTCCGAAAGCAAGTGGGTTTAAATTTCTTCTTTCAGTGGCACAGAAAAATATGGGAAATAGCCACTACATCACGACGACTCACTCTGCTAGAGTAATTTCTAACTCCTTAAAAGGGATGAAAACTAATAGTTCGGAGATTCCTGAAGTCAGAGAGATAGATCCCAGAACAGCAACAGATGTACTTACCGCCGTCAACGAGATGGAGCTTGAATCGGGCGACGTCGTTATTCTCGACTCAATAAATTGTCTGGTAGATAGCAAGCGGAGAGAATTGCTGGATATGTATCGGGAACTGAAACGTGTAGCTGTAGAACAAGGCGCAGTCTTGGTCCTGCATGAAGTCACCGCCGACCCGCACCAGAGCACACCCTCTTTTGTAGATCTTGAATACATGAGCGACCTCTTGTTCGGAATTACTGTGACGATGTCGGACGAAGGTATCTTTCAGAACCTGTGGGTCGAGCGTTTGCCAGTCAACGTATCTCTCAAAGAGTCCAAGAAGAAAAACCGCATTATCACAATGCTCGACACCGGGGGGCGAGTCACGATCAACACAGGAGGTAGTATTTAGATGGCCGAATCCGACCCCTTGGATTCATTGCCCGAACATATGGGCCATATTAACTCCTTTTACGACTTGCTTGAGGTCCCGCCTAACGCGAACCAGGGGGCGATCAAGAAAGCATATAAAAAGAAAATTAGAAAGTATCACCCGGATACTAGTGATGTAGATCATGCCGAACAGGTCACTTTTATTCTCAATGCCGCGATGGACACACTCGACAATCAGAGCGAGCGCATCATGTACAACGAATTAGGTCACGAGAGATACCACCAACAGAAAGTCAGTATGAATAACGTCGACAGTGAACGGACTGTGCAAAAAGAGCAATACGAGCCCTCTGCCTACGAGATGATCAGTTTCTTGGATCTGACTGTTCACAAGAGAGAAGCATGGTGGAAGACGGTACTCAAGTCGACAGGATTCAAGATCACTATTGCCTCAACACTATTACTGAGTGGTCTCTTTCTACTCCTACTGTACATTTAGCCTGTCACTGAATACCTTGATATTTTTCGTCTTGATTTACCTGCTTGTTAGAGTAGTTGAAATGAACCCCCAATCCGCAGTGACGGCACTCATGAACTTCACAGAGCTGACTGTACTGGCCGGCTATGCCCGAAGTGATTGACTCAGCGTAGGTGTACTTGTCATTCGGGCTGCTCGAAACGGTGCGGAGAATGTACTGCATTTTCAAACTCTTGTCGAAGCGCAAAATATACTCCGAGTGGTTCGCGAACCTTGCACTACAACTTGGACAGAAAACGTCTGGTTCCTCAGCAGGCCCATAGAGTCGGTCATCTTCCTCATCGACGTTCTCGTAGTGTGTCACCCTCAAGAAAATGTAATGTTGCTCATCGCACTGTAACTTGATTGTGCGTATCCAGTCTTGATCAATGACGAGATCGCGACCGATCTTCTGATCTGCGTCGGGGGACATCCATGAAACGAACCGCCGAGGGTTTGATTCGTACGCCTCGACAAAGTAGATCACTTCATAATCTTCTGCTTCTGTAGAGACGGACTGCTCGCATAGTGGGCAGTCAATGGTGTACGTTTCCATTCTAATTACTCTGTTAACTAGTGGTCAAGGATGCCCCCTATATACATACCGGTTAGAATATCACTATCGCATAATTATACTGACAAAATTTGAATACGCCTGCTAGCGTGACAGTTTATCATTTGCACATTTAGATGGTTTTTTGGGCGGGATGTCACCAGAACCTTGGCATATATTATTCAGTTTAATTTAATTCTAGAACAAATGCTAGACGAAATTATATAATTGTAACTCAAGTAAGAAAACTTATCTAATTGTCTCTATAAGCTTTTGCCACATGTCCGGATCTAATCGAACCTCTGATAATATTTCATTATCAGAAGTGTATAGTTTAGTAGAATCAAGTCCTGAGTCAGCTATTACACATATTGATCAGGTGTTAATGTATCTTACCGATGGCGACTCTAGAACACAAAAGGAAGCCGCAGAGGTCATCCGAAAGCTTGCGGACTCCGAACCTAAAAAGACAGCGGATTATTTCGATGGAATCGTCCGAAATGCCTATGAAGGTGACTTAGAGATACAACTTCTCCTAATTAAAGCTTCTAATCAACTCCGAGGATACGTACCTGACGAACAGATCTGGTACCATCGAGAAATACTTTTATCAATACTGGAAAACCGATCTGAAGAATATGAAGTGTTAGAATCGATAGCGGGTCTACTTTATTCTCTTGCGCGGTACGACGCTGAAGCAGTTATTCCTCATATTGATATCGTTGCTTCTCTCCTTTACTCAGATGTTCAAGAAGCAACAAAAAATGCTCTGTATTGTCTAGAATGCATAGCAGAGCAAGATGCAGGTATAGTATCAAAATATGCGGAGGAATTGTTTCAAATCATAGAGCATTCGATTATACCAGAGGAAAATAAAATTGCATTAAGTATTTTAGGCCATATTGTCGCTAATTGCCCTAACCAAATAGATACTAAGAGATTCCAAAAAAACAATTCGTAGCTTGGCAACATCCAATAAAAACCGGATCTGACTAGACTCCTTTGGGGGTGCCGGTATTTGAGGAAAGCCTGTAGTAGCAAGTCTAGTTCTTTGACTCAGGGGATATCAATCACAGGTCTGCTGTAGTCTTTCCATAGCAGTTAGGACATCCATTTTCCGTATACTGGTGGTCACCACAGTATTGGCATCGACCCCCTCTACTGTGGGCGTTCTGGTAGATGGATTCTCCTTGTGCTTTGCTGTCTGGGAGGTGGTAGTATTCGTTTGGCTCAATAGTATCTGCAACAACGATCTCACCGAGCTTCTGGTGTGTGTCACTGGCGATGTCGACGGACCACGCCCCACCTTCTGTGGGGATAACGACCCAGTAATGAACGAACCCACCGAGTTCGTCGACTGATTTAAATTCTGAAGGGTCTTCACCGTACTCGATCAGTTGATCAGCAACTCGGTTAGTTGTTCCTTCTACAATATACGGATTGTAGCCAGCGTTTTCCAATAGATACCGGGCGACATATGCGTTATCGAAACACTTGCCAATCAGCGGAAAGTCATTATCGTAGCCTTGGTGGTGGTCGCCTGCTAATCGCCACGCTCGTGCTTTCTGTGCTATTTTGGGCTAGGCGAGACTTCATCCCCTCTTCACATTAACAAATGACTGGTTCTTGGTGCAAGGTTTAGGTTAATCCCTCGTGTATTGCCATCGATGACGTTGCCAGAGACCTTTGAGACAGATCGGCTTCTGTTCAAGCCAGCTACACCAGAACACGTTGATGTGCATGAGCTATATCACATCCTTTCTGCTGATCAGGGGATTGGATATGTGACTGAATGGGTTGTGTGGCAACCACACACTGATTTAGAGCAAACAATGGACTTGTTGGGGGAGTATAAACAGAAATGGGAGAGCCGTGATCGTGTTACCTATGTTATGTACACCAAGGCGAGCGAACAAGATGGGGGTGAGATTGCAGGGACGACAAACATACGAATTGATTGGGATCAACGTCGAGGACGTATTGGGGTTTGGTTTCGGAAAAAATACTGGGGGCGTGGGTACTCTGGAGAGCGTGCTGGAGCTCTTCTTGAATTGGCGTTCAGGGTTCTTGATCTCGATATTGTAGTAGTCTCCCATATACCAGGCAATGAGAAATCTGAGACAGCTGTTGCGAGATATGTTGATAGATTTAACGGGCAGAAGGAAGGGTATATTAGGAATGGGTTGGCTGGAGACGACGGCAGTGTATATGATCAGGTGCAGTACTCTATCAGTGCCTCTGAATGGCGTACTGCAGTTGGCGGTGAGACTAGTATCTTCGATAACCACATGGACTAGCCCCCTCTTCACAAAAATCGCAGGAGTAGTCTACTATTTCAGATCGTCAACGAGGTCGTAGATGTCTTGGGCCCGGTCGTAATTGGTGACGAACTTCGAGAGCTTCCATTCGAACTGTTTGAGGATCGCTTCGTAGCCTTCGTAGGTGAGTTCGTACTCGTTAGTACGCTTATCGAGTTCGCTCTTTGTAACAAGTCCCATATCTACGAGCGTGTCTAGGTTCGGGTAGAGTCGACCGTGGTTGACCTCGAACCCGTAGTATGATTCGAGTTCACGTTTGATCCTCGAACAACGAGAAGAACACACCGAGCTGGTGAAGTACGTTCAAGATGAGCGAACAGCGGAACAGAAGTGGCGTGAAGCCGGGATCGGCCAACGGCTCAAGTGGAGGATCTTCGGCA
>Ga0136562_100394_pt1 | contig 16459 bp, 13 predicted proteins | sample AntCluMetagen312_FD_104784 | JGI IMG/M metagenome (GOLD analysis project Ga0136562, IMG submission 104784) | Saline lake microbial communities from Club lake, Antarctica - Metagenome #312 | ecosystem: Environmental > Aquatic > Non-marine Saline and Alkaline > Saline | place: Antarctica: Club lake...
ACGGAATGGTTCGCCATTGGAGAACCGGTGTTGGTACAGTCCACCTCGGTCGTCGTCAGACGGTGGCAGGAAACCGCTTCAGCGGGGAAATGCCACGGCCTTCAGACCGTGGTAGCTTACTGGTAACTCTCAGATTCAGTTAGATGTCAACCCACTCTGCCTCGGTTGCCTTGTCCTTGATGAACTGCTTCCGGGGTTCAACAGCATCACCCATCAAGATGTCGAACATGCGGTCAGCACGCTCGGCGTCTTCAACAGTGATCTGCTTCAGCACCCGATTCTCCGGATTCAGCGTGGTCTTCCACAACTGGTCCGGATTCATTTCTCCGAGGCCCTTGAACCGCTGAACCTGCGCGGCATCCCCGCCGCATTCCTCTTCGATGATGCGGTCGCGTTCTGCCTCGGTCATCACGTTGTACGTCTCCCCGCCGTCCTGAATCCGGTATAGGGGCGGTTGCGCGGCGTACACGTACCCGGCTTCCAGCAGCGGCTTCATGTGCCGGTACATGAGCGTGAGCAGCAGCGTCTGGATGTGAGCGCCGTCAACGTCAGCGTCACACAGCAGAATCAGGCGATTGTACCGCGTGTCTTCAATGTCGAATTCATCGCCGATTCCAGCGCCCATCGCTTTGATGATGGACTTGATTTCGGTGTTCTCCAGAATCCGGTCAAGGCGGTGTTTCTCTACGTTCAGGATCTTCCCCTTAATCGGGAGAATCGCCTGATTCTTCCGGTCGCGGCCCTGACGTGCCGAGCCGCCTGCGCTGTCACCTTCCACGATGAACAACTCCGAGTCACTGGGGTCACGGTTCTGGCAATCAGTGAGCTTCCCGGGCATGGAAGTAGACTCTAACGCGCCTTTACGCCGGGTAAGTTCCTCGGCCTTCTGTGCGGCCTTCCGCGCTTTCGCAGCGTTCACTGCATTCCCAACGATTGCTTCAGCCACGTCAGGGTGTTCCTCGAAATGCGTTTCGAGGTAATCGTGCATTGCGCCAGTGACGATACCTCGGACTTCACTGTTCCCGAGTTTCGTCTTCGTCTGTCCTTCGAACTGCGGGTCGGGGTGCTTCACGGAGATGACTGCGCCAAGACCGTCGCGGATGTCATCGCCTTTGAGGTTCTCCCCGTCAACCTCGTCCAGCATTCCGTTGTCTTCCGCGTAACTGTTCACGATTCGCGTGAGAGCGGTTTTGAATCCGGTGAGGTGTGTTCCGCCGGATGCCGTGTTGATGTTGTTCGCGAAGCTCTTGACCACCGACTGCTTCCGGTCTGTGACCTGTAACGACACCTCGACTTGCACACCGTCTGCCGTTGTGTCGAAATAGATGATGTCGTCGTGCAGCGGAGAGTGCCCTTCGTTCAGTTCCTCAACGTACTCGCGGATGCCGCCATCGAACTGGAACGTTTCCTTCTGAACGTACTCTTCATCGGAATCACCGGTGCGTTCATCAGCCAAACTAATCTGTACACCGGGATTAAGGAACGCCAGTTCTCGGAGGCGCTTCCGAAGGGTGCTGTAACTGTACTCCGTCGTCTCGAAGATGTCACGGTCGGGCGTGAATCGGATGGTTGTCCCGGAGCCAGCATCCGGATCGTCTTCGGGGTGGTCGTACCCACCGATTTCAACGAGATCATCAGCAACCTCGCCGCGCTCGAACGCCGTCTCGTAGATTGAGCCATCCCGGGAGATGTTGACGTACAGCCGTTCACTGAGTGCATTCACACAGGACACGCCAACGCCGTGAAGCCCGCCACTGACCTCGTAGGAATCGTTATCGAACTTCCCGCCAGCGTGCAGAGTCATCATGATGACGTGGACTGCGGGCATGTCGTATTCCTCGTGAATGCCGACAGGGATGCCGCGCCCGTCGTCCCCTACACGAACGGAATTCCCCTCCTCGATCGCGACCGAGATGTTGTTACAGTACCCGGCCATGGCCTCGTCAATGCTGTTGTCTACAACTTCGTAGACGAGGTGGTGAAGCCCGCGCTTATCGGTCGATCCGATGTACATCGCGGGGCGTTTGCGGACTGCGTCCAGCCCTTCAATAACATCGATCTGCCCAGCTCCATAATCGCCTGAATCAGACATTGTTCGCGTGTCTATACGTAGACTATGAACCCATATAAACCACCGCAAGAAAACGACACGAGAAACCCGTTAGTAGGGTTCAATTGGTGTCTGTGGAATCAGACACACGGATGAAGATCGGCAACACCAGCATTCACTGTTTCACCGCATTCTTCACATCTGAGTCGCATCGCATCTCGCTGTTCCCAGACAAGCGGATCAGGGGGTTCTAACATATTATCACCTCCGTCACTGAGCAGTGAAAATGGCTGGCAGATAAGAATCCCGGTGGGTGGGAAGAGACACGACTTCGTCCCAGAGACACATCACCCCCAGTGCAGTGTACGCAACACCAAGCCCTCCAAACGCCAAATCACCGCGTGTGAACCCCGCCCCTGCCTGAAACACCCCGATAATGATCATGGCAAAGCCAAGGAACACTTGGTGATCACTGCAATCCATACCGAGATTCATCCGCGTGATGAATATATACCTTGCCCACCCCCGGAATCGAGTCGCTGAACACCAACAACGCTGTTTGTACGGAGAACGGAGTGCGGGAGAAGGGATTCGAACCCTCGGACTCCTAAGAGAGCGGATCTTAAGTCCGCCGCGTTTGGCCAGACTTTGCTACTCCCGCGCAACCACATCTATTTCACACTCACCTATAACGGCTTGGAACAACGATGACCAGAACCGAACTGTGCTGCCGTAACGGACCCGGGGCAGGAGATGACCTGCCCAGACGGAGTCAGGGACGTGAGGCGTCCTGTTGAGTGCCGAGGACTCAGCACCCAACGAACAGTCCAGAGTCGCTGGACAAAAACATGGCTCAGTCAAAAGAGAAGTGTTGTGAATCTTTATGTGGAAGGCAGAGAGACTCTACGGTAGAATGAGTTCGTCTTCAGAAAATATAGCCGAGTCAGAAGTCGTGTGCGCAAACGGAAGTGAGGAACCCACAATCATCCTCCAGTTCACGGCCACCGATGACACGGACTACACTGAAAAAGTCCGGTTCGTTGTCGGAGGGGCGTCAAAACAAACGGACAAAGTCGTTGATTTGTTCGGGGATGAAGACGGGAAACGCACCGCGATGGTGCTGGGAACCCCTGAAGAAGCAACTGGGTACTACATCAGCCTGTGCGAGATTTACGGAATCGATGAACACACTGCGAAAGAACAGATTCGACGCGGGTTAGACGAAAACGGATACCCGAATTGGGTAACCGAATACGAACACTGGAAGATGGAACTCAATAACCCACAAGCACAGCTTCGCCTCCTCGACCAAGCAGAAGCTGATGCTGAATCGACTCCGTTCTACGATGACGTATTAGACCGGGGATCGTGGCGGGAAACCGGACTGTCGGGAGCGGCGAAACGTCGCGCTGAGAAACTCCGCAGTGACATCACAGTGAACCCGAGGAAATGCTACAAGAACGCGCAACGCGCCTTCCATGCGTATACTGGTGAGTCATCCGAAATAACCTACGTGGAAGGCATTGCCCTCAGCGAACATGGTGTCCGAATCACAGGACATGGATGGGTGGAACTTGATGGGAAGGTTGTGGAAGTGACGTGGCCATGGCACAGCATCTCCCCGACCGGAGCGGTCTATTTCGGCGTGGAAGTCCCTGATGCGGAAGTCCCCGAACCCGGAACGGAACAGTTCTCGAACCCGGTTGTGCTTAACTGGGAACGCGATCAGGCAGTTGACACCGAGTAACGAATCCCAAAGAATCCCCGAAGGAGATCCGTGGAGTTGAGTTAGTATTGATTAATGTTGTAGAGCGACCCGACGTTGCATTTGGGGCAGGGAACGCCGTAAGTGAAAATGCCATCTGTTTTCCCGAAAGTGGAATTACAGTGAGTGCATTTCCAGTTCGGTTCCTCCTGAGACTGCGACTGACTCATGATGTGTAGGTGTGTGCTATGCATCGGTTTAGGGTTGTTCGTGGTCGACACTTCTCACAATTCTTCCTACGGTTTAAGTTGGTAGTCGAGAAGTATACGATAACAAATGTCCGTCAACCCCGCACAGAGTTCGGCGAAGCCGTTTCACATCGAGTCGTGGGAATGCCCGTTCTGCGATAAAGAGAACGAACAGCTTGTGCAGCATTCCACTGGAGGGAATACTGGCGCGGAGAAGAGCTTGCGGCTGCACCTCAAGAAGTCGAGTGGGAATGGGCACGGCACGGAGAACAAGTACCCGAGCGGATACAGTACACACACGAACCTCAGCAAATACGTCACGAAGCGGTGAGTGACTAACGCGAGACGCACCGAATAACGGGGTTGTTTTTGCGGTTAGCTGAATAAAGGCGGTAATCCCCTTTCCTCAAGGAGCGAACGGCGTCCGCCGTGAGCGAGTAGGGTGGGTAGTTCACTCCCAGTGCGATCCGTACTGCGTGTTGCAGTCCGGGCAGACCTTTCCACCGGGCGGCATGTTATTGATGAGGTTCTTGTTGATGCTCGATTGACAATTGGGGCAGGTAACAGTTGCCATATCTGGAGTCTGGATCCGTGTGCAAAGTACCTGTTGGTGACTGAGAACTGAAGAGTAGTCCCGGGCGGATTCGAACCGCCGTCAAGGGCTTACTTCCACCCACACACCACCACCTACCTGCTTGATTGGTACCAAGACAGTGTGTGGGCGTCCAAAGGCCCTTATGATTGGCCACTACACCACGGGACTTCACGGGCAACAAGCGCCGAGGCTGAGATTTGAACTCAGGAGGCAGTGACGCCACACGCTTTCCAAGCGTGCGCTGTGGGCCAGACTTAGCTACCTCGGCTTACTTCACTGTATAGCCCGCCCGTTAATGAATGCCCGGAAAAACACGGGGGCGAAACCGAGTCTCGAACACCGATTAACTCTCAGGTTTTTGTTCGAAGCGACCGAGCTTGCAGTCAGGGCACGTCATCACATCGGGGTGGACTTCTTTCTCAAACCCGCATTCGCCATTCAGGCAGTGCTTCAAGACATCCGACTCACTTCCATCGGCAGTGTTTCTCATAGAAGTCACTGGAAAGGGGTGACTGGAAAGAGTTTCTGTGGAAATTCGGTTAGAACCAGCCTTCGCCGTCTTCAAGCCCACCATTGCAGTCTGGGCATGTCTGTTGACCATTCGGGACGCGCTTCGGGTTCTCAGAGTCAGGGCACCGATGGCACGTTTTGGGCGTGAGATGTTGTCCGTTCGTTTCGAGATCGCCAGCCTTCCCTTTCCGGGGCATACTGAGAGTTGCAGAAAATCAAGTAAAGGGATTTCTCCGGGAAACTGGGAGAAAGCGGTGTAATTCTTATTCAGCTCGCATTGGCACCGCCGAGTAACCCCGCGACTGATTGCGGGATCTCTATCATGCCTCAACCGAACCCGGCGGAATCCCCCCGCCCACGGAACGTTCCAGATGACATCGAAGGATTGGACACACTCAGTGGCCGCATCAGTGACGCTGAAACCGTTGAAGACTGATCGCACATCATCAAGGACTACGTGAAGCCGGGGAATGGAATCTCGATTAACAGTGTCTTGATTTTCAACATCGGCTCCGCGCATGACTGTGCGAATCTCGGCACGGAACACTGTCAAGTGGACGCCAACGAGTGTTATGCAGTCGCTGATGAGAAGACGTACAAAAACGCCTTAGAATATCGACGTCGACAAGAATTCCTGTGGGATTCGATGGACGCGGATTTGTTCGCAGATGCGCTGATTGAGATGATTAGTCGGAAGAAAGACGATGTGGATGTGCTTCGATTCGGAGAGTCTGGCGATCTGCGGCATCAAGCGGATTTGGATCGTGTGGATCGGGTCGCGGAGCGCCTCCACGAACACGGTATCTTGACGTTCATCTACACGGCCAGTGAATGGCTGGATTTCAGTGACGTGGAACACATCACCGTCACTGCGAGTAACGACGGTGTTCCCGGGGATCAATATTACAACGTTGTTGATGAGAAAGCAGATATTCCGGACGACGGGTTTTACTGCCCGATTTCTGATCCAGAGAGCGAGAAGATGTGTGGTGAATGCTTGGAATGCATGACGAAGGACGGTCCAGACGAGATATACGCAACGCTCCAAGATCGTTGAAACATCGGTGCTTCGTTTGCCGCGCCCACGCCCGTTCTTCGAGGGGAAGCACTTGTTGTACGTCCCTTTGAGCGCAGAGGTCTTGGCGTCGTTTCACCGTCGCCTCCGACTAATCTGCAAGGGCCGTACTTCAGTTTCCCATTCTGCCGTGAACCACTACGTCCCAGCAGGATTCTGTGCAGGCATGGTCACCCGGCCTTCAACCCGAGAAGCACCGAGAAGCGGGTCAAGCCAGCCCAGGGATTTGAACCCCGGAAGTCTCGATTACAAGTCGAGTGCATGAAGCCGCCCATGCTCGGCTGGCATAGGGACGGCGGCGGTCTGGGGCGGCCTTGCGTTAACAAGGCGAACCGCCGCCGCTGTTGCCCCATGAGCTGCGTCTCGCAATACCCGTGGGGATAGGGCCAGATCCGGATTTGAACCGGGCCGTGAACGCCACGGTAACCGCATGAACCCTTCATGCTCATCTGGCTGAACGGATGTGTCCGGCACCCATCAACACGGTGTTGACGGGGGCAGACGTGCGCCCTCTCAATTCACGCCTGCACGATCACCCAACCGTCATCGACACTGGATTTCGCCCAGTGACTCGGCAGGGGTGAGAAGCCCAAAGCAGGATTTGCACCTGCGGCTTCGCCCCATGTAGGGACGACGTGTTTACTGGCTACACCATTCGGGCACATGGGTACTACGTCGCCGACACATTTGGTCGGTGCATGGGTTCCCGGCTGCTATAGCAGCGCGCTTCCCGATGCGTTTTGCATCGAGCGTGAAGCCCGAGACAGGAGTTGAACCTGCGCCACCTCCCGAGTCTGCGGGAGTCAGTGGCGGCGAAACGCCCTCGGACACGGGGATGCGAATCCCCAGTGACTGCACGGGCTTTCACCCGTCATCGATGTTGCAGCCCTCAGCCCTATTTTACCCGTGTAGGGGGTGGTGTGACGGGTTGCAGCCCGTTCCAGATCACCACCGTTGGCCTCGCTGAACTCCATCCGGGTTGAGGGTTCGGCGTTACCGTCTACTACCGCCCGTTGGAGATGCCTGAAGCGAGAGTCGAACTCGCAGCTCCCCAGCCACATATGGGGTGATGGCCACGGTGCATCGTTCAGGCGAACCGGTTGGCGACGGGTGTGAATCACCTAACGCCCGTCCCGTGTAGGGGACGGACTTGGATCAGAGCCGTCTTGCCGCCCCGGAGAAGGGGCGACTGAAGCCTCGATGCAGAACTGAATCTGCGGTGACCCATGTTGGCCGTCGAGGCGGGTTGCAGTTACGGGTGCAAGCCGGATGCTCGCTGAGGGATTCGAACCCTCGTCCTCGGCTCGAAAGGCCAAGATGATTGGCCGGACCACACCAAGCGAGCAGGGGGGATACCAGTGAAGAGACATCCCTTCATGGCACCGAGTTGATTGGCGTGTTGCCCAAGCACGCGGGTGGCTCCGCGCTCACAGAGCGCCTATTGTGACGCAACTAAACGTACATCCGGCACTCTAATAAACCCTATGAAGAATTCACTTTCCAGGTGGATTGAACAGGGATTTGTGGCGTTAACTTGTTCCCCGATCAGTCACGACTTCTTCGTATGGGAGAGATTATTGTCCTTAAATGCGATTCGTGCAGAGAAGCAACACAAAAACGAGACAAATCCGGGTTAGCTGGTGGGAGTCACGTTCACCATCTTGGCTGTGATAACTGTGGAAGAACAACGCCGCACACTCCGAACAAAGTATTGGACTGAAACTTCAAAAATCAGTGAACGATACCTGTGTATTCCCGATTCCACGGCCAAACACAGCGTCTTCTAACCGCGACTGCGAAACACGGTAGGCGTCCCGTCCGGCAACGGCCCCGCAGCATTCCCGCCCCATTTCTTTCGACGCGATGCACGCATCACCAGCGCCAGCGAACGGCACCCACACCAGATCATCGGACGTGGTGGTGAGTTTCAACAGTTTCCGCCATGTCTCGATCGTTGTTTGCGTGGGGAGTGTCGGGGAGTCTCCGAGATTGAGTTCATCGAGGCGGTTCTCTGGGGACGGAGACACATCTGTCCACAGTGTCGTGAGCGTTGCATCGGCCTCGAATACTGGGTGGATGTCATCCCATGTTTGTTCGGTCCACTCATCGATTTCCAGTGGAGTCCAGAAGTACGGAATGATGTTCTGTTTCCCGTATTCCGAGATGCAGTCTCGGAGTTCTATGAACACCGAGAACGGGAGTTTGAGTTCTGATTCGCCGGTTAGGTACTCGGCAATTGGGAATTCCGGGATGCGGTCTTCAATAAGACTGCGACTGACTTCACTGCGCTCCCATTCTGACTGAATCCACGATTGAATAGAACACGTTCGCGGGGTCGGTGGGTGATCTCGAACATGCTCGAATACAGGCGGGCGAACGTACCGGGCGCACGTGACAGTGACTTCATCGATGTCGTCTTGTGTGCAAGGCACATCTCCACGGTCTTTTCGCCATGTGAGTGTTGTTCGGTGATCCCATCCGGCAGATTCGGCTTCAGAATGGATACTGGGCCAGTCACCGGTTGGGGTGATGAGCCATAGTGTCGTTCCAGGTGCTGATGACTGCATCCATGTTTCGAAATGCGGCTGTAACACACGGCACGCATCTGAAACAGACTGTGTAGCTGCACTCACCCCAGTGACATCTGCAAGAATTGCGTCTGGGGACGGCCAATTCTCGTAGCACGTGTCTGGTGTGCCGTACTCCAGAGTTACTGGCCCGGATGCGTCCGGGAGCGTCATTTGCCCGGAGTCGGTGCCGAGGAATGGATCAAGATTTTCAGATGAATCGGCAGTCCGGGGGTTCTGAGACGAGCGAGTCATTCGTCGTACACTATTCTCTGACAGGGTTACTGAAAAACATTCGCAGAAACTCAGCTGTCGAACACCGACGTGAGGATGACTATGGAACGAGAAGCACGGGGAGCGTCCGGTTATCAACAAGAGTTGACGCAACACTCCCGACCATTGCTTTTTGAACAGAGTCGTGGTGTTGATTCCCGATTATGAGGTACTCGAAATTCGTGTGGGCATCGTGCATATATTCTTCAAGGCGATGTGCGATGCTGACACCCGGTCGACCGAGGTTATGCGGGTTATCCAGTTCAGTGAACTGAATTACAACGTCGTCGCCGTATTCGTGGTTCTCAATTGCTGTTTCAACGGACTCTGAAACCAAGTCTGTGACTTCGTCATCGTCGCCTGACGTGACGTACACGATGTGAAGCCCAGTATTCAGGTCATGCGCTTGCGTTAATCCGAAGCAGATAGCTCTCGTACTGGCTTCTCGTCCATCGACAGCAACGAGAATTGGATCTGTCATTCAACGGGTGTGAGAATACTCCCGGTAAAACACTCACGGGGATTCGGAGGGGCGTCTATCCAGTTCGGGGTTCGATGTCGTCTGCATCAAGCAGATACACTTCCATTTCGGACCCGCCACGGCATGGGAAGTCACTGTCAACACCGACTTCGTCAGTGAATTCAGTGACGGTGCCGCTCCACGCCGGGTCCATGTTGAGAACGTCCGCTTCTTCGTACAGAGCCTTCCACAGCATCGCCTGTTCGTAAGTGTCCGTGTTGTCCGGAACCATGTCGAACACGGATTCACTGCCAATGAGACACAGTTTCTCCTGCATCCGACTCATCGCGACGTTCAGCCGATTCGGATTCAATAGGAAGTCCTGTTCGGCCTTCACGAAGTCCGGATCGCTGGCAGTTGCGGATACCGTGATGAAACTTCGTTCACCGCCTTGGAATCGCTCCACGGTGTCAATCTCGACCGCGTCACTGGCTTCTTTCGTCAGGTACGCTTTCTGGGCGTTGTGCGGAACGACAACCCCGACATCTTCCTGTTGCTGCTCGGTCAAGCCTTCCATCAACGCCTTCGTGATTGCAGCTTCAGTCGCGTTCAGCTGCTGGCTGCTGGACTCGTTGTGTTTGATGAGTACCAGCGGTTTCTCCGGCGTCAACGCTGTTCCAACAGCCGTGCCCTGATTTACATCCGGGGCGTCCATGATGTTGTTCACCTTGGACTCGTAGGTGATGTTATCCTGCGAGTAGTGGTGCTTATTCAGGAACTCCGCGACTGTGGGATTACAGCGGTATGTCCACTGAAGCTGACTCATCGCAATCCCAGCCTCGGGGGATTCAACCACGATGTCATCATTCACCCCATCGACATCGTCCCCGCGAAGGAATCGCAGGTAATCCAGTAACGAGAGATGCGGAGCAAGCTCCGCGACACTCCACCGTGACTCCGAATTCCAGTCATGCTGAATGATCGGCGGCATCTGCCGCTGATCGCCGCACACGAACATCTGAGCATCCGGTTTGATGAATGACCCCGCGACAATTGACTCCGGGACGTTCATCATTGACGCTTCGTCAATTGCAACGTAATCGAAGTAGTGCTGGTCCGGTTTCTCAACAAGTTCATCGGGCTGGATGATGTTCCCGTCACTGTCACTGTACAGGCCTTTCGCGTAGTCTTTCATCATCCCGTGGAACTGCCCCGGTGTCGTGAACAAGATTAGGTTCTGTGACTCAATCGAAGTCTGCCCATCAGCCCGCGAATCCGTGATGGAAGCGTACAGACTGTGAAGCAATTCCTCATTTTCCGGGTCGGAACTGTACCGGTCGATGTACGTCACTTCAGCGGTGAGCGCCTCATACTCATCATGCGTATCATCGGGTTCCGTGCCCCCGAGACGAACCACCTGAAGGTCATCGAGATTGTCCGTGTCAGGGTCTTCGCGGTACTGGTGAATGACTTTGGCAGTGTCCGCCAGTACTTCGTCAATCGATGGGTGGGACTTCCCAGTGACTAACCCAGCAGACGGAATCTGATCGCGTTCAAGCGACACGGCGCGCGTCAACACGGCTTTCGAGAGCGCGCCACTGGTTTTCCCGGTCCCGGGCGGGCCTTGCAAGAGACTCATCTGATGGTCGGATTCCTCGATGAAATTCCGTTGGTGGGTGTTTGGCGGATGTCCGTCCGTGTCTTCGCGTCCGAGATACGAATCCATCCAGTCTAACGCATCACTGATGTGATCGTCACTGAATCGGTCTGTTCGGAGGTCTTCGCCATTGAGCAGACGGGTGAATAACTGGTACATCGGGTTATGCCGGGCAGCGCCATCGGACAGCATGTCCCGAGCTTTTTGGCTGTTGATGTCGTCCGTCTGCGGATCCAGAACAAAGTAGTCGCCGTACTGAACCAACTGGTTCCGCCAGCTTTCCTGTCCGGGGTCCGTGGTGACGGTGCGCCGGGTGTGATCGTAGTTGTTCCCGGCCTTCGAGAAGAAGTCCATGTGCCGGAACTGAATCCGGCCACGGTTCTCCTCGCCAGCATTCCAGTCAATTCGGTCGATGGTGACTGGGACGTTCTTCTCCATGTCTTCGGGCGACATGTATTCCGCACCAGACCCGGCGTTGTAATTCACCTGCTGTGCGTTTCCATCCGCATCGTACTCTATCTCATTCATCACCATCCAACTCCCCGTGGAGCTACTGTCACCGCCCTTCACGCGGGAGCGAGCAGCGATGCTGCTTGCATCATCGAAGAACGCATCATACGCAAGAACGCCCTCGAACACGTACTCGTTTTCATCTACCAGCGCCGGATCATCACAGATTGCAACCGGGATGGAACGCCCCGTCCGAACACGCTGAAGCACCGGGAGCGAGTACAGCGAGTGAATGTCGTCTCGCTGGGCGTTATGCTCCATGTCAAGGAATTCCACTAACGCATTCGCAAATTCCGCCCCACCGGTTCCAATTCCCGGTGGGTTCTCGATGTCGATTGGGGCTTTATTGATGAACGTATCTCGGTACGTGAGCGATCGCTCAACAGCCATCACGCCTTTCGCAAGGCTCTCACCGAGAGCTTTCACGTCCGTTTCGTTAATCTCGACTTCGCGGTCGGACATCGAATGGTACCGGAACCCGTTGATCGTCCGGCCCGCGCCATTCGGATCCAGATCCGCAACCCAGTCTGCATCGATGCGGCCAACAGCACACCACACATACTCTAACGGAATCTGAGCGTGCGGACGGATGCGACCAGGGTATCGACCAGCAGCGTTGTCGTGATCGCCGTGGGTGAGTGTGATGTCGGTCTGGTTCGTTGTGTACGGGACTTTGAAATCGAACATCTTCTGCCAGAACGCACTCCGAAGATCATGCGTCTCCCCGGTGTCGTCGCGGTCGTACTTCCAATCGTGCGCGGTGAAGTCCCGTGTCGGCAGCATGTTCATCACGGGAAGCAACCCGGTGTTCGGTGCAGGAAGCGACACATGAGTCGTGATTTCGCGTTGGACCGAGGACACCATCGCCTGATCATCTTCACTGTCGATGTCCCCGGACAGTAATAGGAGGTCCTGAAATTCGGACAGTTGTTCATCGTCTCGGTACTCGCCTAACGACTCATGAAGCGCCGAGAGTTCGTGTTGCCCGTACACGTAGAAGTGAACGAACGCATTATCTCGCCCTAACGCATCCTGAATCGTGGAAACGCTGTCTTGGACATCCGCATACGCATCCCGAAGCAGTTTGCGTTCGTACTCGGTGTCGTCATCAGCAGCTCGCTCAGGGATGTCACTGATGAGGTGCGAGAACTGAATCGGCGTGTTGTTGTTCTCGTACTTGGATGCCGTGACGTACCCGCTCACCATGGCAACATTCTGATTCCGGAAGTCTTCCTGTACGTGCAGGTACACCCGAATCAGTTCCCCGCGTTGTGGGCGACCCATCTCGATTTCTTGGGCTTCCGCGCCGGGCGGCATGGTTTCAGACGGTTCAACTTCACCCGGCATATCGAATCCGGGAGCCGGGTCATCATCCGGGAGATCGCACGACCCAGTTCCGATGAGCCACGGCACACCGTCCGGCGAATACCCACGGGCACTCGGATCGATGAGTTGCACCATCGTCTGCGATCGCTGCACAAGTTCGGCGAGTTGCGGCCCTAATCCGAGATCACTGCGTAGTTTCTGAACGGTGTCCATCTTCGATGACCGGAACGTGAGCGTGTCATGCAGGTACGGACGGGCGTTTTCCTCATCCGGAATGTACGCCAGTTCTGCAATATCCGAGATGGTGTCGATAGCATCGAGATTCAGCAAGCGGCGCTGCTGACTACGGGTGATGCCAAGGAGTGCTGGGCTGCGGTCTTCAACCGCGTTCGTGTAACAGGCTTCTTCGTATGTACACTGTGTACACTTCGAATCCAGTTGGTACAGTACATCTTCTTCGTCTTTCGCATCGAACGAGTCGAATACACTTCCCGGAGACAGGAGGCGCGTCACGTCGTTCTCTCGGGGCCACAGCTCGAACTCCGGGAGTTCCGAAGGTGTTCCGGTAACGGCTTCGTCAGAGCCTTGGTGAGAGACGCCGCCTTCTAAGTGGAATCCGATGTTGGCGTCGTCCGGCCACACTGCATCAAGGAATTTCCGAACGAGAATGGTGTACATCGCCACCTGAATCTGGTGGTACGGCTTTTCGTCATGCCCAGCTTTCACGTCGACAATCCGGATCCGGAAATCGTTCGTCTCAGTGTCGAACCAGATGTACAGTAAGTCTGCGTCCCCGTGAACAGGCCACGTTCCGATGTATCCCGTTAGCGAGGTCTGCGTGAGAACAACCGGGAGATCCGCATCCGGTTCCTCAAGGACGTTGCACAACGCATCGATCAGAACGTCGTTATCCGGAGCAACCAGTTCAGACGGTTCCGTTCCAGAGTCACTGTCTTTGGTGGTCGCTGTCTCTGTTTCCAAGTCTGTGTCAATCGCCGTCGCGTCATCAGCCAGACTCACAACATCGGCTTCGCCTTGGCTGATTTCGTCCACGATTTCGGATTCGAACTGATTCCCTTCTTTTGCAAGAAGCCCGCTTAGTGGCTGGAATGCCTCGCGCCAGTCTTTCCGACTGGACTCTGCGTCACTGATGTCATCCTCGAATTCGTATTTGAAATACTGCGGGCACTGTTCGAGATTGAAGAACTGCGCCACACTGCTCGGGCCGAGATAGTCACTGGGCGGGAGGAAATGCGTGTCACTGTCTGGATGCGTTGCCGTGTCCAGAATAGACACGGGCAGATTCTGTTCCAGTGACTCCCGGAATGCAGACGGAGAGGGAAGCGAGTCAGTGACTTCCGAGGAATCGCTGGACGTCGACTCAGGAGAATCCTCAGTAGACTCGCCGAATTCGGTGAGGGAAGACGGCTTCGTGTCTGTGTTTTCGTCCGGTGAATCCATTATGTTATATCATCCGTTCACACCCATATGAAGGTTCGCCAAAACACAACTCACTGGCGCAGTTGAACAGACGAGATATGGATTAAGAGAGGAATTTGTGGACTTTGACTCGAAAGCCAGCACCGTCTCTGGAGTCGTCATTCACGGGAGTAGATTCAGTTGTGTCTTCGGATTCGCCGGACTCTGATTTCGTGGTTCCAGACTGTGTGTTTAATTCGGAAACTGCTTGTTCAACATCATCGGGGACTGTGTGGATTTGGACCTTGAACGATGTTTCATCGCCAGTTAATCGGTAGATTCCTTCAGACGGAATCACGTATTCTCCGTCCTCGCGTTGCAGATGGTATTTGCCGGTGAACGGCCCAATTTCAGCAGTTAAAACACGCTGGTGACATCCTCCCCGGCGTGAACGCCGGGGCTTCCCGTACCGCAGGTGGGATATTGTGGTTTACGACGTAGCCTGTTCTCGCGGTGCGAAGCAGCCGCTCTCTTTGTCGAACAGGTACACCGATGGCTGTGCCAACCAGCCGTTACTCCTATCACCGCCATCCGTAGCGAGACTCGGAGATACTTTCTGTCGAATGTTCTCAGCACCATTCACATCAGCGTTCGCTACCGTCCCACACTCATCGCACACATACAACCCGCGTTCAACACGGTTCGCATCACGCTTACGACCACAACAGGAACACGATTTTGAGGTATCACGCTCAGACACTTTCTCAACCGCGATACCCTCCATCTCAGCCTTGTATGTGAGTAGGCCGGTGAAGCGGTCGAACGCCCACGAATGGAGGTCAAGGTTGCCGTGCTTGCCCCAGTTCTTCGATTCGCCATTCTCCTCATCCTCGCGGATACCGGAGAGGTCGCCCACCACAATCGTTCCAATCCCCTCGTCCACGCATCGTTCAACGATGTGTTTTGAGAGGGTGTGGAAATAATGGGTGCGGCGAGCCGATTTCTTCTGGTTCAACCGCGTGGCCTGCTCAGAACCAGAGTCGTCACACCGAGCGAGTCGCTTGCTGAAGTAGTACCCGTCTTGTTTCAACCGATTGCCGGGGTACAGGTCGGCGTCCTCGGTGCTGTACGCAACGGTGGCGAAGTTGCAGATGCCGGGGTCGATTCCAGCCGTTTCAGTACCGGGGGCGGTGGGCGTCTCGATTTTGTCTTTACAGACGAGATGCAGTTCCCATCGTTCCTTCGCTCGGTCGTAGACGGTGCGAACCTGTTGCAGGTTCTCGACCGTGACGCCGGGCACGGTTTCGTACTCGACGAGGATGTACTCTCTTGCTCGGGGGTACTCTTTGTGATTACGGCCTTTTGAGAGGCGAACCCGATTGTTTTCCGTGTCGTGTCGGATGCCTTTCTGCTTCCACGTTACCGTGCTACGAGGGTGTTCTTCGTGGACGCGACGACCCTGTTGGTCGTAGTAGTTTTCTTTGCGGTAGCCGGGTGGGTTGTCCCTGTCGTCATCGGAGCCGTACCACGAGTTGAAGGCTTCAGCGAGTTCCTCCAGAACGCGCTGACTGGACTGGCTGTGCAGTCCCTTGTACTTGTTGTGGGTCTTCAACTCGTCTTTGAGGTCCCCGTGGTTGGGAATTTCACCGGTTTCGTCCCACACTTCGCGGGAGTGGTAGTTGGCGACGTTCCAGAGCTTGCTGGCACTCCACCCGTGCCGGTCAAGCGACTCCGCTACCTGACCGTGGTTGAGGATTTTCGCTTGGTGGCTTCGGTGGACTTCCAGCATTTGGAACGCTCTATAACTGGTTATAGTTGCTTCGTAAGTAAAAGTTCGGGTTGGGAACGGTGGAATATCCAAGCCTACTATCGATGGTGGACTGTGGATGGGTTGTCGGATTCATCCCGCGCCTAAAGGCGCGGGTATTCTTCTTGTTCTCTATAACAGGAAGACAAACCCATTAAAATAATTAACTGAGCTTATAATTCTCTGAGTTTACTTCAAACACGATTCCATCAGTCTTCATCTTTTTGAATTCCTTTTCGACTTTCCCGGGAGCCATC
>Ga0136562_100412_pt1 | contig 15984 bp, 16 predicted proteins | sample AntCluMetagen312_FD_104784 | JGI IMG/M metagenome (GOLD analysis project Ga0136562, IMG submission 104784) | Saline lake microbial communities from Club lake, Antarctica - Metagenome #312 | ecosystem: Environmental > Aquatic > Non-marine Saline and Alkaline > Saline | place: Antarctica: Club lake...
AGGTACACTCGACGAGATTCGCCCCGACGTTCGGGATGAGTCCCGCAAAACCGCTGGTAGTTTCGAGAGTGCGGAGCCCGCGCCGGACCGACGATCGGGTGCGTTCGGCCGCCCGGAGCGCTCCGTCGGGATCGTGGACATCGTAGCCCCCGTTCTCGGCGAGTCCGGGCACCCGATCCTCGTGGAGCCGCGCAAGCAGGTCGCCGCGTTCGAGCCGCCGGATCAGCACCTCGATCTCAACCAGCGCACCCACCGGTGCGAGATCGCCGGTCGCGAGCCCGTCGGCGAGCTCGTCGGCGAGATCGCGCACCCTCTCGTCCTCCAGAACTGTGTCGTTCCGCGCCACCTCGCCGTGGGCGTACTTCGAGACTGCGGATTGGCTGATGCCGAGGATCGACGCGACTTCGCTCTGGGTGAGATCGCGTTCGCGCAGCCGTTCGGCGAGCATCGAGCGGAAGGTCGGCAGGAACTCCTCGACGACGAGTTCCTCGACGAACTTCATCGATCATCGCCTCCCTCGCGCGCGTCGTCCGGGCCGTTTCGGTCCCTGGAATCGTGGGGTGGATCGCGGGCGGTCTGGTGGCCGCCGAACTCGTCGTCGCCGCCGATCCGGGAGGCCTGCGGGCCAGTTTGGTCCTGGTATTTCGAGTCGCGCTCCGTGCCGTAGGGCCGGTCGGCGGGGGTTTTGAGCTCGGTGAAGATCACCTGCGAGATTCTCATTCCGGGGGTGAGCGCCACGGGCGCAGTCCCCAGATTCGAGAGTTCGAGCGTGACCTGGCCCCGGTAGCCTGGGTCGACGATCCCTGCGGTGGCGTGGATCACGACCGCGAGCCGCCCGAGCGACGACCGGCCCTCGACCCGCGCGATCAGATCGTCGGGGACCTCGACGCGCTCGACAGTGGTACCAAGAACGAAGTCGCCGGGGTGGAGGATGAACTCGTCGCCGTCGTCGACGTTGGTTTCGGTGACGTACTCCTCGACTTCGTGCTCGGAGTCGGGATGGATGCACGGGATATTGGTGCGCTGGAATTCGAGGAACTCCCGTCCCAGCCTGAGGTCGACGCTCGCGGGCTGCACTTGGAGATCGGGGTCGGTGAGGGGCTCGACGACGAGGCTGCCCTCGTCGAGCCGGCGGTGGATGTCCGCGTCCGAGAGGATCATGCTCGGTATGGACGGCGGCAGCGGCCTAAACCTTCCCGTCGAGGCTGTGCAAGCACAACCGTTTCCCGTCGGGTAGCTGTACGGTCAGGAAGAATGGGTGCTTCCAGATCCGGCGCGCCGACCGATCGCACCCGGATCGGCTGGTGGGCGTTCGTCCTCGGCCTCGCCGCCATCGCGGGCTTTGTCGCGTACTCGTTCATCGGTATGGTGGTGCTCGGTGTGTTCGGCTACTACGCGACCCGGCCGATCTGTCGTCGCCTCGCCCGTCGGATCGACTCCGACGCGATCGCGGCGGGTGCGACGGTCCTGCTGATCGTGGTGCCGATCCTGCTGCTCATCGCGTATGCGGGGTTCAACGTCTTCCAGCAGCTTCAGGGGGCCGTCGGGGCGAGCGGTGGCGGTGCCGTCGGCGGGCTCATCGATCTGAGCGTGCTCCCGGCCGAGCAGGCGGAAACGGCGCGAACCCTGCTCCAGAACCCGACGCAGGTCGTCAGCCAGCCCGAGCAGGTCGCTGGGACGGTAGCGAGTGTGGGCGCGCAGGCGTTCAGTGCGATCGCCGGCGGGCTCGTCCTCATCGGGCTCGCGCTCACGCTGTCGTTTTTTCTGCTCCAGAACGACGACCGGCTCGGTGGCGGACTCGAAGCGCTGTTCGGCGGCCGGGACACGGTCGCGTACGCCTACGCCGCGGCGCTCGACGAGGACCTCGAATCGGTGTTTTTCGGTAATCTCCTGTTCGTGCTCACCATGGCGGTCATCGCGGCGGTTGCCTACGAGGCGACGAACCTCCTCGCGCCGGGGAGCCTCCACGTCCCGATGGTCCTCGTGCTTGCGGTGCTGACCGGCGTCGCCAGCCTCATCCCGGTCGTGGTCGGCAAGGTGATCTACCTTCCTGTCGTGGCGTATCTCGGGCTTCAGGCGCTCCAAGCTGGTGGCAGCGGCGCGCTCGCGTTCGTTGCCGGGGCCCTCGTCATCTACTTCCTCGTGCTCGACATCCTCCCCCAGACCTTCCTCCAGCCGTACATCACCGGCCGACAGCTCGACATGCTGGTGATGATGTTCGCGTATCTGCTGGGGCCGATCCTGTTCGGCTGGTACGGCTTCTTCCTGCTCCCGATCGTGTTCATCGCGATCCTCGAACTCGTCCGGATCGTGCTTCCCGAACTCGTCCGTGGCGAGCGACTCACGCCCACGGTGTCGCTCGGCGAGGATGTCGGGACAAACCCGCGGTCGGCGCGCGACGACGTTCCCGCGGCCGACTCCTCCGAGACGGAGGCCGAGGCAGATGAGGAAGCGGACGATCCAGCCGGCGCGGACTGACGACTTTCGTTTCGGCCGTCGCCGTAGTGGACTTCACACGAGGGTGGCGTCCTCGGGTTGGTCACCCGAAAGCACTTATCGATTCTAACTGATATGTGGCCATGCGCATCGAGCGTCGTTCCCTCCTCGCCACCCTGGGTAGCGTCGCCGTCGTCGGGACGACTGGCTGCGCTTCGTCGACGGGGTCCGAATCGGGGACGAACTCGGGGAAATCGGACGAGACGACAGCGGCGTCCGGGGATAACCAAACGGTGACAATGGGAAATCCTCGATCGCTTTCGTTCGCTGCCGGCGTCGTCGAGCAACCGTCCTCGAAAGCGCCCGCTCGCATCGAGGCCCAACTAGAAAACACCGGACCCGAACCCGTTCGCGTCGGTCTCGGCCCGACGTTGCTTACTGGTGGCGGAGGCCCTGATCTCGCGTGGGCCACTAACGTCGTTGTGATCCCAGAGGATCCCGGCGTGAAGGTTCCAGGGGAAACGCGACTGATCGACGGTTGCTGGCGGCTGGTATCGAACGAAAAACTCGCTTATCAAGCCATTCTGGAATGGCGCACGATCGAGCCGGACGGGTCGCTCCGCGAGACGTTCGACGTGTACACCCGCGGCGACTCGGGGCCGTGTCTTCCGGAAGGAACGTACCGCTACCAGGACCGAATCCATGTCGGTAACGAATCGCAGTCGGTGACGACGACACTCGTCGTCCGGATATCGAACGATCACACGCTCTCCGCGGCGGCGGCAGTAGGACAAACTGTCCCCGAACAGTCGTCGAGCTCGACTCGGACGGAGACAACTCCATCGACGCCCACCATGACGCCCAGCACCCCGGTCGGGACGGCGTCCGCCGGGGCCGACATCGGGATCACCAACGTTGGCGACGACCCTCACACGATTCGTGTCGTGGTCGAGAAGAATGGGGAGGAACCCCTGTTCGATCGGCGTCCCACCGTTCCAGCGGGCGAGTCGATGGAATGGGACCTGCCGCTCGACGAGGCCGGCACGTATCGGATCACGGCCACGCTCGACGACGGGACGAGCGCCACCCACGAGTGGGAGCTCGACGACCCATCGGCCGCGGCCGCGCGGATCGTCTACATCGACGTCGGGGACGGCGGCGTGAGCTTCTCGAATATGTACGTCTGAGGAGCGCTGCCGGATCATCCACCAGCTCGAGTCGGCTCGCCCTGACCGCGGAGCCTCGACTCCTGTGGACCTGGCTGGCGAGAAAGAGACGGAGACGTGACCGCCACCAAGTAGCCAGTCCTATATCCATCGCTGTCTCCGTACGCACCATGAAACAGGCCATCGTCGCGCGCACGGATCTGGGGATGGGCCGGGGGAAGCTCGCCGCCCAAGTCGCCCACGCCTCGCTGTCGGCCTACGAGGACACCGGCTCGCGCACGCGAAACGAGTGGAAAGGGTCGGGGCAGAAGAAAGTCGTTCTCAAAGGTGACGGCGAGCGAACGCTGTTCTCTCTCGCCGACCGGGCCGAGCGCGAGGGCCTCCCCCATGCCATCGTCCGCGATGCGGGCCACACGCAGGTCGACCCCGGCACGGTGACCGCGCTCGCAGTCGGGCCAGGCGAGGAGAGCGCTATCGATCGCATCACGGGCGATCTCTCCTTGTACTGAACACCCACCTTTTGCTGCGCTCAGTCGCTCTCTACGGTCGCTCACTCGCTGGCAAAATGTGGATCAAAAGCCGTCGTCACCCCCTCGCTTCGCTCGGGGATTCCTCGGCCCGCTCACTCACGATCCGCGCTCGCTCGCGGTACGATCATTCACACTTCCGCAACCGCCTCGCAACGGCCACACGCCTCCCCAACCGATTCGTTCGCTCCCTCAGGTCGCTCACTCATCCCTCGCGCGCTCTCCGGCCTTCGGCCGGATTCACCGCGCGCCACCGCCTTCAATCGAGAAATCTCACTGACGGGACGAAATTGAGGCATTGGGCCGACCACAACACACTTACTGACACCCGTCGGAACGCCCGCCATGAGGAGGATTCGCCGATGCGCGTAGTCGTCGTCGGTGCGGGCGACGTTGGGACGCATATCGCACAGGACCTCGCCGACACACACGAACTCAGCGTGGTCGATACGAACCCGGATCGAGTCGAGTCGCTCACAGCGTCGCTCGACGTGGGTGGCGTCGAGGGCGACGGCCGGTCGCTCGAAACCCTCGAAACGGCCGACATCCGTGAGGCCGATATCGTGATCGCCAGCACGGACGACGACGCGGTGAACGTCATGGTCTGTGGTGCGGCGGCGAACGTCACCGACGCGTTCACGATCGCACGGGTGAAATCCGGCGATCTCTTCGATACCTGGCAGGAGTTCGACGACGCCTTCGGCGTGGATCGGATGCTGTGTGTCGACCGTCTGACCGCGGCGGCACTGGTCCGAACGGTGGCGCTGCCGGGAGCGCTCGCCACCGACACGTTCGTCGACGAGCAGGTGGTGATGGCGGAGTTCGAGATCGACGCCGACCACGAGATCGCTGGCGAGCGCGTCGCGGACGCCGATCGGTTCCCGTCGCTGACGTTCGCGGGCGTCCTCCGGGACGACGAGGTGCTCGTTCCGACCGGCGAGACCGTCATCGAACCCGGCGATCGCGTGGTCGTCATCGGGAGCCCGTCGAGCGTGCGGCGGTTCGCCACGACGCTCTCGCCGGCGGCGCTCGAACCGGACGACGACGTGGTCGTCATCGGTGGCGACGAGATCGGCTGCCGAACCGCCGAGCTGTTCGCCGAGAACGGGTACGCGCCGCGGGTGATCGAACACGACCCCGAGTGCGCTGCCGACTGCGACGAGCGGCTGTCGAACGTTCCGGTCGAGGAAGGCGAAGCGACATCGGCCGCGTTCCTCCGCGAGGCGGGCGTCGGCGATGCGGAGCTGGTCGTGGGAACGCTCGACGACGAGACCAACTACCTCGTCTCGCTGCTCGCCCGCCGCATCGGGGCGGCGTACACCGCCAGCATGGTCGGCGAGCGCGAGTTCGTCGATCTGTTCGAGGCTGCCGGCGTCGACGTGACGGTCCAGCCCCACACGGTGGTCGCCGAGGAGATCACCCGTGCGACCAGAGCACACACCGACGAGGCCGCGATCCTCGAACGCGACAGCGCCGAAGTCCTCGAAATCACCGTCGAGCAGGGGAGCGCGCTCGCAGGCGAGGCGATCGAGGACGCGGCCCACGATCTCCCCGACGGGTTCGTGATCGGCGCGATCGTCCGTGACGGCTCGCTCACGACACCGCGGGGCGGCACCGTGGTCCAAGTCGGCGATCACGTCGTCGTCTTCGCGGACACGGACGCCCTCGACGAAATCGCGGCGGCGCTGTGAGCGCATTCCCCGTGACTGCCAGCGCCGCCCCGCACGGACGGGTGATCGACTGATGCGCGAGGCCCACCCCACCGAGCAAGCGGTCGGAATCAGCCACTACATCAGCGACGCCGACGGCACTGACGGACGGCTTCGGGCGCGCCCCGCGGATTTCCGGGTGCGCGAGATCGAGCGCTCGGGGTTCGAGCCGATCGACGCCGATCCCGACGCGTACCCCCATCTCGTGTTTCGGGCGACGCTCGAGAACTGGGACACCAACGGCTTCGCGGGCGCGCTTTCGAACACCCTCGAGATCAGCCGCGAGCGCGTCGCGTGGGCAGGCACGAAGGACAAGCGCGCCGTGAGTACCCAGCTGTTCTCGGTCGGAGGCGTCGGTCGGGATGCGCTCGCCAGCGCGGCGGCGGGGCTCGACGATGTCGATCTCGTGATCGTCGGTCGGTCGGGGCGCGCGCTCCGGTTCGGCGATCTCGCCGGCAACGCCTTTGAGATCGTCGTCCGCGATGCCGATTCCGGACCCGTAACGCCGATCACCGACGATCTCCGGGCGTTCGGCGGCGGTGAGGGTGGGGGTGAGAGCGGGGATAGCGATGCTGAACCGCTCTCCCAGGACGGCGTGACGGTCGGCGTCCCGAACTACTTCGGCCAGCAGCGCTTCGGCTCGCTTCGGCCCGTGACTCACGAGGTCGGCCTCGAAATCGTCCGCGGGAACTGGGCGGGCGCGGTGCTCGCCTACGTCGGCAACCCGTACCCGACCGAGCCCGACGACACCCGTGAAGCGCGGGCATTCGTCGATCGGGAGCTGCGAGCCGACGACGGAGAGCCGGGAGCCGAAACGGGACTGAACGCCCGATCCGACGGCTGGGAAGCAGCGCTGGAACGACTCCCGAACCGGCTCGGGTTCGAGCGCTCGATGGCCCACCGCCTCGTCGAGAACGATGCGCAGAGTCGGGAGGACTTCCGGGCGGCGCTCGAAGCCGTTCCGACCAACCTCCAGCGGCTGTTCGTCAACGCCGCGCAGTCATTCCTCTTCAACCGCATTCTTTCCGAGCGTCTCGACCGCGGCCTGCCGTTCGGCCGCGCGGTCGCGGGCGATGTCGTCTGTTTCACCGATCCGGACGCACCCGACGAACTTCGCGTCCCCGATCCAGACCGGAGCCAGCGCGTCACCGCCGACCGAGTCGACACCGTGAACCGCCACGCGGCGCGCGGCCGGGCGTTCGTCACCGCGCCGCTCGTGGGCACCGAGACCGAACTCGGAACGGGCGAACCAGGCGAGATCGAGCGCAGGGTGCTCGACGAGGCCGGGATCGTTCCCGCCGACTTCGATCTCCCCGGAGCCTTTCACTCATCGGGGACTCGCCGCGCGGTGCTCGTCGAGTGCGATTTAGGGATCGAACGCGAGCCCCTCACGTTCGATTTCAGTCTCCCGAAGGGCTCGTATGCGACCGTCCTCCTCAGGGAGTATCTGAAGGTCGATCCCGTCGATCTCGGGTGAGTGGCGCTGTTCCCGATGAATCCGAAGTTTGAGTTGTTGTATCCAAGACATATGCACAAGCGACAAATGGTGGCAACCACAGGGATACCTATCAGGTGACAGATGGCCACCCAACAGTTCGATGTCGCAGTTGTCGGGGGCGGTATCGCTGGCATGACTACTGCGGCACTGGCGCAGTCCGAGGGACTCGCTACGGTAGTATTAGAACAACACGATCAGGTCGGCGGGTGTGCAGGATACTATCGGCAGGACGGGTTTGCGTTCGACGTCGGCGCGACGACGCTCGTGGATTTCCGTTCGGGAGGAATCGGAGGAGACGTGCTGGACCGAATCGGTGTAGAACCACCGGAAATCGACGTTCAGGACGCCTACGACCTGTGGCTGCCTGACCGGAGAGTGACGCTATATCACGACCAGCAAAAATGGAGCCGCGAACTGCGGGAAACGTTCGGCGACGACGAGAACCATCGGCGGTTCTATCGATTCCTCGACCGGATGTCCGCTACGCTCTGGGAGATCACTAGAAACGATGTGAAGCTGCCGATTCAGAGTATCAGGGACGTACTCAGAAACGGGTGGGCGGTGGGGATGGAAGATTTGTCGCTGGTCAGATATCTCCGGTGGACGATGAAAGACGCCCTCACGAAGTTCGACGTGTACGACGACGTGGCGCTTCGCACGATGATCGCCATGCTGGTGGAAGATACCGTTCATTCGACCCTTGAGGAGGCTCCTCTCCCCAGCGCGATACTCGGCATCACCATCCGAAAGGCAGGACTCGGACGGGCGAAGGGCGGTATGTACGGGTTCTGGCGAGCATTTGAGGAGCAATACACCGAGATAGGTGGGACAGTCGAAACGGGCCAAACGGTCGCCGAGATACGAGGTAGTAGCGGGGATTTCCGTATCAGCACGGATCGTGGTCAGTATCGGGCAAACCAGGTGGTGAGCGCGATTCCGATCAATCTGACGAAGAAAATCGCTCCATCCATCGTCGGGGAACGACTGGACGATCATGTCGCCATGCTGCGAGAACACGAGGGCGGTGCAGTCGTCGTGTTTCTCGGCGTACCGGAGAAGGAAGTCGCTGACCGTGAGATCACCCATCATCAAATACTGCTGGACTACGACGAACCACTGGGAAACGGGAACAACATGTTCGTCTCCGTTTCAGCATCGGAGGACAGCATAAGCGCCCCGGAAGGACACCGTGCGGTCATACTGTCCACTCATTGTGATGTCGAACCCTGGCAAGGTCTTGACGAAGCGGCGTACGAGCGGAAGAAAAAAGCGATGGGCGAGCGATTGCTCTCGGCGACTCGAACGGTGTATTCCGATCTCGCGACGGACCCGGTGGTGTACGAGATCGGAACCCCCGTCACGTATGAAGCGTTCACGAACAGACCCAGAGGCGCAATAGGGGGATATCGACAAACGGTGGAAAACACCAACCAAAACGCCGTTCCGCAGGATATCGGAATCGACGGTTTTTATCTAGCCGGAGACACGACGTGGCCGGGACTCGGTACTGTCGCGTGTCTCAAGGGTAGCTCCATCGCTGCGGACTGTATTGTGGATCATTGACGGTTATTCGGTGGGTTGGATGGCGGTAGCGAGCCGTTCTTGATTGATCGGACCCTCTCGATGAGTCTTTGATGTCGAACTGAGTGTTTTGCTGTTGCTCTCGACGAGATCAACCGGTTTATCCGCCGCGTCGCCGAATCCCGCATATGGAGTGTGGCCGGTGTGGCGCGCGACTCGACCGGGCGGGTGATTTCTGCCTGACCTGTCGGACCGCGAGCGTCGATTCTATCGTCCTCGACTGTGGGCGCGAGCGCGCTACCGCCACCAGCCTCGCCGACGGCGAGCGCATCGGCACGTGGACGGTGACGACCATCGAGGAGACCGGCGAGGACCGGCCACGCGAGTTGCGAAACTTCGCTGGAAGAGTCGCCGACGAAGTCCACCGCAAACGCCCCGAGGCCGTCTACGCCACCGGCGACCGCGAGGTGCTCCGCGCGGTGCGTGCGGGGCTTCACTACGATCTCCGACGGATCGCCGATCCCGGCGACGATCCGGTGGCGACAGTGCTCGAACGCGCCGATGAACCCGCGCTCGCGGTGGTCGAGACGCCGCCGCGCGAGAAACTCGGTGGGGCGCACTCGACGCTCGTCGGCGGCCGCACGGGTCGGGATACGGTCAGCGTCGCGGCCGATCATCCACACGTCAAGAAGGTGATTCCAGGACCGATCGACGCCGGCGGGCGCGGGTCGCGGACGGGCGTCCGTGCGAAAGCGACCCGGGCCGATGAAAATGGCAACGTCCGCCTCCTTCTTCGGGACGGGTCGAGCGTTCAGGAGATCCAAGTGGTGACGACCGCCGCCGACCGCGATCAGGGTGAGCGGGTGCGCGAGGACCTGAATCGTGGGCTCACCGATGCCGGTCTTCGGGAGTGACGAGCGCGAACGAACACGAAGGGTTTTACTCGGTCGTCGCCGTAGCGGCGTTACCATGGGTAATCAGGAAGTCGGGAGTGCGGGCCGGTTCGGCGCACGCTACGGCCGCGTCTCGCGTCGACGCGTCGCCGAGATCGAGGCCAAGATGAACGAGGATCACGGCTGTCCCGAGTGCGGCAAGGACGCCGTCGACCGAACCGACACGGGAATCTGGGAGTGTGGGAAATGTGGCCACACCTTCGCCGGCGGGGCCTACCAGCCCGAGACGCCCGGCGGGCAGACCGTCGAGCGCTCGATTCGGGCCGCACTCGCCGACGAGGGTAGCGAGGACGAATGACATACAAGTGCTCGCGGTGCAAGCGTGATGTCGAACTCGACGACTACGGCGGCGTGCGGTGTCCGTACTGTGGCCACCGCGTGCTGCTGAAAGAGCGCAGCCGCGATGTCAAAGAGATCACCGTCGAGTAGTGACTGAGCGCCACGAAACCCTTCTCACGTTCGAGTACGACAGTGCCGCGCGAGCGATGACCGTCGCGGCGAGCCTTCGCCCCGAGATCGACGACATCGAGGGTGATCGCACGCGGGCGAGCCTCACGCGCGATGGGGAGTCAGTGGATATCACGATCGAGGCCGCGGATCTCGTCGCACTTCGGGCCGGCCAGAACACGTGGCTGTCGCTGGCGGCGGTAGCGGAGCGGTGTGCGGTATCCGGGGCGGTCGGGACGTCCGGAGCAGCCGTGTCGAGCGAGGACTGATCGAGAGAGAAGCGGGGGTTTTTCCCTCCGGCCGACGAGGTGACGGGTATGCAAGGAAACCTGCCGCCGGAAGCCCAGGAGAAAATCGAGGAGCTTCAAGACCTCCAAGAGAGCGCCCAGCAGGTCGCTGCCCAGAAACAGCAGGCCGAGACTCAGCTCACCGAGTCCCAGACTGCACTCGACGAGCTCGACGACATCGAGGGCGACACCACGATGTACCGCGAGGTCGGCGAGCTCCTGATCGAGACCGACTACGACGAGGCCGAGGAGGACCTCGACGACAAGGTCTCCAGTCTCGAAGTCCGCGTCGAGACGCTCGGAAAACAGGAAGAGCGCGTGCAGGAGGAGTTCGAGAGCCTCCAGAGCGAGCTCCAGCAGATGCTGAGCGGTGGCGGTGGCGGCGGCGGCGGTCCCGGCCCGGCGGGCGGCATGGGCCCCGGCGGTCCCGGTGCGGGCGGGTAGATGCCGACCGACGACGAGGTGGTAACGACGGCCAGCGAGGCCGCCGAAGGTATGATCTTCTCGCGGTACAAGCGATCGGCAGTCCGCGACCTCGACATCACTGTCGAATTCGAGGACGGCATCCTCGACATCGACATCTATCTGAATCCGGCCGACGGAACGGACCCCGACCCCGAAGCAGTCGTCGAGAACGCGATCGCAGCGGCGGAGTCGGCGGTCGACGAGCTGTTCGCAGCGGAGTAAGAGCGCGGTGCGGAGGCGGTGGCGGGTCGCGGTGCGGTGCGTAGCGGTTGCGGTTCCTGGCGGATGAAGGGCGAGGTGCTCGCGGCTTCGCCGCTCGCTCGTTCCAAGGTCCTCGCTTCGCTCGCACCTCGCGGCCGAGGGCTTCTGCAGTGCTGTGCGGAGCGGTCGCGGAAAGCGCCAGCAATCCCACCGCGAGCGACCGCAGGGAGCGAGCGGGTGTTTTTAGTCCAGGTTTTTGTGAGGAGCGGTGGTCGACCGCAGGAAGGCCACCCGACGAAGTAAAAAAGTGGGTTCTAGGCAGCGAAAAACAGCAACACGCTCACCGACATCAGCGCGAGGACGAGGGCGGCGGCGAGCGCGCCACCCATCCCGATCATGGCGTTGGCGTGGCTGGCGAGCGCCTCGGTCCGATCGTTGCCGAACACCGTGACGCGGGCGCGTTCGGTCGCCATCCCGGCTTCGACGGGTTCGCGGTCGGCGAGTGCGTCACTGACGAGGGTTTCGATCCGGGCCGTGAGCTCGTCGCCGTCGATCGCACCGCCGACCTGGTTGGTCGAACTCACGGTGTTCACCACGTGGGTATCGGTCGTGAGCACTTCGGCGGTGTCGACGGGGAGGGCGTCGACGATCGCATCGCGGAGGCCAGGCTCCATGTTGTTGCCATCGATCAGGACGTAGGCGGTGGTGTGGCCGCCGACCTCGAACACCGCGACGCGGATGCCGAGCGGACCGATGCCGTCGGTGGGCTCCCACGGCGTCTCGTCCCACGCGACCCCGAGTTCGAGGGTGTCCTGGGGTGCGTTGGCGAGATCGTCGGCGACCTTTCCGGCGGCCTCCATCAGATCGAAGGACCGCTGACTCCCGGGAACCACGTGGCCGAGGTCCGGGCCATCGAGCCCGTTGTTGGAGTTGTGTGCATCGGCGAGCAGGACATCGGCAAGCCCGTGCGAGCGTGCCTCGGCAGCTGCCGAGAGCCCCACCGAGTAGTCGATGTCGTCGGCGAATCCCGGCGCGTAGGTCGACACGAGGAGCGCGCTGTTACCGATGGCGTGGCCGGTCACGGTGGCCTCGCCGACGGTCGCGCGCCGGCCCGGGGTCGCGGTCTCGGTGTACTCGATGCGCTCGTGGGCGCGCGAAACCGCATCGAGCACCGTATCGACCTCGCGTTCGGTCACGAGGTTGAAGTCGTGGCCGGCGGTGGCGTGTGGCGGGAAGCCGAGGCCGTCGGCGCTCTCGGCGACCCGCTGGGGGAGGTTGCCGCCGCCGATCTCGCCCATCGGCCCGGGATGGATCATCGGGAGGACGAACCGCGCTTTCTCGGTGCCGTCGGGCCGGCGGGCCGAAAGCACCGAAACGGGGACGATCGCCTCCTCGCCGAGCGACTCGAAGAACACCTCCAACTCCCGCGAACCCTCGGCGATATGGCCGATGAACCCGCGGACGAAATCGAGCACGCTCACGCCGAGGCTCCGCCGCCACGGCCGGTCGATCGCGGCGACGAACACTCGGACGCCGACCGCGTACAGCACGCAGGTCAGCCCGAGCAGCGCGAAGTCGAGCGGTTCGACCGCCTGAAACTCGGCGGGCCCCTGACTCGGCCGCGAAAGGAACGCTCGCACCAGCGGGCCGCCGACCTCGACGAACCGCATCGTACCGCTGTACACCAGGACGAGCAGTGCGGCGGTCGCGGTCTGGATGCTCGCGGGAACGCTCGCGGCGAGCAACGATTTCCGTGAGACCGCCATCACGGCGAGCAAGCGGAGCGCAAACACCGCCGCCAATCCGACGGTCAGCGCGTCGAAAACGAACCCCTGACCGAGTGGCGTGAGTAGCGTGATGAGCCCCGCCACGACGAGCACGACGACAAGGAGAAGCTCGCAGACGAGCGCGAGCAGGGAGGCACGGTTCGGCGTGAGCTGCCCGCCGAGCCGGCGGTCGACCGGCGGGGTGCCCACCGCCGCCACGACGGTCGGAACCCCGATGAAAAACACCCCCTGCCACGCGTCTTCGAGAACGAACCGCGAGTCGAACGCCACGACGCCCGCAAGCGCGGCGACCACCAGCGCAAAGCCCAGACTCGCGTACCACCGCGGCGCGCGGAACACGTACCGCGAGAGCGCCGCGAGGTCGCCCTGCGTCGTGGTCATTGCCAGCAACACCGCATGAGAGGGGTTAAAACCACGCTACTCGCCGAGAAGCTACGACTCACAGATGGTACGGAAGCTCTCGAAGACTGCCTCGCCCTCCGCGGTGTGGGCGACCTCGGGATGCCACTGGACGCCGTAGAGCCCGCGGTCGGGGTCGCTCATCGATTCGATCCCACAGACATCGCTTTTGCCCGTGCGGACGAACCCGCCGGGAAGTTCGATCACCTCGTCGGCATGGCTCGCCCAAACGCGGGTCTCGGGTGCGAGCGACCCCACGAGTGGGTCGTCGGCGTCGTCGATCTCGACCGTGACATCGGCGTAGCCGCCGTAGTCGCCGCCACCGACCCTCCCGCCGAGTTCGTCCGCGATGACCTGCATCCCGAGACAGATCCCGAGCACCGGGATGTCGAGGGTGAGATACTCCTCACACCGGCCACTCTCGTCGATCGAGGGGCCGCCCGAGAGCACCAGCCCATCGGCGTCGATCCCGTCCGGGGGCACGGTGTTGTCGACGATCTCGGTCTCGACGCCGATGTCGCGCAACGCCCGGCCCTCCAGATGGGTGAACTGGCCGTGGTTGTCGACGACGACGATTCGTGTCATTGCCCGCTCTTGGCGGGAGTCGCCTAAAAGCCCCCTGAAACCACCCGAACTGGGGTGGGAGACACACCGTCCCGTGGTCCTAATATTGAACAGTATGCACAAGTATACCATAATGGCATCAGTATTATTAAGATGCGGCCCGTGAGCCGAGTCAATGCAGACTGCCGACAGCACCGCGACGCGCACAGCAGCCGACAGCCAGCGACGCGGAGCTCGCTGAGATGGCGACGGCGACTACCGACCCCGACGAGAGAGAGGACGAAGAGGAACTGGAGTCGGCACGCGAGACCGCCGAACACCAGCTACAGCGTGCGGCCGCACAGCTCGATATCGATCCGAACGTCGTCACCAGACTGTCGAACCCGACGCAGGTCCACCGGGTGTCGGTCCCGATGGAACGCGACGACGGCACCGTCGAGGTCTTTACCGGGTATCGTGCCCAGCACGACAGCGTTCGCGGGCCGTACAAGGGCGGGCTCCGGTATCATCCTGGAGTTACTGACGAGGAGTGCGTCGGGCTCTCGATGTGGATGACGTGGAAATGTGCGGTGATGGACCTGCCCTTCGGCGGCGCGAAGGGCGGGATCGTGGTCGACCCGAAATCGCTCACGAGCGAGGAGAAGGAGCGACTCACGCGGCGGTTCGCCCAAGAACTTCGAAACGTCATCGGCCCCACCCGCGACATTCCGGCCCCCGACATGGGCACCGACGCCGAGACGATGGCGTGGTTCATGGACGCCTACTCGATGCAGGAGGGCGAGACCATCCCGGGCGTCGTCACCGGTAAACCCCCGGTGGTCGGCGGGAGCTACGGCCGCGAGGAGGCTCCCGGCCGGAGCGTCGCGATCATCGCGCGCGAGGTCTGCAAGTACTACGACCGGCCGTTGGCCGAGACCACGGTCGCGGTCCAGGGGTTCGGCAGCGTGGGCGCGAACGCCGCACGCCAGCTCGACGACTGGGGCGCGGCGGTCGCCGCAGTCTCGGATGTCAACGGCGCGATCTACGACCCCGCTGGTCTCGACACCAGTGACGTGCGCTCGCACGAGGAACAGCCCGAGGCCGTCACCGGCTATCCCGAGGCCGAGGCGATCACCAACGAGGAACTCCTCGAACTCGATGTCGACGTGTTGATTCCGGCGGCGATCGGCAACGTCCTGACCGAAGCGAACGCCGACGACGTGCGAGCCGACATCGTGGTCGAGGGCGCGAACGGCCCGACCACGACCGCGGCGGACGAGATTTTCGAAGAACGAGAGATTCCGGTGGTTCCCGACATCCTCGCGAACGCCGGCGGCGTCACGGTCTCCTATTTCGAGTGGCTGCAGGACATCAACCGCCGGGCGTGGTCGCACGAGGAGGTCAACGAGGAGCTCGAAGCCGAGATGCTGACCGCGTGGGAGGACGTCCGCTCGGCGTTCGACGACCACGACGCGACGTGGCGCGACGCCGCCTACATCGTCGCGCTCCGTCGCCTCGCCGAGGCCCACGAGGCGCGTGGCCTCTGGCCCTGACGGTCGCCGAACTCACTCCTCGCCGTATCGCTCGGCCGCCGAGGAAAAGCCGAGCTCGTCACGTTCGCGGCTCCGCCGTCCCTCGCGTGCAGCGATGGCCTCTGGGTCGGGGGTAGCGTCGTCGCCGAGTCGCGCCCACGAGTTGTGGATTTTCGCGTGACACCACCGGCAGAGAAAAACCGTGATCTCGTGGCTCGGTTCGTCGGCCGAGCCGTCGTCACCGCGGTCTGCGCCGGCATTGGCCGTGTCAGTATCGTCGGTGTCGGCGTACGAGAGGTGGTGTTCTTCGAGCAACGGCCGTTCGTCGGAGTGGGCCATCCGCCGCTCGTCGAGTCCACACCGCACGCACTCCCGAGAGCGGTTTCGTGCCCGGAAGTGGGGGCAGTCCTGCCACGCCCACTCGCCGGCGGGATCGGCCGCCGGACACCGGTAGTCGTCGGCTCGACGCTCGGCGGCGAACCCAGGATCGTGTTCCGCGTGTTCGAGGGCGTA
>Ga0136562_100413_pt1 | contig 15934 bp, 18 predicted proteins | sample AntCluMetagen312_FD_104784 | JGI IMG/M metagenome (GOLD analysis project Ga0136562, IMG submission 104784) | Saline lake microbial communities from Club lake, Antarctica - Metagenome #312 | ecosystem: Environmental > Aquatic > Non-marine Saline and Alkaline > Saline | place: Antarctica: Club lake...
CGACGCCGGCGGTTCGATCGCGGTCATCGTCTCGGTGCTCGTGATCGAGTTCACTGGGGTTCGGGTGCTCGATCCGATCACGGCGGTCCTGATCGCGGCGCTCATCGCGTGGAGCGCCGGGAAGCTCCTCCGGGGGAGCGGGGCCATCTTCCTCCAGCGCACGCCGGTCGACATCGACGAGACGCGAGCGGCGCTCGCACGCGCCGACGGAATCGAGGGTGTCGACGACCTCCACGCGTGGCAGATCTGTAGCGAGATCACGATCGCCACCGCCCACGTCGAGGCCAGAGCCGAGACGATCGCGGAGGCCGAGGCGGTGACGCGCCTGGTTCACGCAGAGCTCGCCGATCGTGGCGTCGACCACGCCACTATCGAGCTGTGTCCGGCCGACGCTGGCCAGGATTCTCATCTCACGACCCACGCACACTGACTGGGGTCGGCGGCGTCTCGACATCGGTGGCGTCGCGGCGGGTCTTGAAGAGAGGGACTACCTGGGAACCCAGGTGTAGACGTGATTCAGGAGGAAGTAGGTCACGACACCCAAAAACAGGCTCAGCGACCACGACGCGACCGCGATCCGGCCGACCCGTGCGTGGGCGGTCTCCGTGAGCTCGGCGGGCGTGTGGGTCAGTCCGAGCACCACGGGATAGATCACGACCGGCACCGCGACCGCCGACAGCAGAATGTGAATCGCGAGCATCAGGAGATAGATCGGCTCGATGATTCCAGCGTAGGCCCCGAGGAACTGGTTTTCTCGAATGACGATCGCCTTCTCGAACCCGCCGCCGACCTTCCAGAGGTAGAGCACGAGGAAGGCGAGGATCAGCGAAAAGGCGGTGAGCATCGCCGCGCGGTGTCGCCACACGTCGCCGCGGCGAATGAGGACGTAGCCGACAAGCAGCGCGGTCAGCGCGAGGCTGTTGATGACGGCGATCGCATCCGAAAACAACAACACGGTGTCCTCGCCGATCGGTGGAAAGAGGTCGACGATCCCGGCGAAGGTCCCGAGAACGAGCACGTAGCCGACGACCGAGAGAACGGCGGTGACGGCGAGCGGATGACGCTTCACCGGTCCCTCGGCACTCGCGGTAGCCATGTGCCGGGATCGGGCCGCGGGCGGTATCGGCCTTCGGATTTGGGACCGCACGAACGCGCCATCCTGCCCCCGAATCACCGATAGACCCAAACCGCGGGCGGGCAAACGTTGCCGCATGAGTGCGGGGCAGACACAGCAACCGATCCGGTGTCTCGTCGCCAAGGTCGGCCTCGACGGCCACGACCGCGGCGCACACGTCATCGCGCGGGCGTTCCGCGACGCGGGCTTCGAGGTGGTGTACTCGGGGCTGCATCGCTCGCCCGACGAGGTGGTCCAGGCCGCGGTCCAAGAAGATGTCGACGTGCTCGGGATCTCGATCCTCTCGGGCGCGCACAACACCCTCGTCCCCAAAATCCTTGAGGGTCTCGACGAGTACGACGCCCTTGACGATACCTTGGTACTCCTTGGCGGGATCGTCCCCGACAAGGATCAGGACGAACTCGAAGAACAGGGCGTCTCGGCGATCTTCGGCCCCGGCGCGTCGATGGAGGACACCATCGAGTTCGTCCGCGAGAACGCCCCCGATCGATGAACGATGTGCTCGATCGGCTGCTCGACGGCGACCACCGCGCGCTGGCGCGCACGATCACCAACATCGAAAACCGTGCTCCCGGCTACCGTGATCTGGTGTCGGGGCTGTACGACCACGCCGGCACGGCCGAAGTGATCGGGATCACCGGCAGCCCCGGTGCGGGCAAATCCACCCTCGTCGACAAGATGGCCGAGACGTACCGCAACCGCGGCGAAACCGTGGGCGTGATCGCGATCGATCCCTCTTCACCGTTCACGGGCGGCGCGGTGCTCGGCGATCGCATTCGGATGGCGTCGAACGTGGGCGACATGGACGTGTTCTTCCGGTCGATGAGCGCGCGCGGTAGCCTCGGTGGCGTCTCGATCGCGACTGCCGATGCGGTGAAGGCGCTCGACGCGTTCGGCAAGGACCGGATCATCGTCGAGACGGTGGGCGCAGGCCAAAACGAGATCGACATCGTGAAGACCGCCGACACGGTCTGCGTGCTCGTCCAGCCGGGCAGCGGCGACGACGTCCAGATGCTCAAGGCCGGGATTTTGGAGATAGCGGACGTGTTCGTGGTCAACAAGGCCGATCTCGACGGGGCCGATCGGACCGTGCAGGAGCTCCGGGAAATGCTTGACCTGCGCGGCAACGCCGGTTCGGGCAGGAACGATCAGCACACGGGTCACGACCACCACACTGGACCCGAAACCACCGGAAACGGTGCGACGGCTAGCGAGCCGGCCGACGGAGCCGCGCTCAAACAGGCCGAGGCCGACCCGGACGATGCGAGCGACGACGGCGGATCGGACGCAGTGTGGACGCCGCCGATCATCGAGGCGGTCGCCACCCACGGCGAGGGTGTCGACGCGTTCCTCGACGCGATCGACGACCACCACGCCCATCTCGATGCGACCGGCGAGGCCGCAGCGAAGGCCCGCGAGCGCTACGCCGAGGAGATCCGAACCTTGCTGCGCGAGGACACCGCCGCCCTGCTCACCGCAGAGATCGACGCTCGCGGCGGGATCGGCGACCTCGTGGACGGGGTCGCCGCGGGCGAGACCGACCCCTACGGGATCGCCGACGACGTTCTCGATCCCGTCGCGGCGTGTCTCCGCGAGCGCCGCGAGGACGGATGACGGGGGTAGCAATCCTGCGGGGAGGGAGATCGGCATGAGCCGGAACGATGAAGTCGCCGATCGGTTCGAGGAGTTCGCCGCCCGGCTCGAAGCCACCGGCGTCGAGTACAAACCCCAATCCTACCGCCGGGCAGCCGAGAACGTCCGCGCGCACCCCGAGTCCGTCGAGTCGTTGGTCGCCGGCGACGGGGAGGGTGTCGCAGCGATCGAAGGAGTCGGCGAGGCGCTCGCAGCGAAGATCGTCGAGTACGTCGAAACGGGCGATATCGCGGAGCTGGAGGAGCTCCGGGCGGAGCTGCCCGTCGAGATGGGCGCGCTCACGAACGTCGAGGGCGTCGGGCCGAAGACGGTGGGCACGCTGTACGACGAACTCGGCGTCGAGGACTTGGACGATCTCGAAACCGCCGCCAGCGAGGAGTGGATTCGTGAGATCGGGGGGTTCGGCGCGACCTCGGAAGAGAACATCCGCTCGGGGATCGAGTTCGCGCGCGAGGCGAACGAGCGCTCGCTGCTCGGCGACGCGCGCCCGCTGGGCGAGGAACTCAAAGAGTACGTCGCTGATGGAGCAGACGGGGCGGTCGAACGGTGCGAGCTCGCGGGCTCGCTCCGGCGATGGCGCGAGACCATCGGCGACGTGGACCTCCTCGTCGCGAGCGACGATCCAGAGGCCGTAGTTGAGCGCTTTACCGCGTGGGACCGCGCCGAAACCGTGATCGAGGCGGGCACGAGCAAGGCGAGCCTCCGGGCGAACGGCGTTCGGATGGATCTTCGGGTGGTGGTTCCCGAGGAGTTTGGGAGCGCGCTCCAGTACTTCACGGGGAGCCGCGACCACAACATCGGGGTTCGCAACCGGGCGATCGAGCGCGATCTGAAGGTCAACGAGTACGGCGTGTTCGACGTCTCCGAGCGGCGCTCGGACGGACCGTCAGACTCGTCCGACGACGTCAGCGACGGCGAGGACCCCGACGCAGGTGAGAGAACTGATGGTTCCCGAACGTCGTCAGACCAACGGTCCGACGGAAGACAGCGAGTCGGCGAGCGGGTTGCAGGCGAGACCGAGGCCGGAATGTACGAGGCAGTTGGTCTACCGCACATTCCACCCGAACTCCGAGAGGACAGCGGCGAGATCGACGCGGCCGTTGCGGGCGAGCTGCCCGATTTGGTCGATGCCGACGCCGCTCGTGGCGATCTCCACGTTCACACGGAGTGGTCCGACGGCAAGTGCGGGATCGAGGAGATGATCGCGGGCGCGGCCGAGTTCGGCCACGAATACCTCGCGATCACCGACCACGCGAGCGGGCCGGGGATCGTCGCCGACACCGGACTCTCGGACGACGATCTCCGCGAGCAGCGTGACGCGATCGAGGACGCGGCGGCTGCCGTCGACGCCGACATCGAGGTTCTCCGTGGCGTCGAGGCGAACATCGACGCCGACGGCGGGGTGTCGGTCGGCGAGCGGGTGCTTGACGATCTCGATCTCGTGGTGGCCTCGCCGCACAGCGGGCTCGACGGCGACGGGACCGATCGGATCGTAGCGGCGATCGAGCACCCCTCCGTCGACGTGATCGGCCACCCGACCGGACGCTACCTCAACCGGCGGCCGGGCCACGAACTCGACTTCGAGCGAGTCGCAACTGCGGCCGCAGAGCACGGAGTTGCGCTCGAAGTGAATGCGAACCCCCAGCGGCTCGATCTTTCAGGTGGTGCGGTCCGGACCGCAATCGAGGCCGGGGCGACGATCGTGATCGACACCGACGCCCACCGGCCGGCGAACTACGAACTGCTCCGCTACGGCGTCCACACCGCGCGCCGGGGCTGGGCCGAAGCCGACGACGTGCTCAACGCCCGCGATTCCGACGGACTGCGCGCGTTTCTCGCCGACTGATCGTGAAGCCGTTGCTCGATATGGGTCGAATCAGCCGACGGCGACGGTACGATTGTGGCGGGGCTGTGGTGGCGGTGCGGTTCCTGGCGGATCGAGGGCGAGGCACGACCGACGGGAGTGCCGAGGGCTCGGGCGGTGCTGGGCGGTGGCGGAGCGGTTGCGGAGAGCGTCAGTAATCATACCGCGAGCGAACGAAGTGAGCGAGCGGGAGTTTTTGGTCCAGATTTTTGCGAGGGGTTGAGCGCGCGAAGCGCGCGAACCCCCGAAGTAAAAAGGTGGTAGGCCAATGAAAAAGGACTTACCGGACCGCCGAGTGTGAAAGCGCATGCAGGCTATCGTACTCGCTGGCGGCTATGCGACGCGGCTCTGGCCGATCACGAAACATCGGCCGAAGATGTTTCTCCCGGTTGGCGAGACAGTGATCATCGACCGAATTTTCGAGGAGTTGGAAAACGACGAGCGCATCGACGAGGTGTACGTCAGCACGAACGAACGTTTCGCGAGTGCGTTCGAGGACCATCTCGCCGCAAGCGACTTTTCGAAGCCACAGCTCAGCGTCGAGGACACATCGGGCGAATCGGAGAAGTTCGGCGTCATCGGCGCGCTCGGCCAGCTCGTCGAACGTGAGGGGATCGACGACGACCTCCTCGTGATCGCGGGTGACAACCTCATCAGCTTCTCGATCAGCGACTTCGTGAACGAGTTCGAGGCGCGCGGGGCCCCGACGATCGCGGCCTACGATGTCGGCTCCCGCGAGCGCGAAACGTCGTTCGGCATCCTCGAACTCGACGGCGATCGAGTGGTCGATTTCGAGGAAAAACCCGACGACCCGCCGAGTACGCTGGCCTCGATCGCGTGTTATGCGTTCCCGGCGGACGCACTCGCCTTCGAGGAGTATCTCGCGGGCGACAACAACCCCGACGAACCCGGCTGGTTCGTCCAATGGCTCCAGTCGAAGCGCCCGGTCTACGCCTACACCTTCGACGGCGCGTGGTTCGACATCGGCACTGCCGAGGTCTACCTCGAAACCGTCGCGTGGGCGCTCGACGGCGACACCGCGATCGAGCCCAGTGCGAGCGTCGAGAACAGCGAGATCGGCGACGACGTCCACGTGATGAGTGGCGCGACGATCAGGAACGCCACCGTCGACCGCTCGGTGATCTTCCCCGATGCTACCATCGAGAGCTGCACGGTTCGAGACTCGATCGTGGACGAGAACGCCCACATCGCGGGCACTGACCTCAGTGACGCGCTCGTCGGCGCACACACCACGCTTCCCGCCGGCGAAGACTGATCGGCTCATCGACAAGCGGTTTGGCGATCGATCGATGTCTCCGGTCGGAACGTTCTTCACCGTCGTCGCATAATTGATGGCTATATTATCACGAACGAAACCGGCCATTGCGGTGCTGTTCGGACTCGTCCTCGTCGCGTTCGGCGTTCACTACGCGTTGTTCGGCTCGCTCCCTCTCGGTAAGCCGGCACTGCTCGAAACCGACGCCGAATAGCGTTCTCCGGACGGTGATTATCGCGTTTCGAGCCACGCATCGGTGATTCGAAGCTGTCCCCGAACGTCGTCCCATTCGGTCTCGTAATCGAATGCGAGCCGTCGATCCATGTGCGGGCCGTCGGCCACGAGCGTCTCGAACTCGCCACCCTCACCGAGGACGTGGACGCCGTACTCGTCGCTGAGGGCTTCGAGCTCGTCGAAGGCGTCGGCGTCGAGCGTGCGGCCGAGCCACGACTCGCCGAGACCGCGAGCGGCGACAGCGATCACGCGGATCTCGAACCCCGCGTCCAGCATGTCGTCGGCGAGCGTGCGGGGATCACGCTGCCAGAGCGGGGCGAACAGGTCGACATCGAGCCGATCGCAGAGTGCCTCGATCCGACTCGTCTGGAACTCGCTTTCGACCGCGCCCGCGATCACGCCCGCGAGACCGCCGTCGATCCGTGTGTCGAGATTGCGGAGCGCGCGTTCGAGCGGCTCGATCTCGGCGTCGCCGCGCGCGCCCGAGTCGGTGTGGTCGGCTCCGGCCGCATCGAGATCGACCTCGACGAGATCGATTCCAATACTATTGGCGGCGAGGCCGGCGAGGTCGGTCGCCGGGACGTGATACATGTACGACTCCGACTCGGCGTGAACAGTGAGAAGGCGGGCGACCGGGAGGCCGCGTTCGAGCGCGCGATATAGCGCCCACGAGGAGTCCTTCCCGCCGGAGAACAGGCTCACCCACCCGCCGTCGTCGGTCATACGGTCGCTACCGCGGCCGACGGGAAACCCGCTGTGATCGAACGGGCGTTCGCCGACTGCATATCGATGGTGGCGCTGTGCGGGGTGCAGGGTGTGAGGTGCGTGTCGATCGAGACCCGAAAATTAACGACCCCACACCAGCTACGGGGGACGATGCGTCGACAGCGTTCGGGACCACGGACGTGGCTCGCGGTCGCACTAGCGTTGCTGTACCCTGGAGCCGGGCATCTCTATCTCCGCAAGGGGCTTCGGGCGCTGTTGTGGTTCGGACTGGTCTTCACGACCGTCACGCTCTCGCTGCCGACTTCGGCCATCCCTGAATCGGGCGAGATTTCGGTCGAGACGATCATGGCGGCCAGTCGGGCGCTGCCAACGGCGGCCAGTGCCGCCATCCTCGTGCTGTTCGCGCTCAGCACGATCGACGCCTACCGGCTCGCGCGCCGGCGCAACCGTCGCGCTGAGGGGGCTGTGACGGCCGACGAGGACGATGGCGAGCAGCCCTGTCCGCACTGTGGCCGCGAAGCCGACATGGAGTTCGATTTCTGCCAGTGGTGTGGCGAACCGCTCGACGTGGACGGTTCGTAGGCACTACCGACCGTCGGGCGCGGGATAGAAACGCATGGAGCGCTTCGGATCGGTATGGGATACGCCTGTCCGGTCTGCGAGACGCCACAGACCGACGCGCGCCACCTCGCCAACCACCTCGCGTTCACCGCGATGCTCGGCGACGACGACCACGAGGCGTGGCTCGACGATCACACACCTGGATGGGCCGACGCCGGCGAAAACGATCTCGCCGACCGCGTGGTCGAGCACGCCGAATCGGCCGAGTATCCCCAGATGTTCGAGGACACGACCGGCCACGACCACCGCGATCACGACAGTGACGAGCCGCGACCGGGCGAACTCTTCGAAGACGACCGCGATGGAGCGCCGTCACGGACTCGGGGGCCAGGTACCCGTGGCGGTGAGGACCTCGATTCCGAGACCGCAGCGGCCGTCGAGAAGGCGCGTGAGATGACGCGGCACGCGAACGAAGAGGACGGTTCCGGCGCGTCCGACACGACCGACGACAGTGACGTGACCGACAACAGCGACACGGCGGACGCGAACGGAGACGAAAACGGGTAACTGTCCGCCGGTCGAACAGCCGCCATGCACACCGAGGGACGATTCTCGCCGGCAACGGCCGCAGAGGCCGAAGAACGGTTCGAGGCGCTCGGGCCGACCGCACAGACCGTGGTCCGAGAGGTGGCGACCGCGATGGAGTTCGCGAACGACGAATACGACGAGCGGGTGACGAACGAGGTGATCGAGCGCGCGCGCAACGCGCTGTTCGCCGCGTCGCTCGAAGTCCACGTCGGCTCGCGCGAGGAGTTCGAGGCGTGGCGCGAGGACAACCCCGACTACGAGGTGACGGTCGCGGGCAACGAGAACGTCGATCGCGTGGCGTGGCACGCCGCCCCGTTCGCCGATCGTGCCGTGGCCGCGACGTTCGCCAACGAGGAGGGTGCGGCGGTCGAGACGCTGCGCCGCCAAGCGTTCGGCCGGCTCTACCGCGAGGAGTTCTGACGCGCCCACCCGGAATCGAGAGTCGACCGGAGCGCCACCGTTTAGCGCCCCCGAGCGTAGGGTGAGTCATGAGCGAGCGCGACCACGACTGGCCAGTCATCGAATCGGTGATCGAGTATGAGACCGGCTGGTACACCGGCGGGTACGATCTGGTCGAACAGCCCGATGGCAGTACGAAAAAGTACTACTGGGCCGAACTCCCGCCGGCGGTCGTCGTGGTGGCCCGCACCGACGACGAGATCGTCTTCGTCGACCAGTACCGACCGGCGATCGGCAAGCAGTGCCTCGAACTCCCGGCGGGAATCGTCGAGGACGGCGAATCGGCAAGCACGGCGGCCGCGCGCGAACTCCGTGAGGAGACCGGGTTCGATCCCGCCGGCGTCTCGGTGCTGGAGGAGTTCTGGGTCGCGACGGGCGTGCTCCGCCACCGCCGGGCGATCGCGTTCGCCGAGGGGCTCGAACCCACGGAGCGCGACCTCGACGACAACGAGTTTCTTACAGTCACGTCGGTCTCGGTCGATGAGGCGCTCGCGGTCGCGCGTGCGGAGCCGGCGAACGACGCCACGATCGAGGGGCTTCTGCTCGCGCGCGAGGACGGGTTGCTCTAAGTCGACGCGTCGAACCGATCTGCCGGAGTCGCTGGGTGTTTAGGGCACGCCGACCAATCAACCATATCGATGGATGAGGAAATCACGCCTGACGAACTCGCCGGGCTCCTTGACGCCGACGAACCGGTCGCAATCGTCGACATTCGGACGGCGGTGGCGTTCTCGCGCGTGCACATCCCTGGCAGCGAGAACGTTCCCTTCGAGGAGCTCCCACAGCGAGTCGCGGAGTTCGGCGACGCCGACCGGATCGTGACGGTCTGCCCGCACGGCAAGGCGAGCGTCAAGGCCGCGTGGCTCTTCCAGTCCGCCGAGAGCACCGACGACGCCGCGATTCAGAGTCTCGTCGGCGGTCTCGACGCGTGGGACGGCGATCTCGAAACGGCGACTGCCGACGATGGGACGACGGCCAGCGGCGCGACGACCGCCGACGAAACGGCCACCGACGCCCCGTTTTAGCGGCGGCCGGTCGGCGATATTACTCGTCGGAGCCTGGTAGCGGTCGAAGCACACCATACCAGAGCCGGTAGGCGATCGCCCCAACGTTTCCTCCAATCGAGAAACTGAGACGACCGCCCTCCGACTGGGGGAACAGCTTCGACATGAGAGCGGACTGAACACCCGAAAAAAGCACACGACGCCAGCGACTCGTTCGGATGGCTCCGAAGTCGTGATCGTAGGCCCAGTAGTACGCGGCCTGATATCCCACTCCCGCAACGAACCATTGGGGAACCAATGAGAGCGACTTGTCGTCGCCGACAGCACGACGCCATCGGACGAATCGGCACATGATCGGCAGCAGGAAAACGCTACTGAGGAAGACGAGGCGTGCCCGTGTTCGACGACTGAACATACCTCTCATTATGTTTCTATGAACATGATTGTTTGTTTATACTCCACCACCGCTGCCGCCGTTCCGAAACGACACTTGGTTGCCGGTGGCGGTGCGGCCCTGGCGGATGAAGGGCGAGCGAACGGAGTGAGTGAGGGCTTCTGCGGTGCTGTGCGGTGGCGGTCAGCGGAGCGGTCGCGGAACGCGCCGGCAGTTCTACCGCGAGCGCCTCCGGCGCTCGCGGCCTTTTTTGGTCCAGATTTTTTGGCCGGGGTCGAGGGCCGCGTAGCGGCCCGAGGCCCCGGTGAAAAAAGGTGGGGTTCTAGGCGACGTTATAGCCCTTATCGCGCAAGAAGTCCTCTACGCGACCCGTGTGGTTGCCCTGGAGTTCGATCGAATCGTCCTCGATCGTCCCTCCACAGGCGAACTTCGATTTGAGGTCCGAGGACAAACTGCTCATGTCCACGTCGCGCGGATCGAACCCTTCGATGATCGTTACTTCCTTTCCGTAGCGGCGCTCGTCGATGCGGATCGTGATCTGCTGGGACTCTCTGGCCACGTCTTCGCAGACGCAGAGCTCCTCCGGCAGCCCGCACGTCGAGCAGACTTCCGACATTACACCGGAACGTATGGTATCACCATATTAAATACTGTCGGGACCGCTCGCCGGCTGGCGCGGTCGTGAGCGGTTACGATCGCCGGAAACGACCGAGGAGGGGTGTGCGCTGCCGGACGAGAGCAGCGATCAGCTCGGCCGCCTCGTCGGCCTCGGATTGGGTCGCCGAGCCCGCGTACCGGGCGCGCTCGAACAGTTCGCCGACGCGCGCAGCGCGATCGTCTGCCCCTACGGCAGCGAGATACTCGCGTGGCGTCTCACCCGAGCGCCGCGCCCGATAGCGCTGTTCGAGCAGGTATTCGAGGCGCTCGAAGGCGGCCTCGACCTCGACGGCCGGCGAGTCATCGGGCAGGTAGCGCAGCCAGAGCTCGCGATAGGTCCGCTCGGCGGTGTTGCTCCGACGTACGCCCGCGGCGAGCCCCACGAGTGCGACCAGCCCGAACGCCCACTGTTCGCGCGTCGGTGAGGGAAGACTCGGTCCCAAGCCCGACGAGTCGCCGCCGGGCGTGCCGTTCGCCGCCGCAGCGCCCCCTTGAGCTACCGGCGGCGGAGTTATCGTTCCGTTCACACCGGCAGCACCATCCTCAGCGACGCCCTGCAAGCCTCGCTGTCCGTCCACGGCGTCGCCAGCCCCGAAGTCGTTCTCCCCGCCGATCGGCGTCGCGGTCGGCGTCGGGGTCCACTCGCCGTCGGCCGAACCACTGGTGTCGACATCGGTGGCGTTGGTGGCGCGCGCGTCTTCGAGCGAGGAGTCCTCGGTTGCGGTCCGCGGACCGCCGGGCGTGGGGTCGAACTTGATCCAGCCAGTCTCGGGGAAGTAGACCTCGACCCACGCGTGGCTGTCGTAGCCCCGGACGACCCACTCGTCCTCGGCGACGCGCTGACCCTCGGTGTAGCCCGTCACGAACCGCGCCGGGATGTCCTGGGTGCGCAACATCGTGACCATCGTAGTTGCGAAGTAGACGCAGTACCCCCGATCCATCTCGAAGAGGAACGCGTCGGCGATGTTACCGTCGGGCCGGCTGACGTTGAGCGAGTAGTCTTTCGACTGTTCGAGCCAGCGTTCGACGGTCCGTGCGGTGTCGTAGGGGTTGTCGGCGTTCGCCGCGATCCGGTCGGTCCGGCGTTCGACCCGATCGGGCGTGCTCCCCGGGAGGTTGGTGTAGCGCTCCAGCAGCTCGTCGGAGTAGTTTCGTCCCGCTGTACGGAGGTCGTCGGGCGTTGCGGTCGGCTGTTGGCTCACGACGGAGTAGCTGTCGCCCGACTCGAACGCGTTGCCGGGCTGGAGTCCGTCGAGGGTCGTCACGCTCGCGTCGTCGGCTGGCCCACCCGAAACCTGGGTGGGCTTCCACGCCGCGGGCATGACGCCGATCGCTGTTTCGGCCGTGAACGTCTGCTCGATTATCGTCGTGTTCCCCGGCGGGCCGGCGATCGAGCCATCGTAGGGTCTGGTGTCGCCGGTCCGCACCCAGCTCCCACCGGTGTAGCGGTCATAGGCTGCCGCGCGCCAGTAGCTCGTCTGCTCGCTCTCGACAGTAAAGCGTACTTCCGGCGAGAGCGAGATCGACCCCTGAATCCCGACCCGATCGCCGGCCGCCAGCAGGCTGCCTTCGACGGTGCCCGCGCCGCCACCGCCGCCAGCGGGCACCAGCGGGTCGGATGCACCGCCAGGGACGACGCTCACGAGCGGCGCGAGCACGATCATTGCGGCGAGCACGATCACGAGCACCTCGGCGTGGCCCGACCGCCCCTCGTAGCGTTCGAGCTCACCGAAGCCGACGACGCCTGCCGCCCCCGCGACGCCGGCGAGCGCCACGAGTACGCCCGCATCACCAGTCAAAACGAAGAAGCCGAGCGCCGCGCCGCCGACCACTGCCGCGGCGACGTACCGTCGCCGGAGCGCGAAGTACCACGTCAGGAAGACTGGTGCGGGCGCGAACCCCGCGGCCCAGATCCCCGCCTCCGTGATCTGGAGGATCGAGAGCCCGGTCAGGAGCGCGAACACGTCGGCGCGCACCGCGCCGAGCGACCGGAGCAGGAGTTCGCCGTTCGGGACGGCGAGGACGTAGCTCCAGAGGCCGACCGCGAACAGCGCCGCCGCGATCACGAGCGCCAGCACGGCCGGCAGGAAGCGCGCGAGCAGCGTCGCCGCGACGATACTCGCGACCACGAACAGCACGAGTCGGTCGCTCCCGCCGGCCACATCCGTCACGTGAAAACAGATGGTCAGAAACGAAGTGATGAGCAGCCCCGCCGCGCCGAGCGCGAGCCCGCGCCGCAGCCCGCCGGCGAACCACGACGATCGATCAGACAGGACCGATCGGGTGTGCGTACTCACGATCGACGCCCTCCGTCAGCCGCTGCGGGCGTCGGCCGCGCGCCGGTCAGCCGCTCGAACGCCGTCTCGCGATCCGCGACAGTCACGTGGGTACCGCCCGCGTCGGCGAGCACGTGGATGTCGACATTGGTCGCCTCGACCCGACCTGGGCCGGCGTGTGCGAGCGCGCCCAACACCCGCTCGCGCTGTGGATCGCCGCCCGCTTGCTCGATCTGGCCGCCGGGGTACGCCAGTTCGACCGCGAAGCCAGCGTCGAGGAAGTGGGTGACGATGCTAGCCGCCGCCGCCGCCATCGCGTCGTCGTAGCCCGCCACCGCCTCGGCGGCGACGGTGACCTCGCTCGTGTCGGCCGCGCTGTCGAACTCCATCACCACGAGGTCGTCGCGCTTCGCGCTCGATTTCCAGTGGACATCCCTGAGACTGTCGCCCGGGACGTACTCCCTGAGTTCGTCGAACGCCTCGCGGTCATCGAACGGATCGTGGCCGCCGAACGCGCCGTCGACGCCCGCAAGTCGGTAACACTCGGGATAGACGAGCACCGGCGTCCGTTTGGCGTACGTGAACTCCCTCGTGAACAGCCCGAGAACGTCCGTCACCGCGAGCGTGAGCGGCCCCAATCGATGTTCGCCACGCTCCGCCAGTTCGATGTCGTAGTCGACGGTTGCCGGCAACGCCCGCCTCGCGGGCGAGTGGTTGGTTCCGAGCCCGTCGTCGATCGTCTCCTCGATCCGCGCGGTCAGTGCGTCGTCGGCGTCGATATCGATCGCCACAGTACGGCTCTCGCCGGGAAATCCCGCCGTCGGCTGGCTTCTATCGATCGTCGGCCGATCGGCGAGGCGAAGCTGGACCGCGCCGGCAGCGAGCGCGACCACTCCGGGGACCACGACCGCGTTGAGCGAGCGTGCGCCGAACGTCGCGGCGAGCCAGACCGCGAGCACACACACGCCAGCGAGCACGACTGCTCGGCGAGTCGGTCTCATTCGACTCGGACCGACGACAGCGCCGCCCTGACCACGTCCCTCCCGGCCCGATCGGTCCCCGACGCCGGTCGAATCCGATGGGCGAGCGTCACCGCGGCCTCGTGCTGGATGTCGTCGGGGATCACGTACCCACGGCCGTCGAGCGCGGCTCTGGCCTGGGCCGCCCGCAGCAGCGAGAGCGAACCCCGGGGGCTGACACCGAGTTCGGCCCGCTCACGGGTGTGGTTGGCGAGCCGGGTGACGTACTGGCGGATCGGGGCCTCGACGGTGACTTCGCCGACTGCGGCACGCGCGCCCCGGAGCTGATCGAGGGAAGCGACCGGTTCGAGGCGCTCGATCGGGTGGGTTCCCACAGTACGATCGAGCATCGCCGACTCGGCGTCGGGCTCGGGGTAGCCGAGTTCGAGGCGCTTCATGAACCGGTCGACCTCGGCGACCGGGAGTTCGTAGGTCCGGTTGCGCTCGATGGCGTTCTGGGTCGCGATCACCGTAAAAGGCTGTTCGAGCGCGTGGGTGGTGCCGTCGACGGTGACCTGGGCCTCCTCCATCGCTTCTAAGAGGGCGCTCTGGGTTTTCGGTGGCGCACGGTTGATCTCGTCGCCGAGCACCACGTTGGCGAAGATGGGGCCGGGCCGGAAGTCGAACTCCCTGGTTTTCTGGTTGAACACGCTGGTGCCGGTCACGTCGGAGGGGAGCAGATCGGGCGTGAACTGCACACGGGAAAAGGAACTCTCGAACGAGCGCGCGATCGCACGCGCGAGCATCGTTTTCCCGACGCCGGGGACGTCTTCCAGCAGGACGTGCCCGCGGCCAAGCATTGCGGTCACGATGTGTTCGATCGTGTCGTGGCTGCCGACGATCACCCGCTCGGTGTTCTGGATGACGGTTCGGGCGAGGTCGCCGACCTCGTCGATCGATAGCTGGCGTGGGGTTTCTGGACGGGTCGTCTCGACTCGGCCGGGCTCTGTGTCGGTGTTCGCATCCGTCATGGATTGTAGACTGGCACAGGTCGGCAAGCCGACGACCGGGTTTACCCGCCGACCCGTCCTCTCGGCTGGTTCTGGGGCCGAACGCTTGTAACCTTACTGTTCGCGTGTGAGTGTCATACACCCCCGATATGTGAATCTTCGTGACGCCGGGAAGCATCGATCCGAGCCAGCGAGTATTGGGCCCGCGCTCGGGCGGAGTCCGGAAAGCCGATATAGCGGGTTCGTCTACCCCACGTTCGATGGGGCTCTCCGACGAGGCGACGGCGCGTCTCGAAGACGTGGTCGCACTCCAGCCGACGAAGAACGCCGAGCTCGCCGAGCAGTGGGGAATGGACGGCGGTAGCGAGGTCCACCAGTATCTCGAAAACGAGCTCGCCGATCACTACTACCGCGACGAGAACAGCCTGATTCGCGCGACCGCCGACGCTGCGGCCCTCGTCGGCGATGAACCCGTAGAGGACGGTCCGCGAACCGTTCGCGTCCCCGCCCTCCAGCACCGGGCGTTCGCGGTCGTCGCCGATCACGACGAGCGCGCCGAGAGCGTGGTCTCGGTGCTTCACAAGCTCCGCGACGCTGCGGCTGATGCGCGCGATGCGGACACGGAGGGGGACGCCGAGGACCTCACTGCCGACGACGTACGCTCGGCGCTCCGCGGCCTCGAACGCCGGGGATGCGTCGAGGTGGTCCAGCGGACGGTCCCGACCTTCCGGCTCGCGGTCGAACGCGACGCGGTTTCGGTTGAGACGATCGACGACGAGTAGTCACTCCGGCGCGTCGGGCCGTCTTCGGTCGCGCCGCCGTGCCAGCAGGCGCTTGACCGCGCTGCCTGGCCCGCCCTCGATTGGCCAGGCCGCAGAGCGCCAGTTCGGGGGTTCGGGCTCGAACGACGAACACGACCCTGCACACTCGGCGGCGGTCTGGCGGCGCTCCTTCGCCGCACACCACGGCAGCACGTCCCGACCCCTCTCGTGCGCGTCGCGACGCAGTTCGAAGTGGCGACAGTCCGGCCGCATCGTGTCGACGTACGACCGCCAGCCGCGCTCGTAGGCGCGCTCGGCGATCGCGAGTCGTTTTTCTCCCTTCCACTCGGGGCTCGCGTACTCAAAGCGCGCGGCCG
>Ga0136562_100419_pt1 | contig 15781 bp, 16 predicted proteins | sample AntCluMetagen312_FD_104784 | JGI IMG/M metagenome (GOLD analysis project Ga0136562, IMG submission 104784) | Saline lake microbial communities from Club lake, Antarctica - Metagenome #312 | ecosystem: Environmental > Aquatic > Non-marine Saline and Alkaline > Saline | place: Antarctica: Club lake...
GTCCTCGCCGTCGCGGACGAAGCCGTCGAGCGTTCGCATGAACTCGCGTGCGGGCGTGTCGTCGTCCCAGCGGTGGATGTAGGGGAGGTCGACGTAGTCCGTGCCGAGGCGGTCGAGGATCTCGTCGACGTTGTTCCGGAGGTGCTTGCGGTTGAGGCCGCGGCCGTTCGGGTCGTCGCGGGTCGGCCAGTAGATCTTCGAGGCGACGACGAACTCCTCGCGGTCGCGGTCGGCGAGCCAGTCGCCGATGTACTGCTCGGCGCGGCCGGCGCCGTACATGTCCGCGGTGTCGATGAAGCGGCCGCCGGCGTCGGCGTACGCGTCGAGCAGTTCGTGCGCTCGCTCGCGGCCGACCTCGACGTCGCCGTCGTCGTTCTCCCGGCCGAACCGCCAGGTGCCGAACGCGATTTCGGAGACCTTGAGGCCGGTGCGGCCGAGCGGAACGGAGTCGAGACCCATGCGAGACGGGAGGAGAGCGGCGGTGTTAAGCGGTGCGTCTTCGGGTGACGGCGCGGTCGGTTACTCGTCGGTGCGGTGCCGGCTGCCGAGCAGGAGCGCGACCACGTGGGCCGCGACCAGGCCGGCGAGCGCAGTCTGTTCGGCCGGCGATGTCGGGCCGGAGACGACCAGCGGGAGGTAGAGGAACGGGAGGGCGACGGCCGACCAGAAGCCGACGACTTCGAGGGGCTTCAGGACCGTCGCGGACGCTGGCGTCGAAACGGCGTCCGATGCGGCCTCGGCGAGAGCGGAGCGGGAGGGGGTTGACATCAGGAGTTCACCTCGTCATCACAGTGTACTGGCGGCGCCACCATATAGGGGGCCGACCGTTGGAATCGTTTCATCCCGATTCAGTTCGTCAGCCGCGAAGTAACCTCAGTTTAGAACGTGTTTGAAACCGTTTAGACGTTTTATCGAGCCCGCGGAACGCTTCTCGTAGATATCGGAGTTTTCCGGCCAGTTTGCCCGCGTCGGACGCTAGTCAGCCGCTAGCACGCCTCCCGTACGCTCGCACCCACCCCATCAAAGTACGTTGACATGTAGGCCGATTTGGCCCACTCGTTTCCTTCAGAAGATGGAGAGCCAGGGCTCACTTCCAGTGTACGTCTCGCGCAGAATGCCCGGGGAGGGTTTTGAACCCTCGATCTCCGCATGTCCCAGGTTCGAGGCTCGGCGGGCCTCGCGGACATGCCGAACAACCACGTGGCGTGGGTTGCCGCACCGAAGCTCGGAACCCTATGAGTGCGGCGCTATGACCAGCTAAGCCACCCGGGCGCAGTTGCCGCTAGGCGGAGCCCATTCTTTAACGTTCTCATCTGCAGTGGCCACCCGTCGGGTTTAAGCCGAGGCGGTGGTTTCGGGCGTACATGAACGTACCCGCGCTCGTCCAGTCGTCGCTCGGGGACGAGGACGTCGCCGCGCACGTGCCGCTGAAGGGGGAGGACGCGCTGTTCGTCACGCCGACGCGAACCGTCATCTACAGGGCCGACGGACTGCTCAGCGACGAGACCGTCGAGGAGTTCTCACACGACGCCGAGGGCATCCAGGTCAGCGAGGGGCGCCGGAAGGCGAAGATAACGCTCGACTACGGCCTCGACGGGGAGGAGACGTTCTCCGTCCCGTCGGGCAAACTCGACGACGTACTCCACCCCATCATCGCCGGTGTGCTGAACGCTGCTGGCGTCACGCAGGCGGGCGAGACCGTCAAGCGAACGTACCGGTTCAGCGAACTCACGCTGGTCGTGACCAGCGACCGCGTCGTCAGGCACATCGGCGAGGCAGTCTGGGGTCCGGACTACGAGGAGATTTCCTTCGAGGCCGTCACCGGCATCGACGTCGAGGACGGCAACGTCGCGAGCCAGCTCGCCCTCGAGACGACCGGGCGCACCCAGCGAATCAAGGCGCCGAACGAGGAGTTCCGGGACGTCCGCGAGACCGTCGAGGAGGCCGTCTACGCCTACCACGACGTGGCCAGCGCCGAGGAGTTCGCGCGGCTGAACGTCGACGAGGACGACGACGCGGCAACCGACGAGGTGTCGTTCGGCGGCGGCGTCGACCCCATCGACACCAGCGGCGTCGGCGAGGACGACGAGGAAGCCGCCGGGGCGCCCGAGTCGGCGGGCGCGCAGGCCCAGGTCGCAGAGGAGGCGGGCGGGCGGTCCGCAGCCGCCGCCGAGACGGGTGGCGAGCGTGGCGAGGACGACGAGTTCGAGTCGAGCGGCTTCGAGACGGCGGCCGCGAAGGTCGAACCGCCAGTCGCGCCCGAGGACCTCGAGACGGAACTCGACGAGATGGAGGACGTGGTCGCCGAGATGGCCGAGACCATCGAGCGACAGCGGGAGGTCGTCGACGCACAGCAGGCGGTTCTCGACGCCCAGCGCGAGCGCCTCGCGGCGCTCCGGGCGCTCATTCCCGACCAGTGACCTTCCGGATGCACGAGGAGCCGAAGGCGCCGAGTTCGCCGGCGTCTAGCCGAACGAAGTAGCCCGTCGCTATCGCCGACCCGCAGCGCCGACACGAGAACTCCCCCTCCTTCGTGAACACCTCCGAACGGAACGACACGTAGGCGCCGCCCTGGGGGTACACCTCGCCGTCCTCTCGTTCGATGACGCCGCGCTCCTCGGCGGCGTCGAGGATCTCGCGGGTCGTCCGCGGGTGTGTGGTCACCGTCTCGATTCGGTCGATGGCGTCGGCGACGGAGAGCGACTCGAACTCCAGTTTCGAGAGCAGTTCCACGCCGAGTTCCACGGGGTCGGCCGCCTGGTCGCCCGCGTGCTCGGCGCCGTCGTCGCCGTCGCTCATGGATACTCCTGGGTCGACGGCGCACTTGACGCTTGCGCGGATGGACAACGATAAGCGCCTGCCCCGGATAGCGGGCGGCGATGAAACGGTACGCGGCCGGCGCGGCGGTCGCCGCGCTGGTGGTCGTCGCCGTCGCCGTCCGCCCCGACAGCGCGCTCGGCGTGCTCCGCGCGGCCGTCGCCAGCCCCTGGTTCCTGCTGTTCCTCGTGGGCCTGTACGCAATCAGGCCGTTCCTGGGCTGGCCGATCAGCCTGCTGTCGGCGCTCGTCGGCTTCCGGTACGGCGTCGCCGTCGGTGTGCCCGTCGCACTCGTCGGCGCGGTGGGCACCAGCCTCCCCGCCTACGTCGTCGGCCGCCGCGCCCCGGCGGACGGCCGCCTTCTGGGTCGGTTCACCGACGGGAGCCGGCGCTACTTCGACGCGACGGGCGACCTCCGCGGCGTCGTCGCGGCGCGCCTCGCACCGACGCCTTCCGAACCGATTTCTGCCGCAGCGGGCGCCGGTGGCGTCGGCCTCCGCGCGTTCGTCGGCGGGACGCTGCTCGGCGAACTCCCGTGGGTGGTGGCGACGGTCACGCTCGGCAGCGGGCTGAACGCGTTCACGATGGACGCCGCGCGGGTGGACCCGACGCTGCTCGTCGGTGGCGCACTCGCCGCGCTACTCGTTCTGACGCCGGTCGCGCACCGCGCGTGGCGGGCACGGCGGGCGTGAGTCAGGAGACCCAGAAGTTGCAGATGTCACACCGTAGAACACGTATACCCAGGTGGCGCCTCCGGAGGCCGGGGTGGTGGTCGCGTTCACGTACGAGGGTATCGGGTGACGGTCGAACAGAACGGGCTGGCCACATTCGTGGCGGCGGAGTGACCCCACGCCCACACTGGTGGGGCAGGCGCGATCGGTGCGGTCCGTACGGCCCGCAGCCGGCGGTGTATCCCTCGGTGTGCAGTCAGTCGTCGACGCAGACAATCGTCCCGGTGGCGTTATGCATGAACTCCACACCGCCACAGTCGGGGCACGAGTCTACCATCGGTACGAACTCTTCATCCGCCGTGGTGGCCCGGACGAATTCGCCACACGACCGGCACATCAGCATTTCCATCAGGGGTCCACTGTCGCTCGGAGATACTGGGTCCACTCCTCGGCGACGACCGCCGAGGGAGCACCCCAATACCGGCTGGTCTGGGTGCGAGCGTCGTAGTCGATGAGGCCCAGGTCCGCTAACTTCGGCAGGTCGGCGTGCCGAAGGTGCCCCCGAACGCGCTCCCGCTCGCTGTCAGCCTGATGCGTCGAAATGAACGTGGCGAGGTCGGCCAGGGACGCCATGTCCTCGTCCGTGGTTTCGAAGTACGCCAGCACCAGCCGCCGCCGCTCGCTCGCCAGGGCCGTGTGCAACCGACTCACGGTCGCCGCGTCAGCCTTCGTCGCGGAAAGGGGGGCGGTGGACATGCACGAGTGTAGTCCTCAATCCAGAATAGGAATCACTGTTGAACGCTCAACCCTTTTTTAAGACGGTGGGGCACGGATGGAGAGGTCACTCGAAGTCGGCGGCCGAGGACTGCAGAGTTTGTTCGAGGATTTTCTCGTTGCCGCGGCGCAGCCGGTTAGAGACGGCCTGCTCGGAAACCCCGAGTTCGGCGGCGAGGTCCGCGAGTGACGACTGGCGCGGCGACTCGAAGTAGCCCTGGTGGAGCGCCAGCACGAGTGCCTCCCGCTCGGGCTGCGTGAGGTCGAACCGGTGGCCGGTCGGGGTCTTCTCGGTGAGCGTGTACGACCGCTCGATGTGGAGGGTGATATTCTCCTCCGTGCAGAAATTGTAGAACGTCGAGAGCGCATCGTGGTGTGGGAACCGCAGGCGGAACTGCCACTCGGAGTCGCCGTTACCCTCCAGGATGACGCCCCCGCTGGTGTTGATGATTTCCAGGAGGCTGAACGGCTCATCGGCCCACTCGACGCGGTAGAGCACCCAGTCGTCGGCACGGTCGAGGGCGTCGACAGTACCGATAGCAGGATTCTCCCGGACCCGTTGTTCGAACGTTGCGTGGTCGGCCCCGCGCACCCAGAGGAAGGGCATGACCGCATCGCTGGTCGGGACGAGCCGTTCGAGTTCGATGCGCATCCCCGGCGGGTCCGCCAGCACCTCCCCGAGCAGGAACTCCGTGGCAGGAATCGTGAACTCCACGATGACGCTCATACGAGGAATCGCTACGGCCGCCACGTATTAAGGCGATATGGCCAGCCCACTTCCCACGGCGCAGACACCCACGACGGAGACGGCTGGAGTGGAGACGGCAGGAGTCGCCCGTCCGCCCACGAGAACGAGGCCGATGAGGTGGGGTCGTGCTCTGTCACGCGCGGTGTGGTGCTGTGCAGACCACCAGCAGTATCGACCAGCGCCCTATTCGTCAGGCACGTCTATGGCCTCCGGGAGTTCACCATCCTCTGCGTATTGCTCGACTTGGTGGAGTGCCATGTCTCGAACCGACGAAATAGAGGTATCGTCCTGGAATAATTCCTCGAACTTCTCACACTCCGCTCGGAACGCTGCTCGTACAGTCGTTTCAGAGAACGTTTGGTGGTCTTCGAGAATGGATTGCAGAGATTCTACTACGTCGTCTGTCAGGTAGTCTCGGCGTCCTCGTCTGTCTCCTGACCTCATTACAGCCATTCACTCAGAATGTGGTGAAAATGCGTTACGATAGGGCGTCTCACCTGTCGACAGCGATAGGAGTCGCCGAGTCGTGAGCGCTGGGAGATGATACACCGACAGAGGAACTCACGACCTGAGCACCGCACCGAGCAACACCGTGGCGCGGTTCTCGGGGGTGGGTCGCGCTCTGTCGCGGCAGACGCGCGTGAGTGCCTGACTGGATCTGTTCGAACCGTCGGAGTGGAACACAGGGGCGAGAATCACCGGGTCGTCCGAAACCGAGAGACTGTAGCGGGGTGCGTCCCGCGGCCTCACTGCTGGCGAGGTGGGTACCGCTTCTCTATCTTCTGTGGGTCACACCCAGAAGTTGTCCGAGCAGTCCATGATGACGCCGTGCTGCGGGCAGACGTACTTGCAGTGGCGCTTGAAGAGGTGCGCCTCGCACATCGGGCACGTCGGGCCGCCCGCGTCCTCGGCCATGCGGGAGGCTGCGGACGCGAGCGGTTTAGGCGTATCCATCGCAGCGGCCACCAGGGCGGACCCGGTGCGAAACCTGACCGTCCGAACCCCCCGACCGCGTCTAACACGTCTGTAGTTTATCTGGCAGCGCACCGTAGAGAACAGGGTGAGGGAGTCTCCGGAGATGGTCCCCCCGCTACTGGGCTTACTCCAATCTAGCATCCCGGTCGACGGCACGCTGGAAATCATCGCTGTCGCTAGCCTCGCCGCAATCGGCATCTGGTACCTCGGCACCTGGTTGCAGGCCCGCTTCCGGACGGTGAACGCGGAACTCGTCCGCGCTGGACTCCTCCTTGCGCTTACCGTCGTCGTCACCGTCGTCCTCGTACAGCAGTGGCAATCGACCGCCGACCTGCTGTCTATCATGGGCGCACTCGAGTTCGGCGTCAACGCGGCAATTCTCGTCCTCCTCACAGTCGTCGTCTTCGTCGCCGCCCACGCGGTAACACGGATCGTCAAGCGGCTACTGCTCGGTGAGCGGCCGAAGGAGCGCACGATGACCGGACACCAGCGCCGCATCCTCTTCTACATCGGTCAGGTCGTCGTCTACGTCGCCGCCGTCTTCGCGTCGTTGGCTCTCTGGGGCATCCAGTTGAGCGATCTGCTGCTGGGGGCTGGCGTCCTCGGTATCGTCCTCGGGCTAGCGTTCCAGAGCACGCTCGGCTCGATTCTCGCCGGCTTCGTGCTGATGCTGTCCCGGCCCTTCGAGGTGGGTGACTGGGTGCGCATCGGCGACCACGAGGGGTTCATCACCGAGATATCGATCAACCACGTCCGGCTACGCAACCTCGACGGCGAACACGTCGTCCTGCCCAACGAGGGCGTGAACAATCGGACAATCATCAACCGCAGCGTCGAGGGAAAGCTCCGGCACACCGTCGAAGTGGGCGTCGATTACGACACCGACCCGGAGCGCGCGGAGGCAGTTGCCCTCGAGGCGATCAGCGACCTGGACGAGATCATGAGCCAGCCAGCCCCACAGGTGCTGCCGGTGCAGTTCACCGATTCGGCGGTCCTCCTGGAGGTCCGGTTCTGGATCGACAATCCGACGCCACAGCGCAGGTGGCGCGCCGCACAGGTCGTCATCCACGCGGTCAAGACCGCCTTCGGCGAAGCGGACGTCAAGATCCCGTTCCCGCAGCGCGAACTCACGGACCGCCAAGCGGACAGCGGCGCCCGCGTCGCCGAGACCTCACGGCGGCCCACCGAGACGGACGACCTGTAGTGACGGCCGCCGGGACGACCCGGACGACGCCCGCAGATGTACATCTCTTGCCGCACGCGTGGCTACGTAACCATCTGTGTGTTGTCGCTCCATCCCGCGAACTGGACGAAGAACCCGTGCCAGTAGCTGCGTTTCGACGGAGACGTGGTCGCCGTAGCGATTCGCCGTGAGCGCGTGAACGAGCGCTACGTCAGCACTCGCTCCAGCCGCAGGACTCGCAGGTCTTGCAGCCCTCGCTGAAGTAGAGGCTCATCGACCCGCAGTCCGGACACTCGGGGCTCTCGCCCGCCTCGATGAGCGACTGGGTCGCGTCCTCGGCGTCCTGTGCAGCGCCCTCGCCCGCGCTGACCGGGCCCTGCGGGCCGCCGACCGCGGCGTCGGCCCCACCGCCGTCGGTCTCGCGGGTGGCCGTCGACTCGTCGGTGAGTTCGGTGAGGTGTTGCTGCTGGGGGTAGGCCGCGCGGTCGACGTCACCTTCGAGGTAGCGGCGGAGCGCGGTACCGAAGGCGTCCGGGATAGAGTTGACCTGCTCGCCCTTGTCCCAGGCGACCTTCGGGCTGCGGATGCCCTGCAGTTTGTCGGCGATCTCCTCGGGGTCGACGCCCGAGCGGAGCGCGACGGAGATGGTCTTCGCGAGCGCCTCCGTGAACGAGCCCGTGAAGCCACCGCTGTTGCCGGTGTTAGCGAACAGCTCGAACGGCCGCTCGCGCTCGGGGTCCTCGTTGATAGTGACGTAGAGCTTCCCGTAGCCGGTGTCGATGCGCTGGGTGACGCCGTGGAGGAGGTCGGGACGGGACTGCTTCTCGGCGAACTCGCCCTCGAGTGCGTCCTCGTCGCCCGCGAACAGGTCCCGGAGGTCCTCGCCGAACTCGGCCTGAACCTCCTCGGACTCGAGGAAGCCCTCGATGCCGCCGAACGTCTCCTCGATCTGCTCGACCATCGCTTCGGCTGCCTAGTCCTCGTCCATCCCGGAGAAGTCGGCGTTGTCGGCGCGCGTCGTCAGCACCTGCTTGCTGCGGGTGCCGTCGCGGTAGACGGTGACGCCCTTCCCGCCGTTCTCGTAGATGTAGCGGTACACCTCGTCCATGTCCTCGACGGAGGCGTCGTTCGGGAAGTTGCAGGTCTTCGAGATGGCGGAGTCGACGCCCGCCTGGCACGCGGTCTGGACCGCGGCGTGCTCCTTCCCGGAGAGGTCGGAGGTGACGACGAACAGTTCACCGATGGCGTCCGGGACCGTCTCCAGGCCCTCGACGCCGTCGAACTCGTTGTTCGCCATCTGCTCCTGTGCCTCCTCCTTGACCGCGTCGACGTCGATGTCGTTGTCGACCAGCGTCCGGAGGAAGTAGTCGTCGAACTCCACGAGCATCTCGTCGCCCTGCACGTCGTCGGAGACGTTCTTGTAGTAGGCGACGTTGTAGATGGGCTCACAGCCGCCCGTGGTGTTGCCGACCATCGACGTGGTGCCGGTCGGCGCGATGGTCGTCGTGTTGTGGTTGCGGATGGGGTAGCCGTCCGCCCAGTCCGCGGCGTCCTCGCCGGTGTGGTGTTCGAACCACTCCGCGTACTCGGTCGGGTTCGCGTACTTGGACTTGCCCCACTCGTCGAAGCTGTCGCGCTCGCCCGCGAGGTCGTGGCTCGCGGCCTTCGATCCGTGGTCGATGCGCGTCATCAGCTGGCGGGCGATCTCGTTGCCCTCCTCGCTGCCGTACTTCACGCCGAGCTGGATGTACAGCTGCGCGAGGCCCATGACGCCGAGACCGATCTTGCGCATCTCGGCGACCTTCTCCTCGATCTTCTCGACCGGGAAGTCCGACATGGTGACGACGTTCTCGAGGAAGCGCGTCCCCATCTCGATGCGGTGGTCGAACTCCTCGGTGTCGACGGCCTCCGCGAGGAAGCGCTCGACGCCCTCCTCCAGGGAGTCGAACTCGTTCTGCTCGCTCCAGACGCGCCAGTCGGGCGCGTTCTGGGCGGCGAGCGTCGAGAGGTTGATGTGGCCGAGGTTGCAGGCCTCGTACTCCTCGAGGGGCTGCTCGCCACAGGGGTTCGTCGCGAGGATGCGGTGGTCGGGGTGCTCCTCGACGTCGAAGGAGTGCTGCTTGTTGACGCGCTCGAGGTAGATGACGCCGGGTTCGCCGTTCTCGTGGGCGCCCTCGACGATGCGGTCCCAGAGCTCGCCGGCGGGGATGGTGAGCTCCTCGCCGGGTTCGACGTAGTGGCCGAGCCCGTAGCGGGAGTACATCTCCCTGGTCTCCTCGGTGGCAATGTGTGGTTCGCCCGTACGCGGGTTCGTGAACGTGTACTCCTCGCCGTTCTCCAGGGCCTCCATGAAGCCGTCGGTGACGCCGACGGAGATGTTGAAGTTAGAGAGGTGGCCCTCGACGGCGTTCCGGAGGTGCTTGGGCACGCGGCCGTCCTCGTCGATGAGTTCGCGGGCCTCCTCCAAGGCCTCGGAGAACGTGGTGTACGTGTAGTCGTCGGGGTCGTTGAGGCGGAGCGTGTGCGCGAGGCTCACGTCCTTGTTCTTCGCGTGGATGAACTCCACGACGTCCGGGTGGGAGACCCGCATTACGGCCATCTGGGCGCCGCGGCGCGCGCCGCCCTGCGCGATGGTCTCGCACATCTGGTCGAACGTCTCCATGAACGTCAGCGGCCCGGAGGCGATGCCGCCCGTGGAGCCGACGGAGTCGCCGTAGGGGCGGAGCTGCCAGAACGCGTACCCCATGCCGCCGCCTGACTGGAACACTTCGGCGGCCTCCTTGGCGGTCTGGTGGATGTCCGTGAGGTCGTCGCCCGGCGAGTCGACGAAGCAGGCCGAGAGCTGCTGGAGTTCGTCGCCGGCGTTCATCAGCGTCGGCGAGTTCGGCATGAACGCGAGGCGCTCCATCAGTTCCTGGAACTCGCCGCGGATGCTCTTGACGTGCGCTCGCGCGCTGTCGTCGTCGAGGTCGGGGACGATGGTGTCGTAGGCGAACTTGTTGACGTTCGCTTCGGTCAGTTCGACCTCGGCGTCGTCCTCGGGGGTGACGCCCGCACCGAACACTTCCTCGGCGAGTTCGTCGCGGCGCGGGTGGTCGGGTTTGAGCTGGTCCGGCGTGACCGTCACCGGCTCGTCCGTCTCGTAGACGACTTCCGCGAGCGCGATGTTCTTCGCGACGCGCTCGAAGAGGTCCTCCTGGCTCTCGACGGGGTCGCCGCTGGAGTCCTTGCGGAGGTAGCGCGCGGGCAGGATGTTCTGGTAGGCGTTGTCGGTCATCCGGTCGGCCAGCGTGTCGCCGTCGACGCGCTTGACCGGCAGCGTGAGGTCGTCCGCGGAGAGGTCGTGGGAGCTCATCGACGGTCCCTCCCCGGTACAGTGCGTTGCGTGGTTGGTTGGAGTATCATGGATTGGTCGAACACCGGGTCGCAGTTGACGACGAATGGTACCGCGCGGAGCGGTTAGTAGTTGTGTTTCTACACCCCGCGACGGCCGCCGTCAACCGGCCCGAATCTGCGTGCCTCAAGTGTATGGCTGGCTGGGTCATAAGCCCATCCAAAGCGGGGTGAAAGTGGTAACCATCTATCGACAAATGTCGGGGACGTAGCGGTGTTTTCAGTTTCGTCCTCCAGTGGAACAAGAGGGGGGTTCGGAAGCGCGGGAACCGCCGGCTGTTCGGGGTAGCGCTGCCAGCGGTGGCGACCCCGATTCGGCGGCGGTCAGGCCGGGGTCACACCGCGGCGAGGAAGTTACGAATCAGGTCGTGGCCGGCGCCCGTCAGGACGCTCTCGGGGTGGAACTGCACGCAGGCAATGGGGTGCTCGCGGTGGCGGACGCCCATCGGGAGGTCGCCGCCCGCGACGGTGGCCGACACCTCGAAGCAGTCCGGAATCTCCGTGCACGCCAGCGAGTGGTAGCGGGCCGCTGGGAACTCCTGTTCGACGCCCGCGAAGACGCCCCGGCCGTCGTGCTCGACGTCACTCGTCTTGCCGTGAATCGGTTCGGGGGCGCGACCGACTTCGCCGCCGTACTCGTACACCGCGGCCTCCATGCCGAGGCAGACGCCGAGCGTCGGCACGTCCGGGCTCACGTCCCGCAGGACGTCGGCCGTGACGCCGACGTCGCGGTCGTTCTTCGGGTGGCCGGGGCCGGGGCTGACGACGATGGCGTCCGGGTCGACGTCGCGCACGTCGTCGAGGCTCGCGGAGTTCTTCACCACCGGTGTCTCCGGGCGTCCGCCGTCGACCTGCTGTTCGGAGACGTACTCCACGAGGTTGTACGTGAACGAGTCGAAGTTGTCGACGAAGAGGACTTTCACGGCTGGACCTCCGGTTCCGGTTCGCGCTCGCGGATACGCTCGACGGCGGCGAGCACGCCGTCCATCTTCGCCTCCGTCTCGTCGAACTCAGCGGCCGGGTCGCTGTCGGCGACGACGCCCGCCCCCGCACGCACGCGGAGGGTATCGTCCGCACCGCCGCTCCCAGCCTCGATGGTGGCCGACCGGATGGCGATAGCGAACTCCGCGTCCCCGGTCCACGAGAAGTAGCCGACGCCGCCGCCGTAGATTCCCCTGGGGGAGGCCTCGAGGGCGTCAATGTGCTCCATCGCGCGGACCTTCGGCGCCCCCGAAAGGGTGCCCGCGGGGAACGACGCGCGGGTCGCGTCGAAGGCGTCCGCGTCCCCTGCGAGCGTCCCGGTGACGGTGGACTCGATGTGCTGGACGTGGCTGTACTTCAGCACGCGCATGAACTCGGGGACGCGGACGCTCCCGGGTTCGCTGACGCGGCGCACGTCGTTGCGCGCCAGGTCCACGAGCATCGCGTGTTCGGCGCGCTCCTTCTCGTCGGCGAGCATCTCGCCCGCAAGGCGGCGGTCCTCGACGGGGCTGGCGCCACGGGGACAGGTGCCCGCGATTGGGTTGTTCACCACGGTGTCGTCGTGGACCGCGACCAGCGTCTCGGGACTCGCGCCGACAACGGTGCGGTCGTCGTGGGAGAGCAGGAACATGTACGGCGAGGGGTTGACGTCGCGGAGCGCGGCGTAGAGGCCCCGGGGGTCGACGTCGCCGTCGAGTTCACGCGTGCGCGAGACGACCGCCTGGTACACCTCGCCGTCGAACACCGCCTCCTTCGCCTTCGCGACGGCGTCCTCGTATTCGTCGCGCGGGCCGGCGCGCTCGTCGGTGACGCGAAAGCCGCCGAACTCGGGGGCTTCCGCCCCGGCGAGCACTGCCTGCACGCGTTCGGCCTCCGCGCGGAGGTCGTCGTAGGCAGCGTCTGGGTCGTCCTCGTCGCCGACGACGGGCGTGAACACGAGCGAGACGTCGCCCGTCGCACGGTCGAAGACGAGCGTCCGCGTCGACAAAACGAACTCCGCGTCCGGGAGCGGCGTCTCGGGGCGCTCGACGCCCACCTCCTCCAGCCAGAGGTCGTACACCGCGTCGTACGCGAGGAAGCCGACGAGGCCGCCGTCGAGTAGCTGGCGGTCCCCGTCGGGGAAGCCGCGGCGCTGGACGTCGGGCAGCACGCCCCGCAGTCGGTCGAGCACGTCACCCTCGCCGGTTCCGAGCAGGTCGGCCGCGCGCTCGTCACGGAGGCGCTCGACGTCGGTCCCGTCCGGTCCGACGGCCACGACGGCGGCGGGGTCGTAGCCGACGAAGGAGTAGCGGGCGTGGCGGTTCTCGGAGGCGCTCGACGGGCGGAACGCGCCGTCCGGGTCGCTCGCAGCGGTCTTCTCGGCGCTCTCCAGCAGGAAGCCGTAGTCCCCCTCGGTGAGCGCGTCGTACGCAGTGAGCGGGGAGACGTCGGCTTCGAGGGTCGCGGCGACGCGCACGACCGCCGGCCCGTCGCCCGCGAGGTCGCTGAACGCCGAGCGAGTGGTGTCCATCACGATTCGACCACCGCGTGGTCGGCCTTCGCGTTCGCCACGAACTCCCTGACCGCGTCGTGGTCCTTCTCACCGCCGGCAGCCTCCACGCCGGAGGCCACGTCCACGGCGAACGGGTCGGCTGCCTCGACGGCGTCCGCGACGTTCTCCGGCGTGAGTCCGCCCGCGAGGACGACCGGCGAGTCGACCGACGCCGCGAACTCGCGGGTCGCTTCCCAGTCGTGGGTGCGGCCAGTGCCGCCCGCGCCGTCGCCGTCCACGGAGTCAACCAGCAGCGCGTCGACAACGTCGTCGTATCGGCCGGCGTCGGGGTTCGCGGCGTCGACGGAATTCAGCACGCCCGCGTCCGCGTTCGCCGCGACGTACGCCACGTCGCCGACCGGCAGGTCGCCGTGCAACTGGACGACGTCCGGGTTCACGCGGTCGACGAGTTCGACCGCGTGCTCGGGTGCGTCGGGCATCGTCACGAGGACGGTGGTGACGAACGGCGGCGCCGCGGCGACCAGGTCTGCGGCCTGCTCGACGGCCACCTCCCGGGGCGTGTCCACGGGCACGTCGGCGATTATCCCAACGGCGTCGGCGCCAGCCGCGGCGGCCGCTCGCAGGTCCGCCTCGTCCGTGAGCCCACAGATCTTCACGCGCGTCATTGCGTCGCCGTGCGGGTTCCCTGGAGGGTCCGGAGCGTCTCTGCTGCGTCGCCAGAGTCGATGGCTTCGCGTGCGCGCTCGGCGCCCGCTTCGAGCGAGTCGGCCTCGCCCGCGACGTAGATGGCGGCGCCGGCGTTCGCGAGGATGATGTCGCGCTTCGGGCCGGTGACGTCTCCCGAGACGATGCCGCGGAGGTCGCGGGCGTTCTCCTCGGGGGTGCCGCCAGAGACGGCTTCGATGGGCGCCTCGTCGAGCCCGAAGTCGGCTGGCGTGACGGTGTACTCCTCGACGCTGTCGCCGTCGACCTCCGCAACGGTCGAGGGGCCGTGGAGCGCGAACTCGTCGAGGCCGTCGCCGTGGACGACGAGCGCCCGGTCGACGTCCATGTGCGAGAGCGCGCGGGCGAGCGTCGGCACGAGGTCGGGGTCGTAGACGCCGACGACCTGGGCGTCCGCGCCCGCGGGGTTCGTGAGCGGGCCGAGCAGGTTGAAGATGGTCCGCATCTCGAGTTCCCGGCGCGGGCCGATGACGGCCTTCATCGCGGGGTGGAACGCCGGCGCGTGCATGTAGCCGATGCCGTGGTCCTCGACGAGTGCCTCGACCGATTCGGGGTCGGCGTCGAGGTCCACGCCAACTTCCTCGAGGACGTCGGAACTGCCCGAGGAGGAGGAGACGGAGTAGTTGCCGTGTTTGGCCACGGGGACGCCTGCGCCGCCGACGACGAGCGTGGAGGTGGTGGAGACGTTGATAGTGTCGTAGTCGTCACCGCCCGTGCCGCAGGTGTCGACGAGCGGTTCGCGGTCCGGGTCGATGGTGCGTGCGGCGTCGCGCATCCCTCGCGCGAACCCCGCGATCTCCGTCTCCGTTTCGCCCTTCGCGCGGAGCGCCACGAGCAGCGCGCCGATCTGGGCGTCCGTTGCGTCCTCGAAGATTCGCGTGACGGCGTCGCGAGCGTCGGCGAGACTCAGGTCCTCGCCGTCTGCGACGCGCTCGGTGTACTCGTTTATATCGGACATCGATGTTCTATTCCGGGTTACAGTGTACAAGTCTGTACAACTACTTAACCCTGTCGTGGCCGTCGGCGCTCGGTTCCCCGTTTCGAAACCTTCAACTATACCCCCGGACTACGGTGAGATGCGCCGAAGGCCACGCGGGTTGGTGGTCTAGTCAGGCTATGACACCTCCTTGACATGGAGGAGGTCGGCGGTTCAAATCCGCCCCAACCCACTTCTCAACTCACTCACGCCGGTCAGCGGCGCTTGTGTCGCGGAACGCGCCGTCGTGGCGTGAATGGGGTTGCGGATTTGAACCCTGCAAGGCGCGCGCAGGGAAGCGAGCACGTCTTGCACTGGTTCATAATCTGGCACTCCCCACTTCTACCGAACTTCACCCAGCGAGAACCGCATGCGTACCGACGTTATGGGGCTCGACGAGCCGCGAAGAATGACGAGGACGCCGCGTCGGCGACCAGTCGACCAAACTTGAGTCGTAGAACCTGCCAGTTCTGGATATCCAACCCGTTCAATAATTTCGGACCCTGTTCTAACTACGCTAACTAACGTAGACGCTGTTTGTTTTTCTTCGAGTGAGTAGAACCAACCACAATACATATGCAGTGGCCGCCCGACGTCTTGGTAGAGTTTGACACACGGGGGCGGACTGCCTCCGGAACACCATGGGACGGCGAAGAGTAGTGCTGGCAGTTCGAGACCACGCGAAATTCGGCCGTTACACGGGCGAAACCCACTATGACGACACTCGACATCTCACTGACGGTGAACGGAACCGCACACGAACTCACGGTCGAACCGCGGACGCTTCTCGTGCACGCGCTCCGAGACGAACTCGGATACACCGGGGCGAACATCGGGTGCGAGAGCGGTCGGTGTGGCGCCTGCACTGTTCACCTCGACGGGCGGGCTGTCAAGTCCTGCACGCTGCTCGCCGCGCAGGCCGACGAACGAGCCGTCACGACTGTCGAAGGGCTCGGAGCCGACGGCGAGCCCCACCCCATCCAGGAGGCGTTCAAGGAGGAACACGGTCTCCAGTGTGGCTACTGTACGCCGGGGATGCTTCTCGCCA
>Ga0136562_100434_pt1 | contig 15308 bp, 15 predicted proteins | sample AntCluMetagen312_FD_104784 | JGI IMG/M metagenome (GOLD analysis project Ga0136562, IMG submission 104784) | Saline lake microbial communities from Club lake, Antarctica - Metagenome #312 | ecosystem: Environmental > Aquatic > Non-marine Saline and Alkaline > Saline | place: Antarctica: Club lake...
CTGATGATGAACAACATTGCGCCCGCCGCGAACCCCATCGCGTAGGGGAGCAAGGGGCGGACTACCTGGACAGCGACGGCGCCGAGCACCGCGAGCGGAATCTCGACCGCACCAGCACGAGCGCCCGCGAACAGCGCGTAGGACTTCCGGTCGAGGCCGGCGTTGACCGCCGCGACGGAGACGGCCAGCCCTTCCGGTATGTTCTGGATACCGATGGCGACCATCAGCGCCAGGGCAGTGCCCAATCCCTCCATCCCGTCGGCGGCCCCGAAGCCGACGCCGACCGCCAGCCCTTCGGGCATGTTGTGGAGCGTTATCGCCAGGACGAACATGACGACTGGGGCGAGTTTGTCCGGGTCGACGCCCGGGACCGATTCGCTGGGCTCCGCGGCGTCGGTCCGGCGCTCGCCGGTCAGCAGGTAGTGGGCGTGGGGGACGAGGACGTCGGCCCGGTCGAGGAAGATCACGCCGAGGACGACGCCGAACAGCGTCGGGAGCGGGTCGCCGCCGGAGTACTGTTCGATGCCGGGGATGATGAGGCTCGTGAACGCCGCGGCGAGCATCACGCCGGCGGCGAAGCCCAGCGCCCCGTCCAGCGCCCGCTCGGAGGGGTTGCGCCAGACCAGCACCAGCGACGCCCCGAAGAGGTTCATCGTCGCGATGACGATGCCGCCCGCCAGCCCCTGGATCACCGGATCGGTGCCCACGATCCGGACGAACAGCTCCGCCAGCCCGGCTTGCATTGGTCTGTGGTGTGGTCCCGCCTCCCTTGTAACTGTCCTTCGAGGTGAGCAGACCGTTCAGCGGGCAGAAGGGAGACGCCCGGAATCGCCGGTCGACGGCGTGGTCTCTCCACCGATCGACCGCCAACGCCTGGAAAATCCGATTCAAGTTGCCCCTCGAAACACCGGTCTGATGGCCAGGCTAACGTGTATCGAAGACGCTAGTTGGTCCCTCGTATCGTTAGCAGACGCCCTCCGACACCAGCATACAACTCTGCGAGGTTTCCCCACCTTCGTTATCAGAGAGAATAATGGGTGTGGGCTCTCTTTATACGGGACGCTCGAACTGGGATCCAGTGACGAACGAGCACGCGGCGACGGATCCGACCGACCGCTCACTGGCGACTGCCGTCAGTGGGACCGGTCTGTTGCTGTTATTCTGGTCGATTCTGGAGCCCGTTGGCCTGTTCGCGACCGGCGCTTCGGTCGTCTTCCTTCCGCGGTACGTCGTCGGGTACGTGACGATCTTCCCCTCGTGCTTCGGGATGGTGTCGGCGGGTCGCTGGCTCCGGCGGTGCGACCTCCCCGTCGAACACCACCGACGGATCGGCGTGTACTGGCTCGTCGGCGGTGGCGGGTTTCTCGCGTTCAACCTGGGGCTCATGACGTTCTTCCCGACGGGTTCGATCTGGATCGTGACGAACTGGATCCGGTGGGCGCTCTCGCTGGGATTGGCCGTCGGGCTGGTCATCGGCATCACGGAGTCTCGTGCTATCTATCACACTATCTCGGCGGAACGGCAGTCGATGCGGGCCGAACACGTCGAGAAGCAGCGCGATCTGGTCGACCACATGAACGGCATCCTGCGACACGAGGTGCTCAACGCCACCCAGGTGATCCTTGGAAACGCGTCGTCGCTGCGGGAAAACGACGGCCCGATCCGACCGTCCGACGAGCGTCTCGAGCGCATCTACCGACAGGGCGAAGAGGTGACGGGAGTTATTCAGGAGGTCAGGTCGCTGCTCGGGGCGATGGACGCCGACCGTGTGCTGGCGCCGATGTCGCTGGCCGACGTCGTCCGGAGCGAGGCGCGCAAGGTCAGCGACCGCCACCCGAACGCCGACGTCGACGTCAGGATCCCGGGCGACGTGACCGTTCGGGGCGACGAACTGCTCGGCCGAATATTCGGCAACCCCCTCAGCAACGCCGTGGAGCACAACGACGCCGACGCGGTCCACGTCGTCGTCGAGGCGGACCGGTCGAACGGGTCGGTCGCCGTCAGGGTGCGCGACGACGGAGACGGGATCCCGGACCGAAAGCTGGACGCGCTGTTCGACCGCCCCATGCAGGGCGACCACGGCCTGGGGCTCTACCTCGTCCGGGAGATGGCGGAGGGGTACGAGGGGTCGGTCGCTCTCCTGGAAACGGGCGCATCGGGGACGACGTTCGAAGTCAGGCTCCCCGCCGCGGACGCTGACGCCGGTGAGCGACGGGAATGGGCGGACAAGACTCACTGACCGGACCTCGGGGCCCATCGACGTGACTCGCTCTCCCTCTCGGAACGCTTTTGCGCGCGGTTGGCGGATACCTTCGACATGGATCGCTCGACCCGTGGCACAGTTCTGGTCGTCGTTGGCGTGGCGCTCATCGTCGGAACCCTCTCCGTCGGTGCCGCGACCGCGCCCGACATCGGGACGCAACGCGTCGACTCGCCCCAGACGCTGGTCGGCTCACAGGGAGCGGACAGCTACCACGCCGGCGGCTCTGTCTTCCTCCTCGAAGGTGACGACCGGGCGTGGGCCGAAGAGAGCGCGGACAGCTACTTCGACGTGACCATGCGCGAGGACGGCACCGTCCTGGCTGGCTTCATGCACTCGGGCTACCAGGAGGGCTGTGAGCCCTACGACGCGCCCTGTACCAAGACGGGCTTCCGGATCATCGACCCCGACGCAGCGGGTGGGCCCGCGGTCGTCGAGGAGTACGCGTTCCCCGTGCGAACGAAGACGAACAGCGAGATCCACGACGTCGAGGAACTGGATTCGGGCGAGTTCCTCCTGACGGACATGGACAAGGAGCGGATCTTCACCGTTGACGGCGACGAGATAACCTGGCAGTGGAACGCGAGTTCGTTCTACGAGGCCCCGGAGGATCCGACCCAACGGGACTGGCTCCACATCAACGACGTCGACGTCGTCAACGAGAGCCACTTCCTCGTCTCGGTGCGCAACGCGAACCAGGTCCTCCTGATCGAGCGCGGCGAGGGCGTCGCCGAGGTGATCAACGAGGACGACGGCGGGAGCGACGACACGTGCATGGGGTCGACGCGACTCGTCGACGCGAACGGCGACGGGGACGTCCGCTGTGGCGACCCCGCCGTGCTCTACGACCAGCACAACCCGCAGTGGCTCGACGACGGGGCCGTTCTCGTCGCCGACAGCGAGAACGACCGCGTGGTCGAACTCCACCGGAACGAGTCGACCGGGGAGTGGGAGCCGGCGTGGACGCTCACTGAGGTCGAGGGCGTCGACCTGAACTGGCCCCGGGACGCCGACCGGCTGGACAACGGGAACACGCTGGTCACGGACACCCGGAACGCCCGCCTCCTCGAGGTGACGCCCAACGGCACCGTCGTCTGGAGTCACCAGACGGGCGGCATTCCCTACGAGGCAGAGCGCCTGCCCGAAGGCGAGCGGGCGGGCGCCGACCGGTACGAGCGCGGCGCCGTCGCCGACCCGGGCGGCGACGTGCCGGTGCTCTCGCTGGCGATGGTGGGCATCCGCTCGGTCTTCCCGGGGACGCCGTACTGGTTCGCGGAGTCGCATCTCGGACTCGTCCTGCTCGGCCTCGGGCTGACCGTCGCCGGGCTAGTCGTCCGCCGTCGTCCCTAGGTCCGTCCGGCGTTTCACGGCTCGCTCCCCCGCACTTTTCCCCGTGCCAAACGGTCTTGTATCGCCCTCCGCTCTGTGTACGTGAGCACTTCCCATACTATGAGTGATACAGACGTCCTCGTCCTCCGGAGAGGGACGCACGGCATGCCCGCCGTCGACTACGCCGACGCGCTCAGGGAACGCCTGCCGGACCACACCGTCCACGTCGCCCGGACCCCCAGAGAGGAGCGGGAGTTCGCCGCCGGCGCCAGGGTCATCACGTCGACGAACGTCGACCCCGCCCTGGTCGACCGGGCCGAGCGCCTGGAACTGTTCGCCGGCGTCGCCGCCGGCTACGACCACCTACCGCTGGACGAACTCGCGGCCCGCGGCGTCGCCGTCACGAACGCCTCAGGCATCCACGCGCCCAACATCGCCGAGCAGGTGCTGGCTTACGTTCTGGGCTTCACCCGCAACATGCACGTCGCCAGCGAGCGCCAGGAGCGCCGAGAGTGGCGCCACTTCCAGGCAGGCGAACTCAAGGACAGCGTCGTCACCGTCGTCGGTCTCGGGGCCATCGGCCAGGCCGTCGTCCAGCGACTCGACGGGTTCGACGTGAACACTATCGGCGTCCGCTACACGCCCGAGAAGGGCGGCCCGACCGACGAGGTCGTCGGCTTCGACGAGGACGCCATCCACGAGGCGCTGGCCCGGACCGATCACCTCGTCATCGCCGCGCCGCTGACCGACGAGACCGAGGGCCTGATCGGCGAGGCCGAGTTCGAGACGCTCCCGCCCCACTCGTACCTCGTCAATGTCGGCCGCGGCCCCATCGTCGACACCGACGCGCTCGTCTCGGCGATTCGCACGAACGCCATCGCCGGCGCCGGCCTCGACGTCACCGACCCGGAACCGCTCCCGGCGGACCACCCGCTGTGGAACTTCGGTAACGTGACCATCACGCCCCACAACGCGGGCCACAGTCCGGAACACTGGAATCGTCTGGCCGATATCGTCGCCGGCAACGTCCGCAAACTCGACGACGACGCGGACCCCGCCGACCTCGAAAACATCGTCCGCGAACCAGAATAGTTCAGCCGCGCCCGCGACCACCCGTTCCTACGTCCGCTACGGCTCGTCGCCGACTTTCACCAGCTGTTTGCCGATGTTCTCGCCCTCGAACAGCCCGACGAAGGCGTCGGGCGCGTTCTCCAGCCCCTCCGTGACGGTCTCGCGGTACTGGAGTTCCCCCGACTGGACCCACTTGGCGAGTCGCCGGTTCGCCTGCTCGAAGCGAGCGTGGAAGTCCCAGACGAGGAACCCTTCGACGGTGGCGCGCTTGCCGATCAGCTGCCCGAGTTTTCGGGGCCCTGTGGGCATCTCCTGGGCGTTGTACTGGGATATCTGTCCGCAGACGGCGACGCGGGCGTCCAGGTTCAGGTGCTGGAAGACGGCGTCGGTGATGGGGCCGCCGACGTTGTCGAAGTACGAATCGACGCCGTCGGGCGCGGCCTCGGCCAGCGCCGCGCCGTAGTCGTCGGTCGCCTTGTAGTTGATCGCCGCGTCGAACCCGAGTTCGTCCTCGAGGAACGCGACCTTCTCGTCGGAGCCGGTGAAGCCGACGACGCGGGCCCCGGCCATCTTTGCTAGCTGGCCTGCCACGGAGCCGACGGCGCCCGCCGCCCCGGAGACGACGAACGTGTCGCCCGCGGTGGGTTCGGCCACCTCCCTGGTGCCGAAGAAGGCCGTCCGGCCCGTCATCCCGAGGACGCTCGTCGCCGTCGAGATGGGCGCGAGATCCGGGTCGACCGCCGTGAGTTCGCTCCCCGGCGCGGTGGCGTAGTCGGCCCACTCCAGGTCGCCGGTGACGACGTCACCCTCGTCGAAGCCGCCGCCGTTGGACTCGACGACTTCGCCGACGACGGCTCCCTCGAGCGGTTCGTCCACCTCCCAGGGCTCCGCGTACGACTTGGCGTCGCGCATCCGCCCGCGCATGTACGGGTCGACCGAGAGGTAGACGGTCCGCACGAGCACCTCGCCGGGACCCGGCTCGGGGACGTCGCCTTCGACCAGTTCGAAGGTATCGTCGTCGGGTTTCCCTTCGGGACGCTGCGCCAGCAAAAACTTCCTGTTTTGATCCGGCATGCCTTCGAATACGTGGCTCGGCCGGAAGGGGGCTGTGGTCCCGTCCGAAAAGTAGGCCGGAACGCGACTGCCGTTGCAGGTGGTTCGATTCAGAACGGCTCGTGGGTGCCGACCAGCCGTCGCATCTCCATCGCGGCGGCGAAGTCGGCCCGCGTGATGACGCGCGTGCCCGCGGCGTCCTCGACGAGCGCTTCGGTGGTGCGATTCCCGTCGAGTTCGATCAGCGCGTCGAAGGCGGCCATCCCCGCCTCGAAGCGCGGCAGGTCGCGCTCGACGAGCGCGTCGACGGTCGTGGTGGCGCGTTCCTCCGGGGAGAGCGCCTTGAAGTCCACCGCCGAGACGACGCCCACGGGCGTCCCGTTCTCGGTGACGACGAACTGGGTCCGGCGGTCGGCGAACATCCGCGAGACGAGGTCGTCGACGGTCGCGTCGACGTCGATGCTGGCCTCGGTCCCGCTGGCGAGTTCGCCGACGGTGACGCCTTCGAGCAGGTCCGACAGCGCGACCATCCGGGACTCGCTGTTGGCCGCGCCGTAGATGAACAGCGCGAGCAGGAGGAACATCGGCTGGATCGGCGGGAGGATGCCGACGACGGCGAAGAGGATGGCGAACATCGATCCGATCCGGGCGGCCGTTCTGGTCGCCGCGACGTAGGGCCGGTTCCGCGCCAGCAGCGCGCGGAGGACGCGCCCGCCGTCCATCGGGAACGCCGGGAGCATGTTGAACACCGCGAGGGTAAGGTTCGTCACGGCCAGCCAGCCGACGACGAACGTCGTTACGTCGGCGGAGGCGGGCACCGCGAACAGCGCCAGGTAACAGACGACGCCCGTGGCGACGCTCACGATGGGGCCGGCGACGGCGATCCAGAACTCCTTTTTCCACTCTCGCGGGATCGATCCCAGGTTGGCCAGGCCGCCGAGGATCCACAGCGTGATCGACTCGACGTCGAGGTCGTAGCGCATCGCCATCCACGCGTGGCCCAGTTCGTGTAGCAGCACGCTGACGAACAGGGCTATCGAGGCGACGCTGCCGATGAGCCACGGCGTGTTCCCCTGCCGGAGGACTGCCACGTCGAGTGACGTTCCCGTGAGCGATTCGATGAGGCCCGCGTACAGCCCGATCTGCTCGCCGCTCCCGATCAGGTACGCGAGGATCGGGAGGATGACCAGCAGAGAGATGTGGACGCGGATCGGGATGCCCCAGACCCGCGCGACGTCGTATTCTCGCATAGCCCATGCTTCTGCGCTCGGGGGTTAAAGTCCCGTGCTCTCACCGTGTGCTCTCCTCGTGCTCTCTCCCCGGAGTCGTGTCAGCGCGGAATGGATGGATATTTGGGCCCGCCCGTCAGATCAACTGCCAATGGACGTGGATCTCGTACTTGCGCCGGTCGACGGCAGCGACCAGTCCGAGCGCGCCATCGAGTACGCGATCACCGTCGCGGACGCCTACGACGCGGACGTCCACCTCCTGTTCGTCCTCGACGAGCGCCTCGTGAAGGCCATCGACGACGGCGCCGTCGACGCCGACACCGTCGCCGAGGACCACCGCGAGTTCACCGAGATGGTTCGCGGTCGCCTCGACTCCGACGGCGTCGGCGGGAACCTCGACACCTCCACCGCCGCCGGTTTCTCGCCCACGAGTCTGCGCCAATCCCCCGGCAGCGTCATCCTCGACGTCGCCGAGGCCATCGAGGCCGACTTCGTGGTCGTGCCCCGCGAACCGGGGAGCGACGAAACCGACGAGGCCATCGGGCGGGCCGCGCTGTACGTCATCGAGTACGCCAGCCAGCCCGTGCTCTCGGTGTAACGTTTCTCTGAGTCTGGTTCTTCCAGCACTCACTCGACAGAACCACTTCGTCAGTTTACCTCGCGAGAGATCCTCAGATCCAGATGCCCATCTCGAGTTCGAAGCGTTCGGCGTCGCTCGTCTCGAAGCCGACGGTCTCGTACAGCGCGATGGCGGGGTCGTTCCAGCGCTCGACGGTGAGCCACACCTTCTCGATGCCCTCGGCCTGACCGAGGCCCAGCAGCGTCTCGACGAGTTCGGTACCGATACCGGCACCCTGGTACGCCGAGAGGACGAAGATTGCGAGTTCGTAGCCGATGTCGCCGTCGGGGACGAGCGTCGCGTGGCCGACGGCCGCGTCCTCCTGGCGGGCGACGACGTTGACGCAGTCCTCGGCGAGGATGGTGTCGAGCCACTGCTCGATGGCCTCGTCCTGGACCGGCGGGATGCCCTGGGCGCGGTCGGCGGGGTCGAACTCGCGGTACATCGCGAGCAGGGCCTCCGCGTCGGCGTCCGACGCGCGCTCGACGTCGATGGTCCGGCCGGTGCGGTCGTCGAACGACCGGGGCGGTCGGGGAAACGAGTCGGTCGGCTCGTCGGGGAATGCCGGGCTCATCGGACGAGAGTCACCGACGTCTGGGCGTTCAGGAGGACGAACTCCGCGACGGAGCCGAGCTGTATCTTCCCGAGCGGGCTGCGCTCGCCGCTCCCGAGGACGATGCGGTCGAACGACTCCTGGTTGGCGATTGTCACCAGGTCCGAGCCGGGGTCGCCCTCGACGTGGCGAACCGTCGACGGGACGTCCGTCTCCGCGAGCGTCTCGCGGACGCGCTGTTCGACCTCGTCACGGGCCGCCTCGGCCGCGTCGCTCGCGAACACCGCCACGGTCAGATCGTCGCCGGCCTCCCGCGCTCGCTCGATCGTCTCGTCGAGGGCCCGGTAGGAGAGAGGGGTGCCCCCGACGCCGAGTAGGACTTGCATGCGCCGCTGTTAGCGGGCCCCTGCAAAAAAGCCACCTGCCGCGGCGAGGCCTTTTTCACCCCTGGTACCCGAGGTGCGCCCATGAACGCAGGCGAACCGCCGGACGAGGAAGGCGACGGCGAAGGCGACGGCGAGGGTCGTTCGACGGACCCGAGCGGTGACACCACGAGCGACGGAACCGGCGGCGACCCGCCGGCGGACGACGCCGACGAGGGAACCGACGCCGAACTCGACCCGGCACAGGAGGTCGAGGCTGCCGTCGAGGACGTGATGGGCCCCGGCGTCCTCGACGACGGCGCCTCGGACGGCGACGAGACCGCCGACAGCGAGACGGAGGAGGGTGAGACATTCGAGAGCGCGACGCCTGGGGACGAGACCGCCGAAAGCGAGATGGACGAGGCCGAAGTGGACGAGGACGGAGACGAGGTCCTCCCCAGTGACGGCGAGGCGGGGGAGGGCGCGGACGCGGAGGAAGAGCCGACCGGGGCGTCGCTCGACGACGCTGACGACGTGGACGAAACCGATGACGACGTGGACGAAACCGATGACGACGTGGACGAAACCGATGACGACGTCGCTGAAACCGATGGCGACGTCGACGACGTAGACGGCGATACCGACGACGCAGACGACGATACTACCGACGCGGACGACGACAGCGTTGCGTCTGGCGACGAGAACGGCGACGACGTCTCGTCCGTTGACGAGAACGGCGACGGCGCCGTGTCCGGTGACGAGCCCGACGACACGCCCGTGACCGGCGACGGGGAGAGCTTCCGTCGCGACGAACCGTTGCCGGTCGACGAAGACCAGGCCGAGGACGACGGGGTCGACGAATCGGCCGCGGTCCAGGCCGCCCAGAAACTCGTCGAGAGTGAACGGGCCGAGGAGACGGCCGACGCCAGCGAAGACGCCGCCGACGGACCGGCAGCGGACGCCGGCGGCCCGACCGGCGCCGTAGATTCGGACCAGGCCGAGAATGGCCAGGAACCCGGCGACGCCGAAGGCGTCGAGGAGGTGGCCGAGGACGTCCCTGACGACATCAGGAAGTACGACCGGTTCAAGAAGATCGACGGCGGGACCTACGACCGGGCCAACGAGTTCCTGCGGGACCGCACCTACATCACCGCCCGCGAGTGGGCGATGGCCCGGCTCTGTGCGGACTTCCGGACCGAGACGGGCGTCGAGATGACGAAGATTGGCGAGAACCTCCCGGAGCTAGTGCCGTTCATGACGGACACCTACACGCCCCAGGCGGTCAACCAGGCCCGCGCCGCCTTCGAGGAGAAGGTGCGAAAGGCCGGCGCCACCTTCCTCTACGGCGCGATGTGTGACTTCTTCACCGCCGAGGAACTCGACGACGTGATGTACGAGGCCACCGAGGTCGCGAAGTTCCTGCTGGAGGTCGAAGGGGTCGAACTCAGCGTCGAGGAGGAACTGGCCGCCGAGGACCACATCTCCGAGGTCATGCGTGACGTCCGCGAACACTCCGCCGCGCTCCGCCACGACGAGGTCACCTGTCCCGAGTGCGGCCACGAGATCCACGCCGACGACTAACTCAGCGGATCCGCCCGTCGCCGATGCGCTTATTCAGTCGACGCGAGAGTCCCAGATATGGACGCCGAACGAAAAGCGGTCGTCCTCGACGTCGGCCTCGGTGCGCTGTGCGTCGCGATGGGGCTGCTGTACGCGAGCCGAGCGACGCTGCCGTACTGGTGGCTCGCGCCCGTCGTTGCGCTCGCAACCGCAGTGCTCGCGTGGGCTGACGACCACGGCGTCGTCAGACCGCTGCCGGCGGGACGCGTCGCTGACGTGGGCGAACGCGCGCTGTGAAACAGTGGTGGGCCTCGCGACCAGAATTCTCGGCCCCTATCGCTCGGACCGGATGATCAACATGCCGTCGTTCGTCGTGACCTCCGTCGCCTCGTCGGGCACCTCGAACTCGTACTGCTCGTCGTCGGCCACGACGATGGTGGTGTTGCCGACGACGTCCACGCTGGCGTGGGCATCGGCACCGAAGTCGACGGTGAGTTCGACCGTCTCGTCGTACTCGCGCTGGGTCAACGTCACGTCGTCGCCCTTGGCCGCCGTCCGTAGCTGGTGGGGTGCATCCATGGGGACGGTTGGGGCGGCGCGTGCCTAAGTGCTGTGCTGCACTCGGATCGACGCACGCAATTGCCTCCGGTGGTCGGTCGCCCCGCCGGTTGGTCTCCAAGCCGGTCGGTCACGGTTCCCGGTCGCCCATCCCCAGGAGATACCCGCCGAAGGCCGTCACCCAGATCTGCGTCGGATAGGTGATCCAGCGTTCGAGGCCGCCGATCCCGAGTGCCGTCGACCCGCCGAGCGCGACGAACAGGACGAGCGCGACCAGCGCGACGACGCCCAGGACGCCAGAGAGATAGCGGAACGGGCCGGGAACGACGAACGCGGCGGCGACGGCCGAGAGGCCGCCACCGGCGAAGGCGGCGACCGCCGCGACGAAGTGGAGGGCCCCGACGTGGGCGGGGAAGACGCCGACGCCAGCGACCCCGACGCCGGTGAGCGCGACGAGCGCCGTCAGCCAGCGCAGGTCGTACACCCGGTCGATGCCGTAGGCAGCGACCAGCGTGAGCAGTCCCGAGAGGATCATGGCGCCGTTGAAGATGGTCGCCGAGGGCTGGACCGCGCCCCCGGAGGCGGTCGCCGCGCCGAGGGCACTGATGGTCTGCTCGGCCGTGCTGTACCCCGGATAGAGCGCTTCGGCGGTGATGATACCGAGCGTCGAGACGATTCCCACGCCCACGAGCGCGAGTCCCGCTATCGTCTGGCTCCGGTCGATGTCTCCGTTCATCGGTTTCCGCGACGGTACAGCGGCCCTCCTCAAATAGCGCGGGGGTGATTCGGACGCTCAGTCCCAGTCCGCGCGCTCGCGATGGCGCTCCGCGACCCGGGCGACGCCCCCGGCGTCGAGGACGCCGTCCTCGGCGATCACGGCCTCGACCGCACCGGCGGGCGTCACGTCGAACGTGGGGTTCGCGACCGCGAGGGCCACGTCGCCGTCGTACACCTCCGCGGCGTTCCGTTCCTCCAGGTCGACCGTCGCGTCGGTCGCCACCTTGTCGCTCGCGGCGACGACGTAGCACGGGCACTCGTCGGGCGCGGCCAGCGACGCTGCCCGGGTGCCGACCTTGTTGACGACGCGGCCGTCGGGAAGGACCCGGTCCGCACCGACGACGAGCGCCTCGGCGCCCCACGCGTCGAGTTCGAAGGGGAACGCGGCGTCCGTCGTGAGCGTCACCGACGTCGCGTCGCAGTCCTCGGCTACCGCCTCGGCGACGCCGACGCCCTCGCGGCCCGGTCGAGACTCCGCCACGAGCACGGCATCGGGCGCCGTGGCTCGAATCGCCGCCAGGACGGTGCCCGATCGAGAGAGCGTCGCGACGCGCTCGGGGAGGCGGTCGGCGGCGTTCGCGGCGGCCTCGTCGTCGGCCGACAGTGCCCGGTCGATCCCCTCGGTCGCCCCAGCCTCGACGGCCGCCAGCGTTCGGTCCTCGCTCGCGGCTGCCATCGCCCGATTTACGCGGTTGGCGACGACCGCCATCGACGGGCGCGCGTCGCGGAGGCGGCGCGCCAGTCCGGCCAGCGCGTCCCAGTCGTCGCTCTCGACCTCCCGTCTCTCGCGATCCCGGGGGCGGCGGCCGTCGGCGGCTATCGCTGCCTCGTCGCGGAGGACCTCCAGCGCCCGGACCGAGAGGGACGCGGACCCGTGCTCGTGGTCGTCGCGCACGGTCGCGACGCGCGGCCGGACGCGGTCGTAGGACGACCAGAGCGCGGGGACGGTCTCCCGGAGGAGGATCGCCGACGGCACCGCCCACTCGTACTCGCTCGTCTCCACGTTCGTCTCGACAGCCCGCGACTCGCAGTCGAACAGGAACGGGTGGACGACCCAGCGGTCGCCGCGGTCCGAGTCGTCGACCGGGAACGGCTCGCCGGTGCGGACGAGAGAGACGTCGGCGTCGCCGATACCTGTCTCCTCCTCGATTTCGGCGCGGGCGGCCGCCTCGGGGGAGCGGTCACGGCCTGCGTCGTCGGCGACGTGGCCAGCGACGCCGCCCCACTTTTCGGGGTATGACCCGACAGCTTCGCTCCGCCGGAGCAGGAGGACGTCGCCGCCATTCCGGAGGAAAATGGTGACGACGGACGTCTCGGTCATGGTGGCGCGTTCGGGGGGTTCATGCATGAATCATCGGGACGTGATTCCACCGTGGCGTTCTGTCCTCTCCTGCCGGTGGGTAGGTATGTCTATGGAACGGGTGGTTCTGTTGATTAGGTACTGGAAGAAACGACGACAACAACAGCCAGAAAGCCCTCGACGTGCTCCGGTCCCGCGGCCCACCTGCGCTTCTCGCTGCGCTCCGGTGCTTGGTGGACCGGGGTTCCCGGAGCCTGCCTCGCCCTTTCAGTCCCCCAGGTCCGCAACCGCAGCCCTGCCCTGCCCCTGGTCGCGGCATGAAAGCCGCTCCCGGCCGGGCGGTTGCGGAAGGAAGCGTGATTCGGCGCGGACGCGCCGAATCCGGGGAGGAGTGGGGTGTCAAACGTGAGCGCCCACGTGGCGCGAGCAATGCGGTCCCTGGAGTCCTCGTGAGCGAAGCGAACGAGGGCTCAGGAGGCTTGCTCTCCTGGTGGACTGAAAGGGCGAGGCGGGGTCGCGTGCCCTGAGCGGGCCCTATCTGAGCGACGGAGGAGCGAGGATATCCCACTCAGGGCGCGCGAGCGCGCCGAGGGCTTTCGAGGTGTTTGCGGTCATGCCAGTCACGTCTCCCCAAACACATCCAAACGATACCTCTCTCACCTGTACCGATCACTCGTCGTGAGACCGACAGCCCGACGAACATCCGTTCGAGAGTGCAGACCCTTTTATCGACACGTCCGAAACACCGATCCATGAACGTCGCCATCGTCAGCGACACGCACGTCCCCTCTCGTGCCCAGCGCATTCCAGCGGAGTTTCGTGAACTGATCGAGGCGGCGGACCACGTCCTCCACGCCGGGGACTTCGACGCGGAGAGCACCATCGCCGACGTCCGGGAGATGGCGAGCGAACTCACAGCCGTGAAGGGGAACACGGACCCGAAGGTGGGCCTCCCCGCCGTCGCGTCGGTCGAACTCGAAGGAGTGTCGTTCGTCGTCACCCACGGCGCCGGGTCCGCACGGGGCTACGAGGACCGGGTGGCGAACGCGGCGCGCCAGCACGGCAGCGACGGCGCCATCGCCGTCTCGGGACACACCCACGAGGTGACGGACGCGATCCATCGGGGGGTCCGGATTCTGAACCCCGGGAGCGCGACGGGTGCCTCCCCGGCGACGCGGGCGACGATGATGACTGCCGACGTTGCGGACGGCGACGTCGACGTGACGGTCCACGAACTGTAGGCGGCGTCGCTCCGTCCGCTACGCCTGCCCCGCCCAGATTGCCAACCTGCGCCCGTCGTCGCTATCGGCAGGCGTTGCCACCGCTGGCGTCGCTTTCCCCTATCGCGGCCCTTTTTCCCGCGTCACCACTGAGGGGGTGTATGGAGCTGTTCGCGGTCGAGGGGCTGCCCGAGGTCCGCCCCGGCGACGACCTGGCGGCGATGATCGGGGAGCGGGTCGACCTGCGGCCCGACGACGTCGTCTGCGTGGCCAGCACGGTCGTCTCCAAGGCCGAGGGCCGCCAGGCCGACCTGGCCGATTTCCCGGCCGGCGAGCGGGCGGAGCAGATCGCGGCCCAGATCGCCGACCTCGCTGGCGAGGAGAAGGACCCTCGCTTCGCCCAGGCGGTCCTCGCGGAGAGCGAGGAACTCGTGCTCGACGCGCCCTTCCTGCTGGCCGTCACGCGCTTCGGCCACACGACCGTCAACGCCGGTATCGACCGCTCGAACGTCCCTGACGCCGACCTGCTGTTGCTCCCCGAAGACCCCACGGCGAGCGCAGAGCGGATCCACGCGGGGCTCGCCGACGCGCTCGGCGTCGCCGTCGACGGGAGCGACGGCAGCCCCGCGGATGACTCACCCGCCGTCGTCGTCACTGACACCTCGGGGCGCCCGTTCCGCCAGGGCCAGGCCGCCGTCGCACTGGGGTGGGCCGGTATCCCCGCCGCTCGCGACTGGCGCGGCGAGTCGGATCGCGACGGCCGGGAGATGGGCGTCACCGTCCAGGCCGTCGTCGACGAACTCGCCGGCGCCGCGAACCTGGTCACCGGCGAGGGGGACGGCGGCACCCCGGTCGCCGTCGTGAGAGACTTCGCGTTCGGCGACCACGCCGGCCACGACGACCTCTACCGCGACCCCGACCAGGACCTGGTCCGCCAGGCGTTGCGGGAGTGGCGCTACGACGCGGAGCCGACCGATGCGAGCGATGCGGCCGACGCCGGAGCCACGACCGACGCGAACCCCGACGAGACCTGACCAATGTACGCCATCGAACTCACCCCTGAACGCCCAGTCCCGGCGCTGACCGCCGACGCCGTCGCCGCCGAGGCCGCCGGCTTCGACGCGGTCTTCGCCGCCCACCACTACAATAACCGCGACCAGTTTATGGCGCTGTCCTCGATGGCCCAGGCGACCGACGCCATCGCCGTCGGGCCGGGCATCGCCAATCCCTACGAGACCCACCCGGTGACGCTGGCCTCGCGAGTCGCGACGCTGGACGAGGTTTCTGAGGGTCGCGCAATCTTCGGCGTCGGTCCGGGCGACGCCTCGACGCTGCGCAACCTCGGGTTCGACCACGACCGGCCGCTCCGGCGCGTGCTGGAGACGTTCGAGGTCGCCCGGCGACTGTGGCGCGGCGA
>Ga0136562_100439_pt1 | contig 15229 bp, 13 predicted proteins | sample AntCluMetagen312_FD_104784 | JGI IMG/M metagenome (GOLD analysis project Ga0136562, IMG submission 104784) | Saline lake microbial communities from Club lake, Antarctica - Metagenome #312 | ecosystem: Environmental > Aquatic > Non-marine Saline and Alkaline > Saline | place: Antarctica: Club lake...
GACCACCGATCGGAGGTTTCGTAGTTGGCGGCGACGTAGGCGGCGGCGAACGCCATCACGTACGCGAGCGCGTCGAACAGCATATGCACCGCGTCGCTGAGGAGTGCGACCGAACCGAACAGAAGACCACCAGCGAGCTCGGTGAGGAACCCGACGACATTGATCGCAGCGACGAGCGCGAGCTTTCGACCGCTCTCGGTCGACTCGTGCGTGTGGCCATCACCGTGGTCGTGATCGTGATCGGTGTGTGAGGCATGTGTCTCGGACGACTCCATACAGTCCGTTCGTCCCCCGATCATACCAACCTAACTGCCAAAAGAGCCGATAAGTTGTGTGCATCTTAACAATTTTTTCGGTTTTGATTGCTAACAACAGCCGACAGACCGAGTCAATCCGTTCGCGGGAGCGCGTACGCCCCGAGCGCGACGAAGACGACCGCGAGCACACAGCACGACCAGCCTGTGGACGAGCAGGCTCGTGATCCCGAGAATAACGACGGTGACGTACGTTCGTGTTGGTACCATTCGGTCCACGAAAGCGGCATAGTTGCGAGCCTGTTTCTGGGTGTCGTGACCTCCCTTCCACCGAATCACGACAGTCGGGTGTCACTGGCGCGATAGCGCGGCATCACAGCTGGTTCCGTCCGCCGATCAGAAACCGTGAATCACTCGAACGGTGACTGACTCGGGGCCTTGCCGTTCGTTGCCTTTAGTAGCCCGAACCCGAACCGGACCCAGTGGTGGTCGTGCTTTCTCCGCCCTCTTCGCCCTCACCTTCGACCTTCGAGCCGTCGGGCGCAAGGAGATACCACTCGGCCCCGAACTGTTTGAGCTCTTGACCCTTGGTCAGCCCCGGTTTCTTGTCGGGTGCGTAGTAGTAGAGTGGATGACCGGCGGCCGTGAGTTGGGTCGACCCGCCCTCACGTGATATCGTTCCGAGTGACGCCGTGACCCCGCTGCCTTTCGCTGGGCTGTCAGAGGTGGTGAGCGGTGGCCACGCTTTCGCACACGCACCCTGACATGTGGATTTGCCCTTCTCGTCCTTCTCGAAGAGGTAGAGACTCAGGCCGTCCGCGCCCACGAGGATTTTCCCGTACTCGTCGTTCGAGACGACTTTGACTGCGGGGGCTCCGCCACCGCTAGTCGTCATTTCGCTGCCGGTAGTCGTTTCGCCACCCTCGGTCGTTCCCGTCATCTGGCCCGCTCCGCCGGTCGTGGTCGCTCCCCCATCACCTGTGGTCGCTGCACCGCCGCCACTATCGCCGGTAGTACCGTTCCCACCGTCGTCACTCCCATCGCTGCCACCGCCACCGCCACCGCTACCGCTACAGCCTGCGAGTGCGCCGGTGGTGACGGTGACGATCGTCGTCTCCAGATACTGGCGTCGGTTCACAACCGACGAATCCGCGGTTGAAGTTAATAAGACCTGTCAGGAATGGCGCGACTGACGCACATCCGTCATAGTTCGTGTACGGGATAGCCGCCTGGGACGGTCGATGAGGGACACGTTTGCCCGTGGTTTCGGCTCCATGCCGGTCAATCCGTTCGCGGGAGCGCGTACGCACCGAGCGCGACGAACCCGACCGCGAGGACGCAGAGCACGGCGAGGTCACTGCCCCACGCCCCCATCCCGGCTCCACTCGTCACCGCGCGAACGCCGCGCGCGAAGTAGGTCAGCGGCGAGAGGTTCACGATGGGTCGGAACCACGCCGGGAGCAGGTCGGGCGGCACGAACGTCTCCGAGAGGAAGAGCAGCGGCAGCGCGATCGTGTTGCTCGCGGCGATCGTGCCATCAGTAGAGTCGGCGAGGCTCCCGAGCAGCGCACCGACACCACAAAAGAGCGCGACCGCGACCCCGACGAACGGGATCAGCGCCGGCGAGAGCGCCACCTCAGCCCCAGTGACGAGCACCACGAGTCCAAGAATGAGGAGGCTCGCGATCCCGATGATGACGACGTTGACGAGCGTGCGGGCGAGCAGCCACTCCGTCCGCGAAAGCGGCGTGGTCGCGAGCTTCTCGAAGCGGTTGCCGTCGCGGTGGCGCGCGACCGTGCTGCCGATCCGTGAAAGCGGCGTGAACAGCACGACGACCGCGAGATAGCCAGGCACGTAGTAGCCCGCTGGTTCAGTAAAGAGTCCGCCGCCCGTGGGCTGGGTCTGGACGAGCGCACCGAAGATCAGGATCAGGAGAACGGGGAAGAAGAACGTGAAAAACACCGCGGTCCGCCGGCGGAGGAACGAGCGCCACGCCGCCGTGAACTCCGCTCCCACCCGGCTGGTGGCGGTCACTATGCGACCTCCGTTTCGCCGTCGCTCGTGTTCGGCTTCGCTGGCGTCTCCGCCGCCGTGTCGTCGTCCGCCCGCTCCGCGGCCGCTCCGCCGCCGGCGACCGCCGTGCCCGTCACCGTGAGATAGACATCTTCGAGATCGGGCTGACGCCATTCGAGGCCGTCGTAGACGATTCTCGTGCGTTCGAGATCGTCAACTACTCGACCGATGTCTTCGGCGGCCACTCCATGAACAACGAGTTCGGTGTCGTGCAGTTTGACACGATGGCCAGCCTCGTCAAGCGTGTCTGCCGCGGTCGCCGGCGACGGGGCCGTGGCATCGCTGTCGTCGGCCGCCGGTCTGTCCTCGCTCGGGTCGGCGACGAGATCGACCACGATCCGGCTCTCGCCACCGTGTTTGGCGACGAGATTCGCGGGAGTGTCGACGGCGGCGAGCCGGCCGTCGGCGAGCAGCCCTACCCGATCGGCGAGGCGCTCGGCCTCGGTCATGTCGTGGGTAGTCAAGAGTACCGTGGTGCCGCCGTCGGCGAGCTCGGCGAGCAGCGTCCGGAGATCGCGGCGGCCGGCGGGGTCGATGCCCGTCGTGGGTTCATCGAGCACGAGGAGATCGGGGTCGTTCACGAGCGTCGCGGCGACGCAGGTCCGCCGGCGCTGGCCACCCGAGAGGTTCTCGTAGTGGGTGTCGGCAGTCTCGGCGAGCCCGACATCCGCGAGTACGTTCTCGACATCGCGGGGGCTGTCGTAGAGGCCGGCATAATATTCCACGAGTTCGCGCGCGCTCAGACGCTCCGGTGGGGTGAACTCTTGAGGGAGGACGCCGAGGCGCGACTTCGCAACGGTTTCGGGCGACTCGCCGAACACCGACACCTCGCCGTCGATGTCGGTCGTGCCGGTCAGCGCGCGGACCAGCGTTGTTTTGCCCGCGCCGTTCGGCCCGACGAGGGCGAACACCTCGCCGGCATCGACCGACAGCGAGACGCCGTCGAGCGCGACCCGATCGCCGTAGTTTCGATGGATGTCCTCGGCGACGAGTGCCCGTTCCATACCGAAACCGAGTGGCGCAGCCGTTCTAAGGGGATCGATTCGGCGACGATCGGTTGCACCGCTGACCGGATTTCACAGCCGACCGCGGACTTCCCGCACGATCCCGTCGACGTCGTACTCGTCCTCCTCTTTGTCGAAGACGGTCTCGTCGTCGACCGCGACCGTGAGCACGCCGTGGTCGCCGGTCACGAGCGCCACCCGGTCGAGTTCCTCGCCGAGACCGGCGAGCAGCGCGTGCTGGATCTCTTCGGCACGTTCGAGGAAGCCACACGGAACGCAGTATTCGATCTCGACGGTTGCCATGCGAATCACGACGGGCGCGGGCGATTTACGCTTTTGCCCCTCTCGTCCGTCTGCGTCCGCCCGCCGGTTGCCACGGCGTTACTCGCCGCCCAACGGCCGCCAGTACAGCAGTCCGACCGTGGCCACGAAGATCACCGTCGAGAGCCCGTACGACCCCGAGAGCGCGGCGCTCGCGACTGCCGAGGAGCCCCCAGCGACGCCGCCGACGAGCGAGGCGAGCACGGGCCACGTACAGCTCACACACGAGAACAGGCCGAGGAGTCCCCCGATCGCCGACCGCGCCACGTCGAGTGCGGTGGCGTAGACGAGGGCGGCGAGCGCGACGTAGCCGACGATCTTGTACGGGAAGAGCGCCAGCCGGATCGCCTCGCCGCCGTAGATCAGCGCGGGGCCGCTCCCGGGGGGAAGGGGTGCGATCCGGAGGCCAGTTGCCATCGCGCCGAGACCGGAGCCCACGAGCCCGCCGGCGTACGCGAGCACGACGAAATAGCCGACAGCGAACGCGCCCGCGGCGTAGCGTCGCCGCCGACTCGCTGCCGGTGGATCGGTTCGGAAGAGCGCCCAGAGGCCGACGTTGATCCAGATGAACGGGTAGACGTAGTAGCGGATCGCGGTCGGCGTGACGGTCGGTTGCGCGAGATACGCGAACAGCGCGATGAGCTCGGCGTTGACGAGAATCGCACCCCACAGCAGCGTGCCCCGGTTCGGCCGGACTCGTGCAAGTCGATCCACGACGGTGGAACGATCATAGCTCATGGCGGTTGGGTGGGGATCACAGCACGATGGCGTCGATCACGACCGCAACGAGCACCGCGCCGAGATAGGCGTTCGACGCGTGGAACGCCCGGAACGCGGCGTCCTCGGTCCGCTCGCGGTGGAGCCGGACAACCGCCCAGAGGAAGAGGCCGCCGAAGGCGACCGTGGCCGCGGCGTAGAGCCAGCCGAGCGACGCGACCGCCGCGAGCACGCTCGCACCGAGGAGGGTGGCCCCGAGATACCAGAGGATGTGTCGGCGGGTAACGCGCTCGCCACGGACCACGGGCATCATGGGGAAATCGGCGCGGTCGTAGTCGTCCTTGTACGCCAAGGCGAGGTTGTAGAAATGTGCTGGCGTCCAGAGGAAGATCACGCCCGCGAGCGCGAGGCCCGGAATGCCGATTTTGCCCGTGACGCCGACCCAGCCGATGAGTGCAGGGAGCGCGCCCGCAGCCCCGCCGAGCACCGTGTTCTGCACAGTATTGGGTTTGAGTACCAGCGTGTAGATCACGCTGTAAAACAGGATGGCACACAGCCCGAGTGCGGCCGCGAGCAGGTTGACGGTGACGAACAGCCCAAGCGACGCGACCGCGAGCAGGCAGCCGAAGATCATCGCGTTGCGGACTCCTACTTCGTCGGTCGCGAGCGGGCGGTCGGCGGTCCGCTGCATCTGGCGGTCGACGTCACGTTCGAGGACGTGGTTGAACGTGCCGCTCGCGCCGATCGCGAGCACGCCGCCACCGAGCACGTTCACTACTGTGCCGGCGTCGAGTTCCGGCCCGGCCGCGAGCGCCATCCCGGCGGCCGCGACCAGACACAGCAGCCACATTAGTCGGGGTTTCATCAGCCGGAAGTACGCCGTACCAACGGTCCGTGCGCGTTCGAGCGCTCTCTCGTCGGCCGAGGGCGGCGATCGGGTCGATACTGGTTCCGTATTGGTCTCGAAATCCGCTGGTTCGTCGGAGCTGTCGGCCGAAATCGTCTCGCTTGTCCTGGCCGTCGTCCGGCCGTTGGGCGTCGTGGTCGACGGCGTTGCTTCGGCGGTCCGCACGTCGGAGCCGGGCGCATCGATTTCGAGCGTCCACGCGAGCGCGACGATGAGTCCAGTGAAGATGCCGACGCCACAGAGCAGGTGGACGGTCGAGATCCACGCCGCGCTGGTGGTTGCGGCGAGCGCCCCGATCCCGATCTGGACCGGGTAGAGCACGAACGGCACAGTCAGAACCGCTTTCGCCCGTCGTGGTGCGGACGCACGCCAGCACGCGACGATCGCGCCGAGGACGAGCAGTCCGACGAGGGCCGCGGCGATGCGGTGGCCCCACGCGATGGCGAGGCGCGGGTTCGAGAGGTCGACGCCGCAGGCTGGCCACGTCGTACACGCGGCGGCGGCGTGTGAGAGCGTCGTGGTTGCCCCGATCACGATCAGGAGGTAGACGCCAACGGCGGCGGCGGCGAGCAGCGTCGTCACCCGCGTCGGGACGGAATCTGTATCGGTGGCCACGGCTTGTGTAACTCGACTCATTGCTTCGTCACGACCGCACTTAGGCCCCGCGTTTTCGGCCACCGAATGGGAAAGTCAGCAGGTATTTATGCGCTACCGGCAAAACTCGGAACAGATGAAGCGAACGCGTCTCGGCTTGTTCGGGCTGCTCGTCGTCGCGTTGCTTTCGGTCGCCGTGGAGCCGGTGCTGGCCCAGTCGGTCACCGAGCGGATGATCACGAACCTGAATCAATCGCTGCTGTACGTGGCGATCCCGATCACGGTGCTCGTTGAGGTCATCCTGATCTACACGGTCATCCGATTCCGGAACAACGACGATCCCCAACCCACCAGGGAGAACCGTCGTCTCGAGATCACGTGGACGATCACGACCGCGATCATCCTGCTGTTCGTGGGGCTCGCGTCGTTCGTCGTGCTCGCCAACCCCTACGTCTCGCTGGTGCCCGACGCGAGCGGCGGCCAGGCCCAGGCCCAACAGCAGGTCGGGGCGGACGTGCTGATGAACCAGTCGGGCGCGACCGCACCGTCGCCGGACAGCGACGCGGTCGAGGTCGAGGTCATCGCCTACCAGTGGGGCTGGACCTTCCACTACCCCGAGGCGGGCGTCAACTCATCGGGCCCGCTCGTCGTTCCGAACGGGACCGACACCTACTTCCACATCACCTCAACCGACGTGATCCACGCGGTCCACGTCCCCGAGCTCGGGCTGAAACAGGACGCGATCCCCGGCCAGTACAACACCATCAAGACCAAAGCCACCGAGCCCGGCTCCTACCAGCTCTACTGCGCCGAGTTCTGTGGATCGGGCCACTCCGGGATGCTCGCGAACATGACCGTGATGCCTCCCGAGGAGTACCAGCAGTGGCTCGACCAGCAGGAGGCATCCGGCGGTAACGCTTCCTCGGGTGGCAACGCTTCGGCCGGTGGTAACGCTTCTGCCGGCGGCAACGCCTCCAACAGCTCGGCGATGAGTGCGGTTCCGGCGAAACCAGCCTAACCGCTTCGACACGACAACGCCGTTCGCAACCGTCGGCACGGCGCTCGACCAAAGAATCATTCCTGCGCTCTCGCTTGCTGTAGACGTGCAACGCATTCGTCCGGTGTGTTCGTTTCTCACGTGTCGGCGACGAGCGGTTCGATCACAGCCGGTCGAAGGTTCTGGATCGTGTCACCGCGATCCATCATCGCTGGCCGGGTCCGAACGCCGGGAGGTGGCCCGCCGATGAGTGGCGAGTTCGATCGGTTGCCGAGGGCCAACCGACCAGCACACGACGCGAGCTACGACCACCGAAGCACCACAGTGGCACGCCCGGATCTTCTCGACGATCTCCAGTCACGGATCGAGGGCGACGCACGCTTCGATACCTACACCAGACAGTTGTATGCGACCGACGCGAGCGCCTACGAGGTGACGCCCATCGGCGTCGTGTTCCCTCGTTCGACCGCCGACGTGGCTGCGGTGATGGGCTACTGCGCCGATCGAGAGATTCCGGTGCTCCCGCGCGGCGGCGGGACGAGTCTCGCGGGCCAGGCGGTCAACGAGGCCGTCGTCCTCGATTTCACTCGGCATATGGATTCGTTCGTCGATGTCGACCCCGACGCGCGGACCGCACGCGCCCAGCCCGGGAGCTATCTCGCCGACATCGACGAGGCGCTCGAACCACACAATCTGAAGTTCGCCCCCGACCCGGCGTGGGGGGATAAGAGCGCCCTTGGAGGGGCGATCGGCAACAACTCGACGGGCGCACACTCGCTCGTCTACGGCAAGACCGACGCCTACGTCGAATCGTGCGAGGTCGTCCTCGCCGATGGCACTGTGACCGAGTTCGGCGAGATCACGATCGAGGAACTCCGCGACCGCGCCGATTCGGCGGGGAACCTCGAAGCCCGGATTCACGCTGCGGTCGCACGCATTCTCGACGACGAGGCGGACACGATCGAGGACGCCTACCCCGATCTGAAACGCAACGTCTCGGGCTACGATCTCGACAGGCTGGTCGCGGATGCGAATGGCGGAACGGTGAAGCTCGCACGGCTGCTCTGTGGCAGCGAGGGCACGCTCGCGATCGTCACCGAGGCGACGATATCGCTCGAACCGATCCCCGAGACGAAGGCCGTCGCGCTGTTGAGCTACGACTCGCTCGGCGACGCGATGGAAGACGTCATATCCATCCTCAATCACGATCCTGCCGCTGTCGAGGTAATGGACGACGTTTTGCTCGATCTCGCCCGCGACACTACCGAGTTCGCCGATGTCGTCGGGATGCTCCCCGATGGCACCGACTCCGTGCTCCTCGTCGAGTTCTACGCCGACTCCGATGGCGACGGCAAACAACAGGTTGCCGACCTGATCGCCGACCGGGTGCCCGACGGCGATCCAAAGACGGAACCGAGCGGCGGCGCGGCCGAACAGACGGATGACCGACGGTACGCCCGGGCCGCAATGGAGGCCCACGACGCCGACACCCGCGCACAGTTCTGGAAGCTCCGGAAATCCGGGCTCCCGATCCTGCTCTCGCGGACCGCCGACGCGAAGCATATCTCGTTCATCGAGGACTGTGCTGTGCCGGCCGAGCGCCTCCCGGAGTACGTCGCCGGTTTTCAGGAAATCCTCGCTGACAACGACACGTTCGCGAGTTTTTACGCCCACGCCGGTCCCGGCGTCCTCCACGTCAGGCCGCTGATCGACGCCAAAACCGTGGAGGGCGTCGAGACGATGGAGCGCATCGCCGATGCCGTGACCGACCTCGTGGTCGAACTCGACGGGTCGGTATCGGGCGAACACGGCGACGGCCGGGCTCGCACCCAGTGGAACCGGAAGCTCTACGGCGATCACCTCTGGGAGGTGTTTCGCGATCTCAAGCGCGCGTTCGACCCCGACTGGCTCCTGAACCCGGGCCAGGTCTGTGGCTTCCCGGACGAGGCGGGCGACGCTGGAGAGGGAGGTTCGGACGTGCCAGATATGACCGAGAACCTCCGGTTCGACCCCGACGACGAGTTCGACGCCGGGTTCGATCCCACACTCCAATGGGACAACGAAAATGGGTTCGAGGGGATGGCCGAGCTCTGTCACGGCTGTGGCGGCTGTCGGGGGCACCAGTCGACCACCGGCGGCACAATGTGTCCGACCTACCGTGCCGCGGAGGAGGAAATCCTGAGCACCCGCGGCCGGGCGAACCTCCTCCGTCAGGCGATGAGCGGCGATCTCGGGGCGGCGACAGCCGCCAACTCGGAGCGGGCCGCACGGTCTGCGAAGGGAGACGGGACCGAGACGGCGTTCGACGCCGAGTTCATGAACGAGGTCATGGACCTCTGTATCGGCTGTAAGGGCTGTGCGAACGACTGTCCGAGCGAGGTCGACATGGCAAAGATGAAAGCCGAGGTCTCCCACGAGCATCACCAGCGCCACGGCGCGAGTTTCCGGGATCACCTCTTCGCGAACATCGACCGACTCTCGGCGCTCGGGAGTCGGCTTGCACCGGTGTCGAACTGGGCGGCCGAACTCCCGGGCGCGCGTACCGTGCTAGAGAAAATCATTGGGATCGCCGCCGATCGAACCCTGCCGACCTTCTACGGCGAGAGCTTCGAGGACTGGTTCGCAGCGCGCGGCGGCGCGCGGGTGCCGGCCGGCGACGCCGAGCGGCGGGTCCTGCTCTTCCCGGACACGTACACCAACTACAATCACCCGGAAGCCGGGAAAGCCGCTGTCGAAGTGCTCGAAGCCGCCGATATCCACGTCCGGCTACCGCTCGCCGTCGCCGACAGCGGTCGGCCCGCCTTCTCGAAAGGGTTTCTCGACAAGGCACGCGCGGCCGCCGAGGGGAACGTCGCCGCGCTCGCACCGCTGATTCGCCAGGGGTGGGACGTCGTGGTCGTCGAACCCTCCGATGCGGTGATGTTCCAGTCCGACTATCCCGATCTGCTTGGGGGCGACGAAACCCCACCGACGGGCACCGTCGCGGCCGGTGAAGACGGCCAGCAGCCGGCCACCGATGGTGGAACCGCGAGAAGTGCCGTCGAAACCGTTGCCGGGAACACCTACGGCGTGATGGAGTTCCTCGATCGGTTTCGGCTCGACGAGTCGCTCGACACCGTGGCCCCCGACGAATCACTCACCTACCACGGCCACTGCCACCAGAAAGCCACGAAAAAAGACCACCACGCGGTAGGGGTGCTCCGACGGGCGGGCTACGAGGTCGATCCGCTCGACTCGGGCTGCTGTGGGATGGCCGGCTCCTTTGGCTACGAGGCCGAACATCTCTCGATGAGTCGAGCGATCGCCGACGTGCTCTTCGAGCAAGTAGAACGGAGTAACGGCGATCGAGTCGTCGCACCGGGTGCATCCTGCCGGAGCCAACTCGGCGAGCGAGCCGACGGCGAGCCGCCACACCCGATCGAAAAACTCGCCGCAACACTGTGATTCGCCGAGACGACCGAGACGATTTCAGTGAGGAAACCCGCTCAGACGTTCGTGACAGCGCCGACGTACAGCACCACGACGAGGAAGAGCCAGACCACGTCGACGAAGTGCCAGTACATCGAGACCGTGCTGATGGAAGTGTGACGCTCGGCGGAGTATTGGCCAGCGAACGCCCGAATGAGAACGATCCCGATCAGGATCGCGCCCATCGTGACGTGGAGCCCGTGAAGTCCGGTGAGCCCGAAGAAGGCGCTCGCGAAGATGCCGCTAGTGAGCGTGAACTCTTCGTGGACGATGAACTCGTAGTACTCGAGGACCTGGCCACCGATAAAGACGATCCCGAGGAGCGCAGTGACCGAAAGCAAGCCGAGGAACCGCTGGCGATTCCCCTTCCGGAGTGCGACCTCGGCGAAGTGGAACGTGAAGCTGCTGATCACGAGGAGCGCGGTGTTCGCAAGCACGAGCGAGCTCAGCAGGGGCGGGAGCTCGCCGGGCGTCCACGCGCCGACCCGGATGAAGAAGTAGTAGATGAACCCCGCACCGAAGGTGGCGATCTCCGTGCCGAGGAACAACACCATCGCGAACCGGAGCGAGTTCGCGCTGTGTTCGTCGGTGCCGCGCGCCCAGAAGTCGGCGATGAAGGCGTGATACAGCCAGCCGAACAACCCGGTGAGGAAGAGCCCGACGCTCGCGACGGCCACTGCCGGGCCGGCGATCGGTGGCACGATGTCCACGTCGCTACGCCCCAGCAAGAACAGGGCCGCGCCGACGTACAGTCCGGCCGCGCCCGCCGCGCTCACGAACGGCCACCAGCTCGCCTCGCCGAACCCGCGCGGCCAGTCCTCGTCCGCCGGGAGGTGATGACCTCCGTGTTCCTCTGCCGTATCGTCCGCTGTTCCCATGTGCTGGGGTTGCGGACCGACCACCAAAAACCCTCCCAACCTCCTCTCGGGTGCCACGATTGTCCCGGGATCGCGGCCGGTTTCGATGGATTTCTTACGCTCGCTCCCTGAGATCGGATATGGACGACCAGCCCGGGATCAGCGACCAGTACCGGATGTCGAGCCCCTGGCCGCTGATCGTGGTCCTCGGGTTCGTGTGTTCGGAGCTCGGCCTCCTGTTCAACGTCTTCCCGGTCGCCGTTGGCGGCCTCCTGTTGCTCGTCGCGTCGGTCGCGGGGATCCTCCAAGAGTCGGGCTACGCCGAGCGACCCTGGAACCTACTCGTGGGGCTTGGGCTCGCGCTCGTGGCCCTCGGCGGTATCCTCGCGTTCACCCAGCTCGACACCCTCTCGGTCGACGCGCTCGCGACCACCCTGCTCGAACCCAGCGGGATCGTCGCCCGTGGTGCGGCGCTCGCGGTCGCGGGAGTGGTCGCCGCACTCGTTGGAGCCGGCGGCCGATACGTCGAGAGCGATCCGTACTGATACTGTCGAACACCGTTGCCTATCGATTTCGTGGGTCGATCCTCCGCCAACCGATTCCGTACCGCTGGTGTCGAAATACGTCCCACCGACAGTAGAACCGACAACCTATTTATCGGGCTAGCCAAATCCGTGGCCAATGACAGAGCGTACCTTCGACCGCGAGACCCTCCTCGATCTCACGGTCAACGTCATTCCCTTGGGGATCATCCTGTTTTTCGTGGTGCTGTTTCTCGTCGTCAGGCCGTGGGAGCAGAACCTCTTCCTGACGGCGGTGAGCATGGCGCTGTTGGTGGTTCCGTTCGTGGCGCTCGCGCTCCTCACGTACTTCTCCGGGCGGGCGATCGCCGGGGCCGAACAGACCGACGCTGACACGGCGGCCACCGGTTCCAGCACCGAATCCGGCTCGAAGGACGCGAGCGCCGGCCTCGGCGATGGCGTTACCGCCGAGACGGCCGCCGACGAACCGACGAACGACGATACTGACGAAACCACGAACGACGACACCGACGATCTCGAACCGGCCGTCACCGAAACCGACTCGAAGTGATCGATCGGCCGGTCGTGTGCCGCGCGTCAGGATGCCATCCTGTCGACGGTGGCTGATCGAATCGACCGTGAAGAAGGCCTCCTTCTGGCGATTCGTCTTCCCGAACTGCTGGCCGAAATCTAAGGATTCTTTACGCTGTGGATTCGAGTTTCGAGCATGGTTCAAGCCCAGCTCGCGCTGACGGTCCTGATGGGGCTGCTCCTCGCGGGCGTGGCGGTCTGGGTCGCCCGAATCGAGGACTGGCGGTCGTATACGCCGCTGGCCGGCGGCGGTGGTGCCGTCAGCGGGGAGACCGGCTACGCCCACAAGGAGAAGCCCGGTGGGATCATCCGGTGGTTTACGACTGTCGATCACAAGGACATCGGGGTGCTGTACGGCACGTACGCAACCATTGCGTTCGCCGTCGGCGGCATCATGGTCATGCTGATGCGGGCCGAACTCCTCGCGCCGGCCACCGATGTCATCGGCGCGGAGTTCTACAACTCGTTGCTCACGAGCCACGGCATCACGATGCTGTTCCTGTTCGGGACGCCCGCGATCGCGGCGTTCGGCAACTACTTTATTCCCCTGTTGATCGGCGCGGACGACATGGCCTTCCCCCGGATCAACGCCATCGCGTTCTGGCTGCTGCCGCCGGCCGCACTCTTGATTTGGGCCGGCTTCTTCACCGCCCCAATCGCGAGTCTCGACATCGTCCCGGCACAGACCGCGTGGACGATGTACACCCCGCTGTCGGCCGGCGTCGGGAGCGGGACGCAGTCGAACGTTGGGGTCGACTTCATGCTGCTCGGTCTCCACCTCACCGGCGTCTCGGCGACGATGGGCGCGATCAACTTCATCGCCACCATCTTCACCGAGCGCGGTCCCGACGTGAACTGGGCGAACCTCGACATCTTCTCGTGGACGGTCCTAACTCAGTCCGGGCTGATCCTGTTCGCGTTCCCGCTGCTCGGCAGCGCGCTCATCATGCTACTGCTCGACCGCAACTTCGCGACGACCTTTTTCGCGGCCGGAGAGGGTGGCGGTCCGATCCTCTGGCAGCACCTCTTTTGGTTCTTCGGCCATCCTGAAGTGTATATTCTCGCGCTACCGCCGATGGGGATACTGAGCCTCGTGATCCCGAAGTTCTCGGGGCGGAAGCTGTTCGGTTTCAAGTTCGTGGTCTACTCCACCTTGGCGATCGGCGTACTCTCATTCGGTGTGTGGGCCCACCACATGTTCGCGACCGGGATCGATCCCCGCATCCGGGCGAGCTTCATGGCGGTCTCGCTCGCCATTGCGATACCAAGTGCGGTCAAGACGTTCAACTGGATCACCACGATGTGGGGTGGCAACGTCAGACTGACAGCCCCGATGTTGTTCTGTATCGGCGCAGTGTCGAACTTCATCATCGGCGGCGTCACGGGCGTGTTCCTCGCCTCCATTCCGGTGGATCTCGTGCTCCACGACACCTACTACGTGGTGGGTCACTTCCACTACATCGTGATGGGGCTGATCGGGTTCGCCTTCTTCGCCGGTGTCTACTACTGGTTCCCGCTCTTTACGGGGAAGATGTACCAAGAACGGCTGGCGAAGGCCCACTTCTGGCTCACCGCTATCGGAACCAATCTGACCTTTTTCGCCATGCTGTTCCTCGGCTATCTCGGGATGCCCCGGCGGTACGCGACCTACGACTTCGGTCTCGGGCCGGTAAACATCATCACCGTCTTCCACCAACTCGCGACACTCGGTGCGCTGATCATCTTCGTCGGGCAGGTCATCTGGATCTGGAACATCGTCCAGTCGTGGTACGAGGCCCCAACGCTGGAGGATGTCGATCCGTGGGACCTGAAGGAGAGCGGCCAGTTCACTCACGAGTGGCAGTGGCACGAACGCCGCACCGAGACCGCGATCGCCGATGGGGGCGAAACGTCCGAGGATGACACGGCGATGACGGACGGCGGTGAGAGAAGCGAAGCTTCTCGAACGACGGAAGACGAGTGAAACGAGTCTTCCGGAAGTGAGCGCGAGCCACGTCGGACGAGCGAAGCGAGTCCGACGGTGGTGAGAGAAGCGACGTCGAAGGCAATCAGTGATTGCCTGACCGTTGGAAATCTGTGGATTTCCAAGACTTCTCGAACGACGGAAGACGAGTAGAACGAAACTACTGTGTCGTGCAGTCGGGGATTCGAGCGCGGATCGACGTCGACGGTCGCGTTAGCTGACGACCAGCACGACGGTCATCACCGCCATCGACATCGAGATGGCGACCAGAATCACGAGGAGGAGTTCTTTTTCGGCCATATGGCAGTTGGGGCGCGCGAGGACAAAAGGCTGATTGTCCGGGGGGCGCGACGTAGCAGTATGTCGGAGAACCCGACGGCGACGACGCCATCGACCGGACGACGCGGCCGATCGGTGGTCCTCACGGTCTACGTCGTCGTCATCGCCATCGCGGGACTCACGGGGTTTTTGCTCGGAACCTATGGCCCCGAGGAGCTCCGCCCGGTCGATCTCTTCTTCCTGATCGAACTCCAGCCCACGCCGCTCGGGCTCGCGGTCTACGGGATGGGAACGATGGGCGTCGGTCTGGGAATCGTCTTGATCCTCGTGAGCTACGCCTCCCAGCGCTACGACGAGTAACAGTGGCGAACTCACGAGCAAACCAGGCGACGAAGCAATCGGACTCGTTCAACCGGCTTCTGTCGGCGTCCGACTCGTTCCGCTCCGGTTCGACGCCACCCCGTCGGTTGCCGCGAGCGCGCTTTCGTACCACGCGGGTCGTTCGATATCGGTCGCGCCGATCGCGGTGTAGCGCGCCGAGACGACGATCATCGTCGCCCCGCCGGTCCCATCACCACTGAGTCGCTGGGTGAGCGTGTAGTTGCGAACGAGCCCCTGTTCGGTGACGCGAGCACGCACGCTGACGGACCGATCCAAAACGGTCGCCGTGTTCGACGTTTCTC
>Ga0136562_100459_pt1 | contig 14877 bp, 12 predicted proteins | sample AntCluMetagen312_FD_104784 | JGI IMG/M metagenome (GOLD analysis project Ga0136562, IMG submission 104784) | Saline lake microbial communities from Club lake, Antarctica - Metagenome #312 | ecosystem: Environmental > Aquatic > Non-marine Saline and Alkaline > Saline | place: Antarctica: Club lake...
AACGTATCGCTGTCGTCGAGCGTGTCGCTGCCTCCGCTGCTCCGACGACCGCTTTCGCGTTCGTCCGTCATATCGGACGCGCTACTCCGCGCGCTCGACATCCAGCCGTCGATGTTCTCGGCGACGTAATCCTTGCTCCCCCAGCCGAGACCGACGCCGATGGCGATGGCCGCTGCGAGCCCGAGCGCGCCGAACAGCGCCGTGACGAACGACGCGAACAGCGTCGTGAGCACGGCCGTATCGAACCCGGCCGTGTCGAGCGCGAAGACGATGACGATATAGTAGACGAACAGCTGCACGGCGAGGCCAGCGATGTCGGCCGCCCGGCCCGCATCGGCGCTCGACACGATGTCGCCGAACACGTCGGCGACGTAGATGCCGACGACCAGAACGGCGAGGCCGCCGATGAGCAGCGGAATCTGCCCGATAAAGGCGGTCAGCGGCTCCGACAGCGCGGGGAAATCGAGCGCGTCGATCGCCGCGACCAGCGCGAAGTAGTAGATGAGAAACTCGACGAGCCGCCCGACGGCGTTGCCGATGCCGCCGACCGCGTCCGTGGCGTCGTCGAGCGGCGTTCCGCGGACGAAGCTATCGAGACCGAACCCCGAAACGATGTTCCCCACGAGGTTGCCGACGAACCGCCCGATGGCGAACCCGGCCACGAGAATGATGCCGGCGACGATGACCTGCACCGCACCGTTCGCGATGTTCGTCAGGAACTCGCCGGGAATCGCGATCCCGGCATAATCGAGCGCGATCAGCAGCGCGACGAAGTAGATGAGGAACTCGACGAGCGTGCCAACGGCGTTGCCGATGCCGCCGGCCGTGTCGGCGGTGTCGTCGAGGGGCGTATCGCGGACGTAGCTATCGAGACCGAACCCCGAAACGATGTCCTCGACGAGGCCGCCGACGAATCGCCCGATGGCGATTCCAACGATGAGAATGGCGATGGCGACGACGACCTGGACCACTCCGCCGGCAACGCCGGTCAGGAATCCGCCGGGAACCCCGATGCCGACGTAGCTGAGTGCAGCGAGCAGGGCAAGGAGGTAGACGACGTACTTCGTGAGGTCGCCGAGGGACTGCGCGATGTTCCGATCGGTGTCGCCCTCGCGTTCGAGGGGTGTCTCGTCGGCGTACTGGGCGGGACCGATTCGCCCGACGAGACGCTTGACGACCCCGCCGAGGACCCGACCGACGATCCATCCGAGCAGCAGGATGATGAGTGCGCCGACGACCAGTGGGATGGCCCCGAGGAATCCATCGATCAACGGTTGTAGCGAGTCCGGGACTGTTTGCAGGACGATACTGTTGCCAACTGTGTGTTCGAGTGTCATTGGTTGCTCCCGACGCTGCGTGAGCGAGTCGCGATGCCGCTTGCGCGAACGTCAGTGATCAACACTCAACCCGGTACAGATATAAAATCATTCGCTGAATACACAGGGAACGTGTTCGTTACGACCGACGAACAGACGAACGTGCCTGAACATACAAGGTTGGTTTGACCCAGTAACTATACGCGCCGAACGAATCGTACCGGGCATGACGACCATCGCGGAGCTCGAACTCCCCGCCGAGGAGTTCGCGCTATGGGAGACGCTCGACGCGATGCCGACCGCCAGGTTCGAGATCGTGAAGGTGGTCGCTCGCGACCGGGACTGCGCGATCCCCTACCTCTGGGCGAAGTGCGACGACCTGCCCGCCCTCGAAGACGCGCTCGCGAACGATCCGAGCGTCGAGGAGGTCGCTCGCTTGGAGGAGTTGGAGGGCGAGGCGCTCTACCGGATGGAGTGGACCTACCAGATCCGCGTGCTCGTCCACATCCTCGTCGAGGAGGAGGGAACGGTACTCAACGCGCGCGGCGGGGAGGGGCGGTGGCACTTCCGGATCCTGTTTCCCACCCGCGACTCGCTCTCGACCACCCACGAGTTCTGCGAGAACGCCGACTACTCGATCGCGGTCGAGCAGGTCTACGAACTCGATAGCGCGCGCCAGGGACGGTTCGGCCTCACCGAAGAGCAGTACGAGACGCTGACCACCGCACTCGATCTCGGGTTCTACGAGATCCCGCGGGGGATCGACATGGAGGGCCTCGCCGCCGAGTTCGACATCTCCTACCAGTCAGTGTCGGAGCGTCTCCGGCGTGGCCACCGGAACTTCATCCGCAACGGGCTCGGCTGGGGATCGCTCGACGAGGACACGTCCGATTGACTGTTCACACGGCGATCGACCACGGTTCGTCGACGAACTCGACTTCCCGGGGATACTCGTCGACCGAGTGTTCCTCACGGACGTGCGTCTCGATTTCTTCGGCGAGGTCCTTGCTGGGATCGCGGTCGCCGGTGAGCACGACGTACGCCTTGACGATGTTGCCGCGCTCGGCGTGGGGTTTCGGAACGACCGCAGCCTCCGCCACCGCGGGGTGTTCACCCAGCGAGGATTAACATTGCACACTGACGGCATCAGTCATGTTGCCCAGAATACACTCGGGTGATCGAGGCGTGGACAGTGAACCCTACGCGAGCGGGTCGACCAGATCGGCGAGCGCCGCCCGCGGGTCGTCGGCTTTTGCCACGCCGCTCGCGAGTAGGACCCCGGACGCACCGAGATCGCCGGCGGCCGCGAGGTCCTCGCCCGAGGAGACCCCTGCCCCACAGAGCACGTCCACGGAGTCGTCGACCGCCGCAGCGGCCGCGACCGCGTTCTCCACGACCCCGGGATCGGCCTGGCTCACCGAGACATCGCCGCCGATGAGTTCCGGTGGTTCGACCGCCACGCTGTCGGGACCGAGCGCCGCCGCCGCGCCGATCTGGTCGGGGTTGTTCGCACAGACGATGGTTTCGAGGCCGGCGCGGTCGGCCGCATCGAGCGCGCCGTCGATGTCCGCGAGTCGGAGCCGGCGCTCGGAGTGGTTCAGGAGTGTGCCGACCGCACCCGCCTCGGCGACCGCTTCGGCGAGCGTGCTCCCGGTGTGGCTGCCGTGCTCGACGGGCGAAACGTGCTGGGCCCACGTCTCGACGCCGGTCTCGGCCACGCGTTCGAGCTGCGCAGCTTGTGGCGCGACCGCGACCCGAACGCCCGACTCGTTGGCGACTTCGTGTGCCGCGGTCGCGATGTCGACCGGATCGGATGGGTACGCCTTCAGGTTGACGAGAACGAACATACCCGGTCGGGGTTCGCCGTGGACAAATAGGTTGCGAGACCACCGAACCGACGCTACACGACGAGACGGGCGACGGACGGCGGTAGCCGTTTTCTGACCAGCGCGTGCGCCGCGCCGACGCCGATCACGGGGAGACCGATCCACCGAATCGGATCGTCAAGAAAGACGACGGCCGGCGCGGGCGTGCCGTCCGTCGCTTACCGTTCGTCCCCGGCCAGCGCGTCGAGACGGTCGTACTCCGCCGGCGAGAGCCGGACGGCGGCGGCCGCTGCGTTCTCCACGATGTGCGCTGGCTCCGTGCTGGACGGGATGGGGACGACGCCGCGCCCGACGTTCCACGCGAGCACGACCTGGGCCGGCGACAGCCCGCGCTCGTCGGCGATCGCCTCGACGACCGGCTCGGCGAGCACCGACGACGGGAGCGGCGAGTGGGCGACGACCCTGATGCCGCGGCGGTGACAGAACGCCACGAGGTCCTCGCGGGGCGTGTGTGGATGGCACTCGACCTGGACGATCGCGGGCGGAACGCGGGCGAACGAACACACCGATTCGAGCTGTTCCAGCGAGACGTTACAGACCCCGATCGTCCGTGTGAGGCCGCGGTCGACGAGCTGTTCGAGGCTCCGCCACGCCTCACGGAGCGTGACGGCCGCGGTCTCGATCTCGCCATCGGCGTCGCGGGGGAACGTCGCTTCCTCCTGTGCCTCGACCGGACGATCGGCGAGATCCTCAAGGGAACCCTGATAGGCCCACGCCTCTGGCCAGTGGAGCAGGTACGAATCGAGCGCGTCGAGACCGAGCGCGTCGAGCGTCGTCCCGCAGGCCTCCGCGACGTGGCCGTGGTTCGTGTTCCACACCTTGCTCGTGACGTGCAGCGACGATCGATCCGGCGCGCCAGGCGCGGCGAGGAGGTCGCCGATCCGCGCCTCGTTGCCGTAGAGTTCGGCGGAGTCGAGCAGCCGATACCCCGCATCGAGCGCCGTCGCAATCGATTCACGCCGGTCGACGTACTCGTCGCCGCGATACCGCGAACAGCCGAACCCGATCGACGGCAGCCGTATCGCCGCATCCGCTCGGGCGCGGTCCGGCCGGACGACGGGTGCGTGCCGACGAGTCGCTCCGGCTCCGAAGCCCGGACCGCCACCCGGGTCCTCTCGGTGGGCGGCCGTCCCGCCACCGTCGACCTCGATCGTTCCGTCCCGGTCGGCGGGTGTCCCGGCCGCTGCTTCGGCGGATATCCCAGTCACGGCTCCGTCGACTCCAGCACCGTCGGCCACGTCCTCGATGGTGTTGCAGACGGCGACGACGTGGGCACCTCGATGGGCGCTTTCCCGCGGCGTGCGCCCCTCGCCGATCGCCGCCGCGAGCCGGGCCGGCCCATCGATGTGCCGCCCGTCCGCCGCGGGAGACTGTGGCGGAACGGCCGTGTACCCCCGTCCGACCCGGCCGAACGCCACGTGGTCGTCGCTGTCGTCGAGCGCGCCAGTGTCTCGGAGATACACCGAGCCGTCGTCACCGTGAAGTTCGAGCCCGTAGAACTCGCGGCTCCGGTGTGGGACGTAGAGACTCGCAGTAAGCCGGACCAGCGGCCCCGCCGCGAACGAGAGCGTCGCCTCGACGTGGGTCGGTCCCTGGGGTGTCGCTGCCGAGCGATCCGGCCACGGCGCGGCGGCGTCGGCGCTCCGTACGCGCTCGACGGGACCGAACCACGCGACGAGCAGCGAGAGCGGGTACACCGCGCCGTCGTACAGCGGTCCCACGTCAAGAAACGACTGCGGGCGGTCGTGCCAGTCGGTCACCCGGCCGACGTGGGCGTGGGCGGACGCCATCCCTATCGGCCCCGTCCGGCCATCGGCCAGCATGGTGGCGACCCGCCGCTGTGGGCCACACCGGTGGTTGATCGGGGCGCAGGCGAGGCCGCGGTCGCGCCGTTCGGCCAGCGCGAGGAGATCGGCCGCGACTCCGGCCTCGGTCGCCAGCGGCTTCTCGCTGAAGACGTGGCGGTCGGCGTCGAGGGCGGCCCGGGTCACGGCTGCGTGGGCAGCGTGGCTCGTCAGATTCACGATCAGTGGGCTCGACTCGCGGTCGAGCAGCGTCTCCACGTCGCCGTAGGCGGTCGCGTCGTGGGCATCCGCGACCGCCGCGGCGCGGTCGCGATCGTGATCACAGACGGCGGCGAGCGACAGCGACGTATCGTCGATACCCGCGAGGTACTTCCTCGCGACCGAGCCCGCGCCCACGAGCGAACAGTTCATGATAGCATAGAGTGAGGTGCCAACAAAAGCCGTTCGCCGTCAACGAAACCAGCCGCCAACACGTCTGTTTCCCGCGAGCGCGGGGTCAGGAGTCCTTTCGCTGCACCACGTCGCCGAGGGTGTACTCGCCGCTGGCGGAGCCACCCTCCCAGTCGGTGTCCTCGACGTCGCCTTCGGTGAGTGTGATGTCGAGCCGGCGTTCGAGCTTGCTCTGGACGCTGTCGCTCGGCAGCATCGAGCCGTGTTCGAGCTTCCGGATGAGGCTCGCCTTCTCGTTGAGTTCTTTGGCGAGGTCCTCCTGGCTCATGTCGGTCGCCTCGCGCGCGCTCCGGATACGCTCGTCGTAGTCCTGAACGACCTCCTCCATGTCGTCGAACATGTCCGGCCCGCGCGAGGTCGAGCCGCCGCTCGCGCCGCCCCCACCGGACGATCCGTTCGACTCGTCGTCCGAAGAGCTCGTCGAGTACTTGGTGGACGTGCTCTCGGACACGGGCTGGCGGACTTCGGTCCCGAACTCGGCGCAGTCATCGCAGACGTCGATCTCCGCGCCCTCGATCTTCACCGTCGTCGGAGAAGCCGTCTCCGCACCGCACATCTCACACTGGACCATACCTACCGGAAGACCGTCGGTGCGTATAAAACGTCCGCCACCCGCCTCACCCGTCGGCGGCGAGCGCCTGCAGTGCGTAGTACAGGCGCTGGAGCGCGGTGAGATGGCCGACGATCGCGAAGACGACGAGCAGCCAGCCGACGGGACCCACCCCCACGAGTTCGGGCTGGACGAACGCCGCGACGCCAGTCACGATCCCGATCAGTGCGAGCCGGTCGGCGCGTCCGAGCAGGCCGCCGTACACCCGATCGAGGTCCACGGCCTGGGCCTGTGTACCCAGATACGAGGTCAGCAGCACGCCCGTCACGGCAGCGAGACCGAGCGTCGGGCGATCGATCCCGAGCGCGAGGCCGACCACCAGCAGGACATCGGCGTACCGGTCGAGGACGTGATCCAGCAGGTCGCCCGCCCGCGAAGCGGTGTCGAGCCGCCGTGCGAGCGCGCCGTCAAGCAGATCGAGCGCACCGTTGAGCCCCACACAGACCGCGCCAGCGAGATACCACAGCGCCTCGCCGCCCGCGAGGACGTACACCACGCCCGCCGTGGCCGCGAACACGAATGCGACGACGCTCACGGCGTTCGGCGTCAGCCCCACTCGGGCCGCGAGGCCCACGAACGGCTCCAGCAGCCGGTCCGCAGTCGAGCGGTATCCATCGAGTGTCATGGCTGATCGGAGTGCATGATCAGAGGTACTCGACGAACGAGACGGTTCCGGCGCTCGGTTCGCGCTCGCCGGCGATGACGGCCCGAATCTCGCTGGCGACGGCCTCTGGCGCGCGATCGGTCGCGTCGATCTCGTATATCGCGTCGCGGCCGTGGCGCTCGACCGCCTCGCCGAGGATCACGTCGAGCGCCTCGCTCTCGGCATTTTCGGCCACGGTGGCGTCGGATTCTCCCCGCGCGGCGAGCCGGTCTTCGAGTTCGGTGGGGTGACACCGGAGCACGATCACGCGATCGGCGGCGAGCCGGTGGGCGAGGTGGGATTCGACGAGGGTGACGGCTGTGGTCGTCGGACGCTCGTCGAGCCAGTCCTCGACGCCGCCGAGGTCCGCCACGAGGCTACCGCGGTCGGCGTCGGTCCCGGTCGACAGCCCCTCCTCGCGGATCGCCTCGTTCAGGTGGACGATATCGAGAGTCCCCCCGACACTGCCAGGACTCTCGGCGTCGCTGGCGTCGTCGCGTGCAGCGAGCCGATCGGTCGCGGTCGTCTTGCCGGTTCCTGGTGTCCCGGTGACGGCGACTCTCACCCCGCGAGCACCTCGTTCAGCACCGCGACTGCGCGCTCGGTCTCGGTGCGGGTTCCACACGATATCCGGATACACTCGGGGAGGCCGAAGCTCGTACAGTCCCGGACGATCACGCCACGGCGCTGGACCGCCTCGGCGACCCTACTCGCGTCGCCCACTTCAGCGAGCACGAAGTTGCCCGAGCTTTCGTGAGTCCTCGCGTCGAGCTCGCTGTCGAGATACTCGCGCGCCCACATCACCGATTCGACCGTTCGTTCGACGTGCTCACGGTCCTCAAGCGCAGCGAGGCCGGCGCGACACGCCACCGTACTCGCCGCGAACGGCGTGTTCACTCTTGCATAGGCATCGGCCCACGACTCGGGAACGACTGCGTAGCCGAGTCGGAGCCCCGCGAGGCCGTAGGCCTTCGAGAAGGTGCGGAGCACCGCGATGTCCTCGCGAGCGTCCCACCCGTCGCGACCTTCGACCAGTCTGACGGCGCTCGGCGTCTCGGCGAACTCGCCGTAGGCCTCGTCGACGACCACGAGCGTGTCCTCGCTCGTTTCCGCGGCGATCCGTTCGACATCCGCGAGGTCGACCGTCGTGCCGGTCGGGTTGTGCGGGCTGGTGAGATAGACGATCCGCTCGCCGTCGTAGATATCGAGCACCCGTTCGGCGCTCTGGGTGAAGCCGTCCTCGGCCTGGAGCGAGTAGCTGCGCACCCGGCCGTGGTGATAGCGCGCGCTCATCCCGTAGTAGGCGAAGCCGGGTTCGGGAACCAATACTGCCGCACCGGGATCGAGTAGCGCGCGCGAGAGGTAATCCAGCGCGCCGTCGCCGCCGTTGGCGAGCCACACTTGGGCCGGCGTGCTGTCCCACTGGTCGGCGATCGCGGCGACGAGATCGGTGTGTGCCGATTTGGGGTAGACGTGGACCTCGCTTGCGGCCTCGCCGATCGCTTCCATCGCCGCCGGACTCGGGCCGTGGGGGTTCTCGTTCGAGGAGAGCTTCACGAGGTCGTCGGGATCGAGTCCCAATTCGCGTGCGACCTCCTCACTCCCCTCGCCGGCCCTGTAGACGGCGTGCTCGGAGAGATCGCGTGTCTGCATACCGCCACGAGCGGTCGCCGGGGCTTAAGGGTGCTCACACGGCCAGCCCGCGGTCGAATGCGTCCGGATGACGCGACGACCGCGGAGGCGGATGCGGGCGTAGAGCGAAATCGGTGCTATTCATTCAGAACGAATTAATAATTCATTCATAGTTACTGCCGTTCTTATTGTTGGTCTCGCGGTCGCAGCCTTCGTCGGGTTCAACATCGGTGGTTCCTCGACGGGGGTTGTGTTTGGTCCCGTGGTGAGGAGTCGACTCGTTTCGACGACCACCGGGTGAGTCGACGCCGCCGAGCGCCCGTTTCGAGCGATTCAAACCCGGCCACGGTGTAACGGCAGCATGGACGAGGCAGATTCACACGAGCACGTCGTTCCCGGCAGCGACGAGGAGCTCTCGACGCCGGACGTACACGGCTACGAGTTCCGCGATGGGTTCGATTTCGGGGAGCTGTTGGAGTCGTACGCGACGACGGGGTTTCAGGCGAGCCAACTCGCCGAGGCGATCGATATCGCCGAGCGGATGCGGGCGGCCGACGCGACGATCTACCTCACCTGCACGTCGAACATCATCTCCTCGGGGCTGCGCGAGGTCGTCGCGGCGCTCGTCCGCGAGGGCCACGTCGACGTGCTCATCACCACCTCCGGCGGGTTGACCGAGGACGTGATCAAGACGGCCAAACCGTTCAAAATGGGCAAGTGGGACGCCGACGAGGCCGCGCTCCGCGAGCGCGGGATCAACCGACTCGGCAACATCTTCGTGCCCTCCGATCGGTACGTCTGGTTGGAGGAGTATCTCTATGACTTCTTCGAGGACTTTTTCGCCGACGAGTCGCTGCGGACGCCGACGGCGTTCGCGCGCGAGCTCGGAGCGACCCTCGACGACGAGAACTCGGTGTTGAAACAGGCCGCCGACAACGACGTGCCGGTGTACTGTCCGGCGCTGACCGACGCCGAGGTCGGCAACTTCCTCTACTTCTATCGCCAGCAACACGACGCCGACATCGATATCACGCTGCTCGATGACTACGAGCGCCTCATCGACGGTGGGCTGGCCGCCGACACGACCGGGCTGATCGCGGTCGGCGACGGCGTTCCCAAACACCACGCAATCATGACCAACCTCTTTCGGGGCGGGGCCGACTACGCGGTCTACATCTCGACGGGGATGGAGGGCGACGGCTCGCTTTCGGGCGCGCCCCCCGACGAGGCGGTGTCGTGGGGGAAGATCAAGGAGGCCGACACCAACTACACCCAGGTCGAGGCCGAGGCGACGCTCGTCTTCCCGCTGCTCGTCGCAGGGGCGTTCCAGTAGTCCAACCGTCCGGTCTCCCGTCGCGGCTTCGCTCACGTGCGATCCGGGCGATCGTGGCGGTCATCGCGTCCCCCGCATCCCCCGCATCCCCCACGTCCCCCGAATCCCCCGAATCCCCGTAGCGGGGTCGACGACCGACGGCGTTGCCCGCCTGCCCCGACAGTCCCTACTCCTCCGTCGATCGGAGTCGCTCGCCGTCGGGTGCTTTCGCCCGCGCTCGCTCGACGACCGATGGCCGCGCGGCGAACGCGACCGTGACGCGATCGCCCGCCGCCCCGTAGCTCACGTCCGCGACGCTCGCGTGGTCGTAAAGCCACGACACGACGCTCATCGCGTCGTCGCCGTTCGCCATTTCGATCGTGGTGCGCTCCGTGGGGAGTCCCTCTCCAACCTGCGCTACCAGTCGATCGAGATTCGTGTCCTCCCGGGCGCTGATCGGCAGCGGTGACGGAACGATGTCGGCCGCGGCCGCCAGCCGTTGCTCGCGCTCCTCGGCATCGAGCAGATCGATCTTGTTGAGTGCGGTCACGACTGCCTCGCGCGGAACGTCCTGCGCATCGAGCACGCCGAGCGAGACGCGGAGTTTCTCGCGGAGTTCGTCGGGTGGATCGCTGGCGTCGGCGACCAGCACCACGCGATCGGCCGCCGTAGCCTCCGAGAGCGTGGCGCTGAACGATTCGACCAGCCAGTGGGGCAGGTCCGCGACGAACCCAACTGTGTCGGTCACGAGAACGGGACGGCCGTCGAGCGTCGCCCGGCGCGTGGTGGTGTCGAGGGTCTTGAACAGCCGATCCTCGACCGCCGCCGTGGCGTCGCGGTCGGCGTGGTCCGGTTCGATGTCCGCAAGCGACAGCTCGTCGGCGAGGCGGTGGAGCAGCGTCGATTTCCCGGCGTTGGTGTAGCCAGCGATCGTCACGAGATCGAACCCCTCCTCGCGCCGGCGCTTGCGGAACTCCGCCGCGGGATCGGGGAGTTCGTCGAGTTTGGTTTCGAGTCGATCGATCCGATCCTCGGCGTCGTACAGCGGCGATCCCTTCTCGGCACGCTTGTTGAACCAGCCTGCGTCGGCTGTCTCTCGCATCCGCGGGAGTTCGTAGCGGAGTCGCGCCAGTTCGACCTGGAGCTGTGCCCGCCTCGTACCTGCCTGTTCACCGAACACGTCGAGGACCAGCCGGTAGCGGTCGTGGACTCGGGTTCCGTCCGGTAGCGCTTCCTGGAGTCCGTGACTTTGCGATGGCGTGAGTTCGCCGTCGATGATGACGGACCCTGCTCCCGTCTCCGCGACCCGAGCCGCGAGCTGTTCGACTTTCCCGCTTCCGAGATGCGTCCCGGGGTCCTCGGCCCGGACCTGGGTCACCTCGTCGACGACTGCGTAGCCGGCGGCTGCGGCGAGCGCTCGTATTTCATCGGTCGCGGGCGTGCTGCTATCGACGCGCTGTGCAACGATTGCGTTTGTGTCTGTCATGTGTAGTAGTGGTGTGTCGTTCGTGAGCAATACGGCTGGCTCGGCGTTCATCGAGCACTCGATGACGAAGCCGCCAGCCCACCTGTCGAACCAGCGACGGATCGGAAACCGGCGGCCCAGTCAAAATGTGAGTAAGGTGGTCATTGGTCGACCTCTGTACCATTCTCACAGACCACGAACAAAAGCGTTACCCAAACACCGTTGACTCGGTTGGATCAGCGTCGAATGGCTTTGTCGCTCACATCGGGGTACGGAGCACTGGCCGAGGAGACTCGGCAGCGCGAACGAGCGAAGCGAGTTCTGGGACTATCGGATGGCTCGTCCGGTGGCGATACAGTGATAATAGGGGGTGACGACGGGCACGTGTGCAGCCGATCCAAGCCAGCGATTATCACGACCTCGCGACGGTAAGCGATCCACGACATTCGCCCGACGGCGAGCGCGTCGTGTTTGTTCGCCACACGCCGGAGGATGACGAATCGGTCGCGTCCACCGTCTGTGTGGTGTCCGTTGGCGCTTCTGAGAACGTCCGACAGTTCACTGCGACGGCGGGCGTCGATAGCGAACCGCGCTGGTCGCCGTCGGGCGACCGGCTCGCGTTTACCGCGACGCGCGGCGACGACGACCGCACCCAACTGTGGGTCATGCCGACCGATGGCGGCGAGGCCCGGCAAGTGACGGACGTTCCGGGCGCGGTTTCGGAGATCGCGTGGAGCCGTGATGGCGAGCGGATCGCGTTCGTCCAATCGGTGATGGCCAACGAGCGCGATGCGGGCCACGACTACGGGGACACCCGCGAGGAGGGCCGCGAAACCCCCGATCCACGGGTTCTCGACCGACTCGTCTACCGGGCTGGCGAGCAGTATTTCGACGGGACGCGCAGTCACGTTTATACGACCGACCTCGACGGTGACATCGAGCGGGTAACCGATGGGGAGTACGATTACGGCCCGCCGACGTGGAGTGCGGAGTTCCTGTATTTCACCGCGAAACGCACCGACGACCCGGACGACAACACCGTCGTAGACGTGCTTGCCCACGATCCATCAACTGGCGAGACCGAAGAACTCTTCCAAACGAACGAGTGGCTGGCGAGCATCGCCGCAACGAGTGACGACCGGGTAGCCTACACCCACACCCCGCCGGAGATGGGGGCAATGGGCCAGACGGACCTCAAGGTCTACGACCGCTCGGTCGACGAGTCGGCGACGCTGACAGCCGATCTCGATCGGACTGTGGACCCCATGAGCTTCGACTGGGATCACGAGGAGGAATCCGTGGTGTTCATCACGCCCGACGAGGGCGAGTTCGTCGTCCGGCGGGCACAGGAGGACGAAGACCGAGGGATCGAAACGGCGGTCGCGGAGGGCCACGTTACGGGCATGAGCGCCGCCGGCGAGCGGGTCGCGTTCGTCAAAAGCGCGTGGGACCATCCGGGAGACGTGTTCGTCCGCGAGAACGGTGAGACAACCCGGCTGACGCGGGTCAATGAGGACTACCTCGCAAATCATGTGATTTCCGAACCCGAGGCGATCCGATTTTCCGACGACGACGGTCCCGAGATCGATGGGTGGGTGCTGACGCCGCCAGCCGGGGTCGACGTTGACGGTGGTGGATCGAGAAACGACGGGCCGTACCCGCTCGTGACCGAGATTCACGGCGGGCCACACGCGATGTGGAGCACGGCCGGGACAATGTGGCACGAGTTCCAGACCCTTGCCGCGCGCGGCTACGCCGTCTTCTGGTCGAACCCCCGCGGGTCGACGGGCTACGGACAGGAGTTCCAGGGAGCCATCGAACGCGACTGGGGGGCGGTCACGGCGAGTGACGTGCTGGCCGGCGTCGAGGAAGTTACCGCCCGCGAGGGAATCGACGAAGAGGAGGTGTACGTTGCAGGCGGTTCCTTTGGAGGATTCATGACGGGCTGGCTGGTCGGCCACACCGACCGCTTTCGGGCCGCGGTCGCCCAGCGTGGCGTGTTCGACCTCGCTTCGTTCTACGGGTCGACGGATGCGTTCAAACTCGTCGAGTGGGATTTCGACACCACGCCGTGGGAAGAACCCGAACTCCTCTGGGAGCAATCACCAGTGGCCCACGTCGAGGACATCGATACGCCGACGCTCGTGATCCATTCGGCAAACGACTTCCGGGTGCCGGTCAACAACGGCGAGATGTTCTATCTCTTCCTCAAAAAGAACGGTGTCGACAGCCGATTGGTTCGCTACCCGCGCGAGGGCCACGAACTCTCGCGGTCGGGCGAACCTGGCCACGTCGTCGACCGCATCGAGCGCCTCGTCCGGTGGTTCGACGGTTACTCCGAGTACCGGGACGTGCCGCGCGCGCTCGACCGGGGCGACGATGGGCTTTCGAGTGCGGACGAAACCGACTGAACCGACTGAACCGACTGAACCGACTGAACCGACTGAACCGACTGAACCGACTGAACCGACTGAACCGACTGAACCGACTGAACCGACGATCCCGGACGCACCCTACGGTTTTTTTGCTGGCGTCAGTTCAACTGTGCCCATGCTCGTCATCGAGAACACGAGAGTCGTGGATTGTGAACGAGAGCAGGACGGACCCGTAGTCGTGGAAAACGACAAGATCGTGAGCGTTGGCGACGCCCCGGACGACCCGGAAACCGTCGTCGACGGCGAGGGGGGCGTTGTCGCGCCGGGACTTATCGATTCTCACGTCCACGTCTCGATGGATGGTCGGCCGAACAGCGAAGGACTGCGCTCGGAATCAGCATCGAAACTCGCCTACCGCGCGGCGGAGAACCTCCGCGAGGCGGTGCGGGCGGGCGTGACGACGGTGCGCGATCTGGGCTCGCCCGGGACGCTCGGTCCGGACACGCACGATGCGATCGCGGAGGGACTCATCGAGGGGCCGCGCGTCGTGCCGTGTGGCTCGCCGGTCGTCATCACTGGGGGTCACGGCCACTGGTTCGGTCGGGAGGCCGACGGTCCCGCGGAGGTTCGCAAAGGGGTCAGAGAACAACTGAAGAAGGGAGCCGAGGTCGTGAAGACGATGGCTACCGGCGGCGTGCTCACCGAGGGCGCGGACATCGGTGGTTTCGAGATGACGCCCGAGGAACTCGATGCGCTCGTGAGTGCGGCAGCGGCGAAGGGACGACCGACCGCCGCCCACTGTCACGCCGTCTCAGGCATCAAAAACGCGACGCGGGCAGGGATTTCGAGCATCGAACACGGCACGTTCATGGACCGCGAAGCGGCCGAACTGATGGCCGAGGAGGGGACCTACTGGGTGCCGACCGCCTCGGCGCTCCACGGCATCACCGAAAACGGCACCGACGCCGGAGTTCCGGAGTGGGCGGTCTCGAAGGCCGAGGAGGCCGAGGCGGCCTTCGAGGATGCGTGGACCCATGCGCTCGCTGCGGACGTTCCGATAGCGATGGGGACCGACGCCGGCACGCCCTTCAATTTCCATCGGGATGCGGCCCACGAACTCGAATACATGGTCGAATACGGCCTGAGCGCTGAGCGCGCGTTCGAAGCCGCGACCGAAAACGCCGCCGACCTGCTCGGTCTCGGTGACGTGGGAAGGATCGAACCCGGCTATCGTGCGGATCTCGTGGTTCTCGACAGCGACCCCCGGGAGGACGTGAGCGCGTACACGGAACCACGAGCGGTCGTTGCCGCTGGAAACCTCGTCTGAACACGGGATCAGCGCGGATGAATGAAGTGGGTTCGATCGGTTTCTCGCTGCCTTGG
>Ga0136562_100461_pt1 | contig 14849 bp, 17 predicted proteins | sample AntCluMetagen312_FD_104784 | JGI IMG/M metagenome (GOLD analysis project Ga0136562, IMG submission 104784) | Saline lake microbial communities from Club lake, Antarctica - Metagenome #312 | ecosystem: Environmental > Aquatic > Non-marine Saline and Alkaline > Saline | place: Antarctica: Club lake...
CGACCACTCGACGCGGTCGCCGGCCGCCACTTCGCGCCGGACGATGATGGACTCGTCGTCGTCGGCGATGGCGGTCGTCGGCCAGTAGACCGCGGCGAGGAACTCGCCGTCGACATCCGACGTGTTCGCGGCGACAAGCGAGAGTTCGACACTGCCGTTCCGCTCGGCGTCGAACGATCGGAGTTCGAACGACGGTGCGGGTTTGGCAAGCGTCTCGACGGCCGCGCTCGGTAGCGACCATGCCGCCGTCTCGCCGTCGTGTCGGCAGCGGATCGCCGCTTTCTCGCTTTCGAGCGGCGACGGTGGTTCGAAAACGACCCAGCCGACGGACCGGTATTCCGCCCTGCTGGCAGCGTAGCCGACCGTACCGCGCCCGGCGAGACTTCCCCTGTTGTATGCATCGGTTGTCTGCGCCTCGGTGCTGACGGCTGAGATCGTCTCACTATCAGCAACTAACGAAAACGAATCGAGCGCCGGTGGCGCGGCGGCGTCGAACCCGTTACCTGAAGCGCTCCGCACCGCGGCGACGACGAACTGCCGGTCGGGCCGAACGAGGACGCCGCCCGAACCCATGACGCGTTGGTAGGCAACCGCCTTCCGGGCGATCGGGTTCGTCACGGCGACCCGGACGCCGCCGATCGATTGAATCCTCTCATCGGCTGGCGGCGTGACGGTCGACTCCGGTGACGTTTTGCGAGCAGGGGTCGCGTCCGTCGTGGCGGCGGTCGACTGTTCGGGCATCGTCGTCTTCTCGGGCCGTGTCGGCTCGGCCGGGGATTGCTCGGTCGCTGTTCGTTCGGTTGGCGTCCGTTCCGCCGTCGTCGTCGTCGGTTCGGGGTCCATTGCGGTCCGTGTCGTTGATTCGGCTCCCGTTCGCGTCGTCGGCTGGCCGTCTCTCCGACTCGTCCCGTTCGCGAACGGCGAGTCTCCGGTGACGCAGCCGGCGAGTCCGCCGAGGCCGCAGAGGAGGGCGGTGGTTCGAAGAGCGTTGCGTCTCGTTGGGGCCATCGTTTCCCTCAACGAAAGGACGTGGTAAGTGTTTTCTCCCCATAATATTCTCGACCGGCCGTTCTCCGCGATCGACTCAGACCGGCTCGCCGAAGGCGTACACCGTGTTCTGGCCCGTAACCTCGACATCGAGAATATCGCCCGGTTCGACGCCGTGGTCGGGCGCGTCCTGGATGATGACCTGGCGGTAGGCTTCGTCGTAGCACTTGACCGATTCGCCCGTACCGGGTTCGACGACCAGCACCTCGTGGCGCTCGCCGACCATCGACTCGTAGGCTCCACCCACGACATCCATCTTCAGGTCGGTCATCGCCTTCGAGCGCTCCTTTTTGAGGGTGCCGCCGAGCCCCTTCATGTCGGCGGCGTCGGTGCCAGGCCGCTTCGAAAACCGGGTGACGTTGATTCTTTCAGGACCCGTCTCGCGGAGCAGTGCCATCGACTCCTCGTGGTCGTCGTCCCCTTCGGTCGGGAAGCCCGTGATGAAGTCGGTTGCAAGCGTCCAGTGGTCGAGGCGGTCGTCGAAGGTTTCGACCACCTCGCGGAACTCGCGTACTTGGTGCTGGCGGCGCATCTCGCCGAGCACGTCGTCGCTCCCGCTCTGGACCGGCGCGTGGAGGAAGTTGTAGAGCTTCTCGTTTTCGGCGAAGGTTTCGGCGAGCTCCTCTCGGATTCCATGTACGCCCTTCGGGTTCGCCATCCCTACACGCACCCGAAAGTCGCCGTCGATGGCACAGATCCGATCGAGAAGCTTGTGGAGTGTGCGTTCGCCGTCCTCCCAGCCGTACACGCCGGTGTCCTGGCCCGTCACGCGTATCTCCTTCGCGCCGGCGTGGACCAGCGCGCGGGCTTTCTCGACGTTTTCCTCCACTGGCGGCGAGTCGATCTTGCCGGTGGCATGCTTCGTGATGCAGTACGAGCAGTCGCTCATGCAGCCCCGCGCGATCGGGAGGATGCCGATCTTGCCGTCGAGGATCGGCTCCGCTCCCGGAGTCGTCGTCGGACACTCTCCATTCAGCACGACCTCGGGGACTTCGTCCCAGCCACAGACCGTGGCATCGAGATCGGCGAACTCCTCGCCTTGGGCGAGCGCCATGCAGCCGGTGATGACGAGATCGGCGGTCTCGTCCGCGAGCTCGTGCGCCCGACTGAGCATGTTGGTCTCGGTGGTCTCGACCACGGTGCAGGTGTTGAGGATGGCCACATCGGCCGCTGTGGGGCCGTCGACGGGGTGGTGGCCGCCGTCGCGGAGCCGGCGCTCGATCGCGCGGCTCTCTCCGCGGTTCGCGGTGCAGCCGTAGGTTTCGAGGTGGTAGCTGGCCATCCGCTGTCATCGGTCTTCGGGCGTGCGCGGGCAAAAGCGCGACGACTCACCTCCCAGAGTGAGTCTCGTGTCGTCTTTCGGATGGAGACGACTATCGCCTGGCGGCGAGATACACCACTGCCGACTCGTGGAGCGCCGGATGCGCAACCGCGTGCGGACGAGCATCGTGGACGATGGCGAACGACTCGTCGAGCCGCCGGTCTTCCTCGGCGGCGAGCGCCGTCGCCATCAGCACGCTGCTCCGCGAGATCCCGGCCTTGCAGTGGATCAGCACCGAGCCGTCACGCCGGTAGAGCGCTCGCGCCGTCTCCACCGCGGCCTCGAACGCCGCCCAGTCGTTGTCGGGGCCGTCGTCGAGGGGGTGGTGGTGGGTCGTCAGCGGTCGTTCGTCCGCGGTGGCCGAGAGCACGTACTCGAACGTCCGGTCGTGACGCTCGGGATCGGCGGCGAACTCGTTGCCGAGGAACAGGTCACGATCGCCGATCCGCCGGACGATCGGTTCGTCCGCCACGTAGCCGAACGGGCGAACGATCGGCTCCGGGGGGTCCGTCCGGTCCCGCGTGGCGGCTGTTTCGTCCGGATTCATACCTGTACGAGGTGCTTGCCAGCGATAAATGTCCGTTCTGTTCGAGGAATCCCCCCGATCACGCCGGAGACCACACCTGTCAGCAAATGAGTGATTGCTGACAGGGTAGGGGGTGTGAGCCTATCCGAGTAGGGCTACGATGTCCTCGGCATCTGCTCCGACGACGAACGGTTCGATAGCACCCACGACTTCACTCACGCTGAGCTTTTGCTGGAAGGCACGGGGGAACGGGTTCAGCGCGCCCGAACCACCGGGAAGCGGATTATCGAGTGTCCGGACGTAGCTCGCGTGGCGGCCTTCGACCACGACGATCTGCGCGGCCGACACGAGGTACGCTTCCTCGTCGATGGCGGGCGCGGCACCGGTGTAGGCTGCTGCCCCGGTGTCCTCTATCGCCTGCGCGAGGCCGAGGAACTCCCCGAAGGTCTCGTAGGGGAACTGGAACTCCACATTGCTCCCGAACTCCGGGTTGGCCTCCTCGTTACCTTCTTCTCGAACCTCAGCAATCACTCCTTCGAGCGCTTCGACGTGGGTCTGCTCGTGGTTGCGGATCTGTTTGAACCGCACGAACATCGAGTACCGTAGCGAGGGGTTGGCGAGCTGTGCCGCGAGATCGTCGCGTTCGACCTGGGCTTCACTCAACCGGGCGTCGGGGCCAGCGCCGTTCGAGCCTTCCCCTTCCTTGATTGGGGAGTTCCCGACTGCATCGGTGTAGAAGGTGGCTTCGAGGCGTTCGAGCAACAGCGCGAATTCGAGAAGCTGGAGGTCAGTGAGCGCACCGTAGCCGAACGGATTGCGTTCCTCGAAGGGTGAATCGGCGGGGCCGTTCTCCTGAGCGGCCGCGGTGCCGGTGCCGGCCGCGCCGAGGGCGGTGGCTCCGAGTCCGACCTTCGCGGCGCTGTTCATGAAGTCTCGTCGGGAGTTGAGCTGCGAACTCACACGCCCGAAAAGACTGGTTTCGCTGTCGGTAGTGGTAGTTTCGTCCCGATCAAACTGCCACTCGCTGGGTTCTGTGCGAGGTGAACTCGCGGAAGTGTTATCGGTATTCGTATTCGGTTAAGGGAGTGAATCGCAAGCCGACGGCTACCTGTGGCGGTAGCGATGAGGAGAGGTGTAATGGACGAACTCTCCTCGGAAGCAATCCGTTCTCTCCTGACTTCGCTGTTTCCCTCACAGATGATCGAAGACCTCTCGCGCGAGCGCGAGGTCGTCGTCCGTGACCGGAAAATCGACGTTAGGATGCTTGTCTGGACGCTTGTCGTGGGCTTCGCCGTCGGCGGCGAAGCCCGCTCTATCGCTGGCTATCGCCGCGCCTACGAAGCCGCGACCGACCACTCGATCTTCCCATCCAGCTTCTATGATCGCTTCACCGAAGAGTTAGCGGAGCTTTTGCGCGACCTCCTCGACTACGCCGTCGAGGAGGTCGCTGTCCCCCACACTCTCGCTCCTGCGTTCGAGCAATTCCGCGATGTCATCGCTGTTGACGCAACTATCGTTCGATTGTGCCGGTTTCTCCCGGAGTTCAAAGCCACTCACGAGGATCAGTCAGGGCTGATGCTTTATCTCGTCCACAACGTGACCGAGCAGTCGGTGATCTCCGACGAGATCACCGACGAAGCCACCCACGAGAGCACGCTGTTCAAGACGGGTTCGTGGCTGTCTGGGCGGCTGTTTCTGCTGGATCAAGGCTTTTTCAAGTTCCGTCGATTCGCGTTGATCGACGAGAACGACGGCTTCTTCGTGAGCCGTCTCAAGCGGAGTTCGAATCCACTAGTGACCGAAGAACTGCAGGAATGGCCCGGTCGGGCCATTCCGCTTGAGGGCAAGCGAATCTACGACGTGGTCGAAGACCTGTACCGGAAGCACATCGATGTCGAAGTCGAAGTCACCTTCCAGCGACGGGTGTACGATGAGGTGAAGTCGTGGGACACCAAGCGGTTCCGAGTCGTCGGCGTCCGCGACGAGGACGCCGACGACGGCTATCGATTGTACATCACGAATCTCCCGCACGATGAGTTCAGTGCCGACGAGATTTCGACACTATATCGGGCTCGTTGGGTGGTAGAGCTGCTGTTTAGGGAGCTGAAGTCGCGGTACTCGTTAGGCAAATTCGATACAGAGAAGGCACATATCGTGAAAATTCAGGTAGTGGCGGCTCTGCTGACGCTGGTGGTCAGCAGAGCCATCCTTCGAGAGTTCGTCGAGTATGCCGACGAGCAGAACGATGAGTGCGTGTTCCCGCCGGAACGCTGGGCGGCGACCTTTCGGTCGCTCGCCCAGCTGATCCTTCAAGAGATCGCCGCTGGCTACGGCTATCCGCGACCGAATCTTGGCGAAATCTTCTATCAGGAAGCTAGACAACCGGCTCCGTCACGACTCATCCTGTTCGAGGAGGTGAATGCTGAGCTGTGTGGCGGTTCTCTACCTTAACCGAATACGAATGGTGTTATCGGTCATAGCTGTTTCTGTGCTGTGACGCACACTGATAATCGTTCACAATAATCATATTAAGGTTTGCCCAATTTCAACCCAATAGACATGACGGTATCATGGATCGCTCGACCGACGACTGTTCGAATTGAGAAGGTTTGCAGCCATCCTCCTAATTTCACCCCCCCACTTCGGGGCTGGCGGGATACGTATGAACCGCGACCGCCGCTGCAGAACTGCCGTCATGGCACGCCGATCACGCCTTGTAGCGTTGCCTCGCCGCGACACGAGCGAGTCGGTCTACCGCAGCGGCTCGCCTTTCGTCTCGCGGCCGAACGCCAGGACCACGATCCCGCCCGCCGCGAACGCGATCGCGAGCGGGACGAGCGCGGCGAGGTAGCCGACTTCCACCAGCGCGCCCGCGAGGATCGGCCCGATGACGGCCGCGATCTTGCCGACCCCGCCCGCAAAGCCGTTGCCGGTCGCGCGTGCCTCGGTCGGGAACAGCTCGGGGGTGTAGGCGTAGATCGCACCCCACGCTCCGAGCGAGAAGAAACTCGCCGCGAGCAGCCCGCCGAAGAAGGGCCAAAAGCCCGAGAGGCCGAGACCGAACGGCGAGACGCCAGGCATCGCCGTCGCGAACACAAAGGTAAAAACGCCTGAGAGCACGAGATAGCCCCCGAGTGTGGGTTTTCGGCCGATTTTCTCCACGAGGTAGGCCGCGCTGAAGTAGCCAGGGAACTGGACGAGGCCGACGAGCAGGAAGTAGCCGTAGACGTTGCCGACGACGCCGGCCGCGCCCACAGTCTGTGGCAGCCAGATGAACACGCCGTAGTACCCGAAGTTGATCGCGAACCACGCTGCCGCGATCATCAGCGTCTGCCGGCGGATGTCCGGCGCGAACAGCCGCGAAACGCTCGCGGCGGGAGACGATTCGACTCCCTCGACCTCGGGTGGCGTGTGCTCCTCGCCGTTCTCCTCGGCGATCGCCGCGAGGCGCTCGTTCGCGCCCTCGACATCACCGGTGCGCGCGAGGTAGTAGGGCGTCTCGCGGAGCTGTGAGCGGATCACGAACACCAGCAAGGCGGGAAACGCGGCGGCCGCGAACAGCAGCCGCCAGCCCGCTACCGCACCGATAATCGGCAGCGAGATTATCCCTCCAGAGGGGAGCGCGGCGAGGAAGACCCACGCGAGCACCACCGCGAGGACGTAGCCCACCGGCCAGAACGCGTCGAGATAGACCAGATACCGACCCCGGCGGTCGGTCGGGAGATGCTCCGAGAGATACGAGGTGTCGACCGCGAGTGCGCCACCCAAGCCCACCCCTGTCAGAAAGCGCAGCGCGAAGCCCGAATAAAAGCCGACCGCGAGCGCGGTCAATCCAGTAAAGACGCCGTAGACCAACACCGTCCACTGGAAGGCGACTTGGCGGCCGTGCCGGTCGGCGTACCAGCCCCACCCCCAGTTGCCGAGCACCATCCCCATCAGGCTCGCCGAGCCGAGCAGCCCGGCCGAGAGCCCCGAGAGCGTCCACGCCTCGATAAGTACAGGAAGTGTGAAACTGATGATGATGACTTCCATCCCGTCGAGCGCCCACGCGCTGCCACAGATCGCGAGCAGCCGGCGGTGGAACGCGCCGATCGGAATGCGATCGAGCACCTCCGCGACCGTGACCGTTTCCTGCTCCGACATTAGTTCGATTTCCCGTATCGAAGACCCACAGCCACATCCACTTAACAACGAGGGATATCGGTGATCGGTTCCGGCTTTGAAGAACGATGGTCTTCAACTGCTTTCGGTCGTTGCCGGGATCGAGGGTTTTCGATCGTCCGAGTGGCGCTGTGACGGCCAGGCCTCACTCGCCGCTCTCGAACCCCTCGACGAGCGCGACGCCGCTCGACGCACCGATCCGCTCCGCACCCGCCTCCAGCATCGCCGTCGCCTCCTCGTAGCTCCCGATCCCGCCGCTGGCCTTCACAGGGAGGAATTCGCTCATGAGCTCGACGTCCGCGACCGTCGCGCCGCCGTCGAATCCAGTAGCGGTCTTCACGAAGTCGGCATCGGCGTCGACCGCACAGCCACACGCACGCCGCTTCTCGTCGTCGGAGAGCAGGGGCGCTTCGATGATGACCTTTACCGGGAGCGGCACTGCGGCCACCGCTTCGGCGAGTGCCGCCGTCACGGCGTCGTCCTCGTCCGCGCGGAGCCGGCCGACGTTTATCACCACGTCGAGCTCGTCCGCGCCGTCCTCCCACGCCCGGACTGCCTCCGCACGCTTCGTCGCGGGGGCGTGCTGGCCGTGTGGGAATCCGATCACGGTGGCCACGGTCACCTCGGGTGCAGTCTCGCTCGCGGTGTCGAGATAACACGGCGGCACGCAGGCGTTCATCCCGTACTCGTCGGCCTCGGTCACGACTCGCTCGACATCGCGCGGCGTGGTTTCGGGCCCGAGAACAGTGTGGTCGATCGTCGCGGCGAACGTGGTGCGGTCCATATCGGGGCGAGCGGAGCCACGGACAAAAAATCGCGTATCCGCCGATCGGAACCCTTTCGCCGCCGCCGGTCGCCCCGTTTGCCATGGTTCCCGCGCAGGTGCTTCCCGAAGGAACGTCCCTCCCGCCAGCGGGCGTCCTTCTCGTGCTGGCGCTCGGTCTCGCGGGTGTCGCCTTCATTCTCCGGCGGGTCGCCCCGCGGGTCACCGATCGGGTGGTGGTCGCGTTCGCGCCGTGGATGGTTGCCGGGTCGAGCTGTTACGTGCTCAATCAGGTCGATGCAGTACCTCAGAGTGTGGCCCCGTTTTTCAGCTCGCCGGCGGTCTACGTCTCGGTCGCGGTGCTTGCGGGTGCAGTGTGGGCGGCCACGGCGGCGGCCGGAGTCCCTGGGGATCGGTGGCGACTGCCGTCGGTGCCGGGGATCGTCGGGTTTGTGGGATGCGTCGTTGCAACCGCGGCCATGGGGTGGGCGTTCGCGTTCGGCATGGAGACGCGCCGGGGACTCACGGTGGCGTGGCCGGCGGTCGGGCTCGTCGTCGCCGTCGTGCTGGCGGCCGTCGTCTGGAGCGGCCTTCGACGACTCGCCCCCGAGACACGCATTACTGGCGGCGTCGGCGCGCTTGCGGTGTTCGGTCACACGCTCGACGGCGTTTCGACCGCGGTCGGGATCGACGTGTTGGGCTTCGGCGAGCAGTCGCCGATCTCACGGGCGATCCTCACGTTCGCCGCCGACCTCCCGACGGCGGAGATCGTCGGCGCGGGCTGGCTATTCATCCTCGTCAAACTCGCGCTCGCGGCGGTCGTCGTCGTCCTTCTTTCCGAGTACGTTCGTGAGGAGCCCGCCGAGGGCTACCTGCTGCTCGGCGCGGTCGCCGCCGTCGGGCTCGGACCGGGGGCGCACAATCTGTTGCTGTTCACCATCGCGTCCCCGTAGATTCATGACACAGTCGGACGAACAGCCCAGACGGTCCCACACGACTCACCCGATGACGGACGATCTTCCGACACCCGACGAAATCCTCGCCGCCCACGACAGAATCGAGGAGATATACGATCTCAAATATCCGGGAACGATGACGGCGGCTCCGAACCGCACACTCCGCCGTGAGGTACTCGAACCTGCCGCCGAATACGACGACCCGTACCACCGGGCAGCGACGTTGCTTTGGGAAATCGAGAGCACCCACGTCTTCGAGGACGCGAACAAGCGGACGGCATGCCGTGACGAAGAACTATTTACGACAGAACGATATTGAACCTCCACCCGACGATGACGTTGTCGAGCGCGTCGTGCAGCGGGCCGGGATGTTCGATGTGGACGAACTCGCGGACTGGTTCAAAACCGGCGAAATCGACGAATCGAGACTGCCGGAGCATTGATGACGCGTCGAGTGTTACTACGGCTACTACCATGAGCCAGCAAGGAGAGCGCGACGACAAGGATCTCGAAGCGTACAAAGACCGGATCGAAGAGATCGTCGAGAAGCGTCGTGACCTCTTCGATCGGCTCGCCTGAACGCTCTGTTCCGACTTCGTCGGCAATCTCGAAGAAAACGACCGTACGGCCATTTTCTCGGCCCGAGTGGCAGGTATTAGTGAGCCGGACGCCTACAGCCGGCAATGTCCGATGCAGAGGCGGTCGTAGGGACCGACGTACCGCTCGATCTCACCCTCTCGGCAAGCGAGCTCGACGCACGCCGTGAACACATCATCCGGTTCCTTCGCGGGACGGTTGACGATGCGGGAGCGGCGGGTGCGGTGCTCGGACTCTCGGGCGGGATCGATAGCACGCTCACCGCACACCTCGCGGTCGAGGCGCTGGGAACCGACGGTCTCCACGGCCTCGTGATGCCGAGCGAGGTCAACGACGACGCGAACATGAGCGACGCCGAGCGGGTCGCCGACGATCTCGACATTTCGTACGACGTGATCGGGATCGAGCCGGTCGTCGAGTCGTTCCGCGAGGCGTTCCCGGCCGATCTCGATGACGCCGAGTCGGACGCGGCCACGACGGCAGTCGGCAACGTTCGTGTCCGCACGCGGGCGATCTTCAACTACTTCGCCGCCAACCTCGAAGACCGGATCGTGCTCGGGACCGGCAACCGGAGCGAAGCGCTCGCGGGCTACTTCACGAAGTACGGCGATCAAGCTGTCGACTGCAATCCCATTGGCAATCTCTACAAAGTCCAGGTCCGCCAGCTCGCACGCCACGTCGGCGTCCCTGACGACCTCGTGGCGAAGACCCCCACGGCAGGAATGTGGGTCGGCCAAACCGACGAGGAGGAGATGGGCCTGAGCTACGACGTTCTCGACGCGGTGCTCGCGCTCCATATCGATGGTCCGCTCACGAAAGCGGCGACTGTGCGTGAACTCGCGATCGACGAAGCGGTCGTCGAGCGTGTCGAGGACCTCGTCGCCCGGAGCGAGCACAAACGTCACATGCCGCCCGCACCGAACTCACTCGACTGATTCTGGTTTGGACCGTTCTGATCGCGGCCTGCTGGCCCGATTAGTTTCCGAGCGCCTCGGCGTTCCGTGCGACGAGATCTGCGAACGCCTCGCGTTCGGCGCGTTCGCGATCGACGGCGGTTCCCCGATGCCGCAGCAGCGGTTGTAGTCGGTCGAGCGCTCTCGTGTCGTTCGCTGCCACCTCGTGGGCGACCCCAGCGGGATCGTCGACGACCCGCGAGACCAGCCCCATCCGCAGTGCTTCCGCGGCGTCGATAGTTCGTCCCGAGAGCGCGAGGTCCATCGCGTTGCCCTCGCCGACGACTCGTGGGAGTCGCACCGTGCCGCCCCACGCGCCGAACAGCCCGAGCCGCACCCCTGTCTCGGCGAACGTCGAAGCCGGGGTGGCGATTCGAAGGTCGCAGGCGAGCGCGAGCTCGACCCCGCCGCCGCGTGCCGCGCCGTCGATCGCCGCGACCACGACTGCCGGCGACTCCTCGATGGCGCTCGCGACTCGCTGGCCCTGCTCGGCGAACCCGACCGCCGCCTCGTGGTCAAGGTCGGCGACGACGTCGAGATCAGCGCCGGCACAAAACGCTGGCCCCGTGCCGCGGAGACAGATCACGGGCGTCTCGCACTCCTCGACGGCGGCGTGGAGTGCATCGAGATCGTCGGGTGTGAGTGCGTTGCGTCGGTGGGGTCGATCGAGGGTGACGAACGCGACGCGACCCTCGACAGTCGTCTCGATCATGGCCGACGCTGGGTACGCTTTCCAAAGGCCTTTGCCCTCCCCGCGGCTATTTTCGGGCAATGGAGGAAGCCTCCCAGGTCCGGCGTGCCGCGCGGGAGGCCGTCCGCGATGTCGGCCCCGAGCGGTTCGGCGACGCCATCGCGACCGTGCTCGATGACGGGTCGATGACCCCCGGCGTCCTCGCGGTAGCGTGTACGCGCGCGGTCGACGAATCGGTCGCGTTCGATACCGTCGCCGAGCGCGCCGCCGGGGCCCAACTCATCTACGAGGGGCTTCGATTGACGCGCGCGCTCGCCACCGACCCGCCGTGGGAGGGGGCCGCCAGTGGAGATACCGACACCACCGCCGACGCCGACATCGAGACGGGGGCCAACGTCGACGTGCTCGTTGCGGACGTACTGGTTGCCCGTGGGTTCCATCTGCTCGCACGGACCGAGGCCGCCGGCACTGCCGTCGAGACGGTGCGGAGCTTCGGCCGCGATCAGACCCGCCGCCGATCAGGGGCCGAACCGCCGCCCGACACCGATCTCGAAGCCGACGTGTTCGAACTCGCCGCGGTCGCGGGCACGACGGCCGTCGGCGATCGCCCCTCGGCCGAGTGTCGGGAGTTCGTCGCTGCCCTCGCGAGGACGGACGACGGACTGCCGACCCCGGAGACGGTGGTCGGCGCGTCGGTCCGCGAGTCGCTCCGGACGTTCTCGGCCGCATCCGCGGTGTCCGGCAAGGGTGTCCGCCCGTCCGCACCCGACTCGTGAATCGAAACGGATAAACACGGGTCGGCGGTACTCATGGCTGCCTGCCTGGGTAGCTTAGCGGTAAAGCGCGTCCTTGGTAAGGACGAGACCCCGGGTTCAAATCCCGGCCTAGGCTTTCTGTGGGTGCGTCGTTTTCGGGTGTTCTGCACTGTTGTTGAGTGCTGTGTGCCGTTCCCGCGCTATGGGTTGTTCTCGGATGCAACCACCGTGTTGGTGAGCGTGCCGATCCCTTCGTAGGTGATCTCGATGCGGTCGCCGGGTTCGATCGTTCCCGGATTCGCCGGGCTTCCGAACGCGATCCCATCGCCGGGACGGAGGGTGAACCGACGCGAGAGGAAGGCAACGATCTCATGGGGATCGAACAGCATCAGTTCGGTGTTCGCGGCTTGGCGCTGCTCGCCGTCGATCGTCGTCGTCATCTCGATCCCGTGCGGGTCGATATCCGTCTCGATCCACGGACCGAGCGGTCCGGACGTATCGAACGCCTTGCGTGCGGTCCGGCCCTGCTGGTCGAGCGCGTCGATGTCGTTCATGATGGTGTAGCCGTCGACCACGTCCGGAACGTCCTCGGCGGCGACGTCGTGGCATTTCTCCCCGATGACAGCGACGAGTTCGCCCGCGTACGTCAGCTCGTTCGTCCAGTCGGGATACCGTATCGGGTCGTCGTGGCCGACGAGCGAGGCCGGTGGTTTGATGAAGAAGTCGGGTTCGTCCGGGCGCTCGTACTCCATCTGATCGAGCGTCGCGGCGAAGTTCCGGCCGGCACAGTACAGCGCCGACGGCGAGCAGGGGTGCGTGAGCTCCCCATCCTGGCCGACGACGTACTCAGCGTCCTGCGTGATCACGACCCCGTCCTCGTAGCGCCCACTGATGACACCATCCGGCGTCCGTAGTCGCGCTCGTCGCATACACGACGGCTGCGTGCGACCCTCATAAGCCCCCGTGAATCGACGGGCTCGGCCACTCGGCGACTCCGTTCTTCCAGTGCGATCGATTGCCTCGGACGGTGGCCTGCCTTCCGGATTCAGACCGCCTCGACCCGCTCGAACAGATACGCACCGAGACCGACCATCACGACCGACGAGACCACGAGCGCGCCGAAGTTCACGCCGAGCGAGTACGTCGACGTGCCGACTAACGCCGCCCGGAGGCCGTCGACGCCGTACGTCAGTGGGTTGATGTACGCGAGCGGCTGTACCGCTTCGGGCAGCCCGTCGATGGGGACGATCGCGCCCGACAGGACGAACAGCGGGAAGATCACGAACTGGACGATTAGGCTGAATCCCTCGCTGTCGGAGAACTGCGACGCCAGCGCGATGCCGAAGCCGACGAACGTCACCGCGATCAGTACGAGAAAGACCGCTGCGAGCGGCAGCGAGAGCCAGCCCGCGAGTTCGAACCCGAGCGGAATCGAAATCGCGAGGATGAGCACTGCCTGGACGATCGCGGTCGTCGACCCGCCCGCGATCCGCCCCAGCACGATCGAGGTCCGACTCACGGGCGCGACGAGGATCTCCTTCAGGAAGCCAACGTCCTGATCGGAAAGAATCGAGATGCCCGCGATCGAGGCTCCAAGTAGCATCGTGAAGCCGATGATCCCCGGAACGAGATACTGGAGGTATGCAACACCTTCGGGGAGCCCGGGGATCGCCCCGCCACCGAGACCGAAGCCCAACAGTACGAGGAAGACGAGTGGGAAGATAAGCGAGCCGATGATCTGGGAGGGTGTTCGCAGAAACCGCTTCACGTCCCGCAGCCAGAGCCCGTAGATACCGCGGGGATCGATCAAGCTCATTGCTTCGCCCTCGCGGTCCGCGACGACTGTTCGTCCGACACCGACTCCGCCGCCGGTTCGTCGGCCTCGCGCTCGGTCAGCGCGCTGCCAGTCAGCGAGAGGAAGACGTTTTCGAGGCTCGGCTTTTCGAGATCGACGGACGTGATCGTCGTTCCCGTCTCGTCGGCGAGGCGGACGAGGTCGACGACCCGGGTGGTGCCGTGTTCGAGCGTGATGGCGATCCCCTCGTCGGTTCGATCGCGCTCGCGCACCCACGGCCGATCGCCGAGACGGTCGACGAACTCGTTCGCCGGGCCATCGAGTCCGAGCGTGACGACGTCGCCGCCGAGCGAGTCCTTGAGTCCCTCGGGCGAATCGATCGCAACGATCTCGCCCTGATCCATGATCGCCACCCGTTCACACAGGAAATCGGCCTCGTCCATGTAGTGGGTCGTGATGATAATCGTCACACCCGACTCCTCGTTGAGCCGCTGGATGTACTCCCACATGTCCCGACGGGTTCGGGCGTCCAATCCCGTGGTAGGTTCGTCGAGAAAGAGCACCGCGGGTTCGTGCATCAGTCCGCGGCCGATTTCGAGGCGGCGCTGCATCCCACCCGAGTAGCTCCCGACCTTGTTATCGGCCTCGTCGGCGAGGCCAACGAGTTCGAGCACCTCGGAGATACGCTGTTCGCGTTCTGCCTTTGGCTTGCCGTACAGTCGGGCGTGAAAGGCGAGGTTCTCCGCGCCCGTCAGTTCCTCGTCGACCGCGGGCTCCTGGAAGACGATCCCGAGGCTGTCGCGCACGTCGCCCCTTTCCTCGGTGATGTCGTGACCGTTGACCCGCGCGGTGCCTGTGGTTGGCCCCAGCAGCGTCACCAGCATGTTGATCAACGTCGATTTGCCCGCGCCGTTCGGGCCAAGCAGCCCGAACACCTCGCCCTGTTCGACCGCAAAGGACAGATCGTCTACTGCCGTGACCGTGCCGAAATCCTTTGTCAGTTCGTCCACCCGGATTGCATCCATCGAATCGTTCCTACGCTAACTGAACGGTCAGTCTATGTAAATCTGTTGTATCGACAGTCGGTAGCGACCCACACTTCGGTCGTGGAGTCGACGACCGAGCCGAAAGACTGAAATTTGACTGAACGTATAGTCAAATATGGCCCGAACACACTCGAAGAAGCGCCCGTGGCTCGCCGCGTTCCTCGCCGTTTTCGCCACGGGAGCGGGGCACGTGTATCTCCGGCGGTGGCTCCGGGCGCTCGGCTGGCTTGGGGTCGCG
>Ga0136562_100491_pt1 | contig 14410 bp, 11 predicted proteins | sample AntCluMetagen312_FD_104784 | JGI IMG/M metagenome (GOLD analysis project Ga0136562, IMG submission 104784) | Saline lake microbial communities from Club lake, Antarctica - Metagenome #312 | ecosystem: Environmental > Aquatic > Non-marine Saline and Alkaline > Saline | place: Antarctica: Club lake...
ATTGATCTATAACATCGGCGCGTTCGAACCCGCGCTCGAACGTGCGTGCTCGCTGCTCGACGACGAGTCGATACCGGCAGAGTGGGCGGCGAAACGCGATGATTACATCGAGAGGACGGTGAATCTCACCGAGGTGATCGTCGATCTCGCCACGAGTTCCGACGGCCCCAGCAGCGTCGCGGGGCTCTCGCGGGGCGAGCTGTCGGCTCGTCCATCCCAGGACGCGCCCGTGTCCGCCGACCGCTGAGCCGGCAGCGATCGATTCCCCGACACAGTCCGAGAAAACTGATCGAATCCTTTTTTCGTTATTCAGCGTACGAGAGTGAAACGACGCGTCCGTCGCCATAGATGACGTACACCTCAGCAGTCCCGTCGCCGTCGGTGTCGGCGACCGTCGGATGAACGTAGATCGGAACGTCCCGTTCGTAGGACGCCAGGACATCGCCCGAATCTGGATTGACGACCGAGACGATCCCGTCGTTGGTTGCGGCGACCAACTCCGGGTCGGTGTCGTTGTCGACGTCCCCCATGGCCGGCGGGGGCATCATCTGTACTGACTCGGTCGTCAGGGTCGTCGTCCACTCGACGCTTCCGTCGCTCGCGTTGAGACTCCTGAGCTTGCCGTCTTTCGCGACCGCATATACCTCAGGTTCGCCGTCGCCATCGCCGTCACCAAACGCATGGACCGCCGCGAATTCACCGAAATCCCGCTGCCACTGTACTGCACCGTGTTTGCCGTCGATCGTCGTGACTCGCCCGTCGACGGTGGCCGTCACGATCTCCGTCGCGGGGTCGTCGTCTGCCTGTCCGGTCGTCATCCACGTGATCGACGACTCGAACGGGCGCGTTCGGTTCCACATCCTCGTTCCGTTGCGCTCGAACAGCACGAGCTGCCCGCTACTGGTCCCGACGACGATTTCGGGTTTCCCGTCCGCGTCGAAGTCCTCGACCGCCGGCTGTCCGAACGTGTATGAGGCGAGTTGCTCGGTCCAGACGGCCGTTCCGTTCGGTCGCAGGACGAAGACCGTCCCCTGAACGTCGACCACGACGAGTTCGTTCGTTTCGTTGCCGGTCAGATCGGCGACCACGGGCTGTGTGTAGCCGTAGTCGGTGAGATTGTACTGGAAGACCTGCTCCCCGGTTCGTGGCCGGTACGCGGCGACCTCTTGTTCGGTCGACGTGGCGATGATCTCCTTGGCATCGTCACCGACGAAATCCGCGAGCGTCGGATCAGCGACCGCGTGGATCGTACAGTTCGCTGGTGGAATTGGTTCGTGCCAGCGCGACGAACCACTGGTAGCGTTCTGGGCGACCAATGCACACTGATTACTGTCGACTTCGCCGCTGATCGGTGAGAAAACCATTCCATTCCCGTTGACCTGGCCAGCAGCAGGGGCGTGATGGTTGGACTGTGTCCCGCTCATGGTGTTGCTCACCCACCGCTCGGTGAGCGTTCCGCCCGAGTCAGCGACGGTGCTGAAGCCGAGAACTGCCGTCCCGGCGAGCGCCACGATGACGACCACCGCCGCCAGCGCGGTCCGCAACTGCATACGCGCACGTACCATTCACGAGTGAATAAGACCTCGCGTTGTGCGAACGGATTCGAGAACCATACCACTGGGACGAGACAACTATGTAACGTGTTACGCCCCGTCTTTTACGGTATGTATGAGAGCGCGACGACCCGTCCATCGCCATAGATGACGAAGATCTCCCCGTGACCGTCACCGTCGGCATCCGCGAGCCGTGGGAACGTGTTGATCCGCACCTCGCGCTTATAGAGGTCGACGATCTCGCCAGTCGTCGGGTCGACGACTGTAATGAGACCGTTACCGGCTACAGCGACAAGCTCGGGATCACCGTTCCCATCGAGATCGCCGAGACTCAGTGGTGGCATCACTAACACATTCTCAGTTGTGAGGGTCGTCGTCCATTCGACGCTTCCGTTGGCGGCGTTGAGGCTCCGAAGTTTGCCATCCCTCGCGCCAACGTATATCTCGGACTGACCGTCATTGTCCCCGTCACCGAGCGTATGTACCGTCGCGCCCCGAGCGCTGAAATTCTGCCGCCATTCGACCGATCCGTTCCGTCCATCGAGTGCCATCACTTCGCCGAAAAAAGTCGCGAACACCAGTTCGACCGGATCATCGTCATCGGCTTGTCCCGTTGCCATCCACTTGACCGATGTCGCATTTGGCAACGGCTTGCGCCACGCCACGCTGCCGTTCCGTTCGAGCACGATCGCCTCCCCGCTGAGTTGGCCGATCGCTATCTCCGGCTGGCCGTCAGCATCGAAGTCCGCGATGGCTGGCTGACGGACACGGGCGTCATCAAATTTTTGTCGCCATGCAACGGATCCGTTCTGGCGAAACACAAACATCCCGCCCAGAAGGTCGGTAACGACGGTTTCGTTGCCCGGTGCGGGCCGGAGATCGGCGACGAGAGGCTTCGAGTAGCCATACGAGGTGAGATCGTGGCGGAATTCCTCACGACCGCTCCGGAGATCGTATGTGACGATCTCCTCCGTGCTCGTCGCCGCGATCACCTCCTGTTCGCTGTCCCCATCGAAATCCGCGATCGTTGGATCCGATACTGAGTGGACCGTGCAGGCTTTCGAGGAAATGGTCTGCCGCCAGCGCTCGGAACCGTTTCCGTCGAGCACACTGAGCACACACGTTTTTCCCTGGCGGCTGTTGATCGGGACGGCGACGAACGACTCGCCGTCGACGAACGCGACGGCCGGCGTGTGGTGGTTGGATTCGAGTGCCGCTCGCGGGTCGCTCACCCAGCGTTCGTCGAGCGTTCCGTTGTCGATGCCGCCGCTCTCGACGCCGCCAGTGCCGGCGAGGCCGAACGCCGCAGCACCGGCGAGGCAGACGAGCACGACGACCGCCGCTATCGCCGTCCGCACGCGCATTGTCACCGTGTGCATCCGTCGGAGCATAAGCGCTCCCGTCGCCACGACGGATTCGAGAATCGTACCAAGGGAGCGTATCAGCAGGTTCTTTGACGCGCTCCGATGAGCACTGCCATGAGGTGGCGTCGACCGACGATCACCGTCTGGCTCGCCCTCGCCGTTCTCCTCGTCACCACCGGCATCGCGGGCGCACACCAGGTCGCAGACTCGCGGTTCGCCGCACCGATCCCCTTGGCCTTCCTGTTCGGTGGCGCGGGCGTCACGGTCGCCGCGACCGCGCTCTGGCTCGGCGTGACGGCCGAAACCGCCTCGACGGCGCGAGCGTGGCGATCCCGATCGCGGATTCCGGGCGGACTCGCGGCCGGCTGTCGCTATGGCGCGCGAGCGGTCTTTTTTGCCGGTTTTCTGGTTGCGGTGCTCCACGGTCTCTTCGGCCCGCAAGTCGACGCCGAGAACTTCGCTACGGTGTTCACGTGGGCGGTCTGGCTCAAGGGCATCGGATTGGTGTCGGTACTCGTTGGCAGCCCGTGGCGAGTGCTGTCGCCGTGGCGCACGCTCTACGACGGGCTGGCGAGACTGGAGGGACACGAGATCGCCGCGGTCGGTGCGTACCCGTCGTGGCTCGGCCACTGGCCAGCCTTTGTCGGGTTCGTCGTCGGGATCGGGGCCGTCGAGAATCTGACCGTGCTCCCCCGCTCGCCCGCCGCGACCGCCGTCATCGTCGCCGGCTACGCCGCGACGATGGTGCTCGGCGGCGTGGCGTTCGGGCACGAGTGGTTCCGCCACGCCGACGCGCTGTCGGTGCTCTATCGGCTGTTCGGTCGCGTCGCGCCGGTGGGGTTCGCCGGGACGGACGCGGGCTATCGTCTCGCGCTGCGTCCGCCGTGGGCGGGCTGTACGCAGCGTGTTCGAGACGTCGGTCTGGTGGCGTTCGTCGTCGCCACGGTCTACACGGTGAGCTTCGACGGTTTCACGAGCACGGCGGCGTATCAGACTGTCTTATTCGATTTCCGGGACGCGCTTGCCAGCGGCCCGACGACCAGCGTGCTCGTTTACGCGATCGGACTGTGCGGGTTCGTCGCGGCGTTTGTCGCCGTCAGCGCGGTGATGGCGTCCGTGGCTGCCGAGCGGAGCGCGTGGCGCGAGACGGCGCTCGCGTTCGCGCCGACGGTGCTCCCGATCGCCGCCGCCTACGAGGTCGCGCACAACTACCCGTTCGTGATCGAGAACGTCGGGCGACTCGCGGCCATTGGGTGGTCGATCACCCTCTCGCCGATCGAGCCGATCGAGCCGCTCGGCTGGCTGACGCTGCAAGCGTTCTGGGGATCGCAGGTCCTTCTCATCGTGGTGGGCCACGTCATCGCCGTGGTGGCCGCCCACCACGTGGCGATCGGGCGCTACGACACGCTCACACGGGCGCGGCGAACCCATCTCCCGCTTGTACTCATGATGGTCGGCTACACGGTGCTGTCGCTCTGGATCATCTCCCGGCCCGTCGTCGCCTGATAGGGATTGTTGTGACTGTTTACCGGTAGTCGTCGACCCCGTGTCGGCGACATTCCGAAACGACTCACAACAATCCCTATGACAGCGACTCTCCGTTGCGATTCGCCGATCGCACCACAACCGTTATTCGCCTTACCCGCCGATCTCCTCACCAGTCGATCGTCGACAGTCGCCCCGGACGACCCGATGGCTGCGATCACCCACTCACGAAACAGATGTCGACGTACCTACTCCACTTCGGGATGGGACACGGCTCCGTGTCCCTGGAAACGCTTGCCCTGCCGAGCGTGCTCGTGCTGGCTGGCGGCGCGTCGGTGATCGTCGTCGGCCTCGCGATCGCCGGGTTCGCCCAGCGCCGCTCGCGGTCGTATCTGTTGATCGCGCTGGCACTTTTGACCCTGCTTGCCAGAACCGTCGTCGGCGGGCTGGCGATGGGCCAACTCCTCCCGCTCGGCGCGCATCATCTCATGGAACACGCACTCGATGGCGTCATGGCTGTCCTGCTCATCGCCGCGGTGTACTTCGCCCGCACGACCGACCCGACGACCGGCGGGGAAAGCACATGAGCGAGACCCGCGATCGGATCGACCGCCACGTCCACACCCATCCCGGCGTTCACTTCAACGCCCTCGTCCGCACGCTCGATCTCGCGCCCGGCCAGGTGCAGTACCACCTCAAACGGCTGCTCTCGACCGATTCGGTCGTCGACGAGCAGCTCTACGGCCAGACACACTACTATCCGCCGGAATGTAACGGCTGGAGGCGCGGCGCGCTTGCGCTGTTGCGCCGCGAGACCGTCGGCGACATCGTCGCCGTCCTCTGTGAACACGGCTCCGCACGACCCCAGTGGGTGGCCGACGAGCTCGACATCGCGCGGAGCACGCTCGAATGGCATCTCAATCACCTCGTTGAGGAAAGTGTGGTCATCAAGCAGCGAAACGAGCGCAACCACGTCACGCTCACGCTCGCGCGACCGGACGAGACGGCGGCGGTGCTCGACGAGATCACCCCGTCGACGCCGGAACGCATGGTGGATCGGTTTGCGCGGGTGGCCGACAGGCTACTGGAAGGAGCAAATACGGACTGATTGCATGGAGACCGGCCGAACCGTACATCACGCGTCTTACCCGTTCTGGTACGGACTGTAGCTCACACACCACGCCTCCGGCTCGATGTAGCCTTCCACCACGCTGCACGCACCGAGCGCATCTCCGTTTTCATCCGGAATGTAGAACAGACACCCCGAGCACTGCTGGCTGTCTTTCGGTTGTGATTGGTACTCGACGTCCTCCTTCGACTGGAGTGAGTCGGGGTTTCGCTCCGTTCCGCCCTGGCTCGACGCCGTTCGGTAGGCTGTCGGGACGGGACCGCTCAGGTCGGCTACCATCGTCGTCCCGTTGTCGTCCGTTTCGCCGCCGCTCGTCGCGTTCGTCGCTTCGGTAGCTCCTGTCGCGTTCGCCGTCTCGGTACGCGTGCTCGCAGTCGCCGTTCTCGTTTCGATATCACTGTTGGCCGATGTCGTGCGGGCTCCGCCGTCGGTCGTGTCGCCTCCCGCGCCACTACCGGCGTTCGTTTGCGTCGTGTCGCCGCCTCCAGTTCCCTCGTCGCTACTGCAACCGGCGAGTCCAGCGAGCGCCGCACTCCCGGCGAGTCGGAGGAACGCTCGTCGCCGTCGTTCCGTGTTCATGCTCCGATCTGCCGAGCGTTATCCATTAGGGGTTCTGGTACGATCGACGAAGCCGCGACACGGATTCGAGGGGTGTACCAGAACCGGTTTTTCCGCGGAGCCACAACCGAACACACGATGGATCGCCGAACGTTTCTGCGGGCTTCCGCCGGCGTGACGGGTGGCGTCGCTCTCGCCGGCTGCGCCGGCCTGTTCTCCGTCAGGCGAGGCGACCCGCCGCTCGTCGAGAACCGCCCTGCTGCAGTCTACTACCCCACTCACACCGAGGGCATGGAGATGGTCGGCATGAGCGGGATGGGCGGGATGAACATGAACGGATCGGGGCAAATGGGTGAGATGAATAATTCGGGTGGGATGGAGATGAATAATTCGAGCGCCATGTCGATGAACAGCTCCGGCGAGATGTCGATGAACGATTCGAGCGCGATGTCGCCGAACGACTCGATGAACGGAGACGGGAACAACGCGAGCGACTACGCGTTCGGACTGATGTACTCCTATCCCCACCGCTTCTGGACCGCCAACGGCAGCGAGACCCGGAAGGTCTCGATCCAGCAGGACGATTCTGTCCATCTGATGGCGGCGGTCTGGGAGCCGAAAACCCGTACCGTGCTGCCGGATGCCGGCCTCTCGGTCGAGATCACCCAGGGCGGGGAGGTCATCTCCCAGGAAGTGATCTATCCGATGCTCTCCCAGAAAATGGGCTTTCACTACGGCGCGAACTTCGGGCTTGAGGGCGATGGAACATACACGGCGACGCTCAGCGTCGGCGAGATGTCGACGCGCCGAACGGGTAGTTTCGACGGGATGTTCGCCGGGCCGGCGAGCGTCGACATCGAGTTCGAGTACAGCCGTAGCGACAAGAAATCGATCGCGTACGCCCGAACCAAAGGACAGCGCGAGGGGAGCCGGGACGCGGCCACCCCGATGGCGATGAAGATGGTTCCAAACTCGACCGTCCCGCCGAAAAACGAACTTCCTGGCGGGGTCGTCGGCACGCGATCGAGCGGCGACGGCCGATTCCTCGCGACCGCACTCGACGAGTCGCCACGGGGTATCGACGCGGGCGGCCCGTATCTTGCGGTCTCGGCGCGAACCCCGTACAACCGGATGGTACTCCCCGCGATGGCGCTCTCGGGAACCCTCCGGAGAAACGGCAAAAGCGTCTTCGATGGCCCATTGACACCGACGCTCGACCCCGAACTCGACTACCACTACGGGACGGTCGTCGACAGTATCGAACCGGGCGACGAACTCGAACTCTCGGTCGAGACGCCCCCGCAGGTCGCCCGTCATGAGGGCTATGAGACCGCCTTCCTCGACATATCACCGATGACCTTCTCCGTGTAGATCGTTCGAAACGTGCCGCTTCAGGCGACTCTCCCGGGCGACAATCGTCCCATCGCGATGATTGATCTCGGGACAGTCATCTCTACCGGCTGCATATCGATGAAGGCGGTTTCGTAGCCGTCGTGTCGGGCGATCTGTGGCGGCGTGGTTGCGGATATCTTCAGCACGTCGCCAGGCTCCAGTCCTTTGACGGCGGCGCTGTAGTGGTATCCGAACTCGGGATCGAGCGTCCGTTCGAGGGTGCCGCCGAACCGTTGCTGGCCACCTCTCGACACCGTCGCCGACAGCGACATGAACGGGAGGACGATCCGATTGTACGGCGTTCGGGGAAACACCGCGAGCCGCGTTGCCCCGTTCGCGTTCCGGATCGCGGTCACGACGAACGCCGCGTCGCCGGACCGTTTCGTGCCGAGTCGCGCGCCGGGCAGCGCGCGCTTCGGCGGTGCGCGGCCGACGGGCACGGCCATCCCCATACCCATCGGTTCGACGGCACCACGTTCCCCTTGTTTTTCGGGGAGCTGTCTGAACGATAGATCGTACAGCTCGGCGGTGTCGAACGCGAACTCGAACGTTGTCGTCACGGGGCTAGAGAACTCTCCGGCGAATCGTCCGGTCCGGCGCATCCGCGTCCCGCCGATCGAAACGTTCGCCGTGTAGGTGCCGTTGCCGTCGAGCGCGAAGTTCGACCCGTAGTGAAAGCCCATGTTCTGGGAGAGCATCGGATAGATCACCTCCTGGGCAACGAGCCCCCCGTCTTGGGTGATCTCGGCCGAGAGGCCGGCATCGATCGGGATCACGACACCACTTCGTTCGTCCCAGATCGTCGCCATCAGATGGACAGAATCCGCGGCCTCGACGACGTTCTTCCGGGTGCGGTTGCCACTGAGGTTCCAAAAGCGGTGCGGGTACGAGTACATGAGGGCAACTGTGTACGGTCCCACGGATCGAGTCCCGTACATCGCCATCCCCTCGGTCACGGCTGGATAGTACACGGCCTGGGGTCGGTCGTTCACGAGCGGCGGATCGCGCCACGCCGACTGGGTTTGCAGACCGAGCGTTTCGAGACAGCCTGCGGTTGTCACCGCTCCGGCAGCCGCAGCCAGCAACGCACGTCGCCTCATCGCCCTGCTGTTTGGTCCACGTTCACATACAACTACTGGTTCGGTCGTCGAATACAGGCCTGCTCACCACCATCGAGCGTCCCGGTGGGACTGTCGAGTCGCGGTCGAAACGCCGTCTCCAACGAGCACATATACTAGGAGAACGCAGATTCACCAATGAGCAGTCGAACCGACCGGAACCACTCCGTGGTTGGCGCTTCGCAGCGATCGTCGTCAGCGGTTGCTGGCCTCGGTCGTCGCGTTCTCGTGCTCGCGGTAACGGTCGTTGCAACCATCGGGGCCGCCCCGGTTGCGTCGGCTCACAGCGGCCACGTGTACGTCAACGGCGTGCATCTCTCCCAGTGGTACGGGCTCATCCCGCTCGTCCTCGGCATCGGTATCGCCCTCGGAAGTCGCTATCTCCCCGCCCTCCTTCGTCCCCAGCACGCACAGTATGCGCTCTACAGCGTGTTTTTCGGTCTCGTCGTCGCGGTTTTCGGCGCGATCTGGATCGTCCAGCTGTCTCCCTACGAGTGGCTGACCGCACAGCCGGTGATTCCGCGCGCGCTGCACGCGCCACTGATGTTCCTCGCCGGCAGCGTGATCATGCTCGCCAGCGTGATCGGTGGCCAACTCAAGTGGCCGACTCGGCCACGATACGCCGGCCTCGGCGTCCTGTTGGGGCTGTGGGTGGCGTATCCCGGACTCTCCGCCGTCGGGGTGTACACGGAGACCAATCCGCTCGGCTATCTGATCGTCTTCGGCCTCGTCGTGGCGCTCGGGTACGTGCTCTGGCGCGATGCTCGTGGACTCCTTGGCCGGCTCTCCGCCGACCGGGCCGCGCGGCGATTCGGGATCGCCGTCGGTCTCCTCGCGGTCGTGTTCTTCATGTTTTCCAGCGGGATGCTCTATCTCCTTCCCGACGATGGCGTGGGCGTTTCGCTGTCCGAGCCCATTGTCGCCGTCCTGCCCGTGGCCGACCCCTTGGTGCTGTGGCCGGCGATCGAGTTCTGGTACCCGCAGCTGCCCCTCGGGGGGATGGTCTCGGTCGGGACGGCACTCCTCATCGTGACGTTCGGTGGGCTGATCGGGCTGAACGCAGCGCTGTTCGCGTTTCAGTGGCGGGGGACTCACTCGGGCGGCCTGTCCCAGACGACGGCGGGCATCGCCGGGATCGCTGCACCGCAGGCGTGTTGCTGTTGCGGACCGATGCTTTCACAGATCGCCGTCGTCACGCTCGGGCCGTCGGCTGCGGCCCCGCTCTACCTCCTGTTCGCCGATCCCTCGTCGTCGATCGGCTCGCTGTTTTTCGTCGCCAGCGTGGCGATCCTCGCCGGCACGCTCGTCAACGCCGCCGGAGCGACGACCGATGCCGAGCCCGAGCAGTGCGTGGTGCCGGCCTGACTCCGGCGCACTCGTCGTCAGTCCGAACGACGACGGCACGACGAACGACGTAATCTCGATCGGCGAGGAGGGAGAAATCCGTTGTTACAGGCCGAGCCGATCGACAGTTTGGGTCGCCAGCCGATACGCCCCTTTGGCGGCGTCCATCGCGGGGCCGCCGGACTCGATGACGTACGACGGTGCGAGGTCGGCCCCGAACTTCGATTTGTACCGACAGAGCCGCTCGGTGTTCGCGCCAACGAGATCGTATTTGGCGACTGACTCGATCGGCGGGTCCTCGGCGATATCGCGAATGATCCGCCAGTGAAGCAGGCTGTTGATGCTGACGCCCTCGTGGGTCGTGCGCGCGCCGCCGAGCCAGTAGTACGCCGCATCGTTCGAGAAAAGGGTGATGACGCCGCCGAGATACTTACCATCGGGATCGCGCGCGACGTACACCCGCGACCGCTCGTCGAGGTCGGCGATGACATCTCGAACATAGGGCCACGACGGCCCGAATCCTTCATCTTGTTCCGCGTATCGTGCTTCAGTCTCTCGGAACACCGTTTTGCCGCCGTCGAGTCCCTCGGTCTCGATTTCGATGTCGAGGTCCTCGCCAGACCTGATCTCACGCCGGAGACTACGGCTGAACGATCCCAGTATCTCGTCTAACGATCGGTCGCCGACCTGGAGTCGGTAGGTGAACGAGGGCTCAACCGAGAGGTCCGCCCACCGGTACGGACGCGGATCGGTGTAGTCGGGATGGCCGAGAACGCGACACAGCGTCGTGGACGACTCGACGCCGAGCGCGTCGAGCACGCCGTTCGTGAACTCGCGGTTGACCTTCTCGCGTTTGCGCTGCTTCGGGCTCGTCGGCATCACGATCGGACCCAGATGCGGCACGGCCATCCCGGGCGGCGGCGACGAAACGACCCGCGCCCGCCCCGCGTCCCGGACGAACACTGGCAGCATACCCACCAACTGTTTGCCGCGGTAGCCGCCGAGACAAAGCAGATCGCCCGGTGCGTGGCGGTCGAGCACGGCGAGCCCCGACGCGGTGTGAAACACCTCGAACCCCGTATTCGGGAGCCCGTCGTGCCATTCCGCGAGATCCATTCGTTCGATGTTCATGTGAAACGGGTGAGAGAGCGTGTGCTGTCTGCCATCGATACCAGTCACACTCCGGCGACCGAAGAAAGTGTTTCGTATTGGGGTATCGTCGTGCCCCGCGCTCGCCCGACAATCGCTCGGAACTGCACCGGCACTCTTCGGGACGGGCCACAAAGAGGTGGTGAACCGTCAGCTCCGCAATCGTCGTTACACGCTCGTCGTCGGACTACCTCGTCCGATCGTCGTGATTCTCCCGCCGGTGCGTTGAACTCGGTCGAACGTGTACTGCCGCGACATGGCGACTGCAGCGGACACGTTGAACGGAACACACGTTCTTCTCGTCGGCACGGCCGAGTGGACGACGATCCTCGCGGACGCGCTCGAAACTCACGGATCGTCGGTGCGGACGGTCGCGACTGCCGACGCCGCAACCGCCGCGCTCGACGACCACCCGATCGAGTGTGTCGTCAGCGAGTACGTCCTCGACGGGCGGACGGGGCTCGACCTCCTTCGAACGATCCGCGAGGCGACGGCGACGCTGCCCGTGGTGCTCTGCACGGCGGCGGGCTCCGAGACCGTCGCCAGTGAAGCGATCGCCGCCGGCGTGACGGATTACGTCGCCATCACCGAGCCCTTCGAATCGATCGTCGACGACGTTCTCGCGCGGCTCGGCCGGGCCGTCCGCACGGCCGAGCGGACCGATACTTGGCGGGATCGGGCCCGCCAGTTCGACACGATGTTCCACGACGACCGGACCGCGACGTGGGTGCTCGATCCGGACGGCTCGCTCCGGCGAGTCAACCGGACGGCGCGCGGGATGATCGCGGTCGACGCCGGGAGCGTCGCCGGGGAGCCGTTCTGGACACTGCCGTGGTGGAGTGGGTCCGACAGAACACGAGCAGCCGTCGAGCGGACGGTCGAGCACGCCATCGACGGTCGGTTCGACAGCTCGACCATCACGCGGGAGTGCAACGATGGGACCCCACAGACGCTCGACTTCTCGGCTCGCCCCGTCCGGGATGAGACCGGAACGGTCGTCTCGATCGTCGTCGAGGGTGTCGACGTCACCGAGCGTGTCTCGCTCGAACGCGAGCTTCGCGAGTCCGAGGAGCTTCACCGGGTCACGCTCAACAACATGACCGACACGGTGTTGATCACCGACGACGACGGCGCGTTCACCTACGTCTGTCCAAACGTCCACTTCATCTTCGGTCACACCGCCGCGGAGATCCGCGATCTCGGCTCGATCGACAGCCTCCTCGGGGCGGACCTGTTCGACCGGGACGAGCTGGCTGCTGACGGCGTGCTGAAGAACATCGAATGCACGGCGATCGACAAGGCGGGCCGCGAGCACACCCTGCTGGTGAACGTGCGGGAGGTGTCGATCCAGGGCGGCACGCTGCTCTACAGCTGTCGCGACATCACCAAGCGCAAGCGGCGCGAGGAGGCGCTGGCCGGGCTCCACACGACGACGCGCGAGCTCCAGTACGCCGGGACAGCCCAGGAGATCGGTCAGGTCGTGGTCGACGACGCGGCCACGGTGCTCGACCTCGACGCGAGCGCGGTCTACCTCTTCGATGCCGACGAGAACGCGCTCGAACCGGTCGCCGCCTCGAACGGAATGGAGCGACTCGACGGGCCGTTGCCGACGCAACGCGCGGACGACGAGACCATTCCGGGCCACACTTTCGTCGCCGACGATGCCAGGTTTTTCGACGACGTCCACGACGCCGACCGGCTCGCGAACGAGGCGACCGGGATTCGGAGCGGGGCGTACATCCCGCTCGGCGAGCACGGCGTGTTCATCGCCGCCGCCGGAACGGTCGGGGCGTTCGACGACGTGCTCCGGGAGCTCACCGACCTGCTCGCGGCGACGGCCGAGGCCGCCCTCGATCGGGTCGAGCGCGAGAGCCGGCTCCGCGAGCAGGAGCGTGAGCTCCAGCGGCGGAACGATCAGCTCACGCGACTCGACGGGCTCAACGAGATCATCCGAGAGATTGACGGGGCGCTCGTCCGGGCGGAGACTCGTGAGGAAATCGACCACGCCGTCTGTGAGCTCCTGACGGCCGAGGACCGGTTCGCGTTCGCGTGGATCGGTGCGGCCGACCCGATCTCCGAGACGTTGGAACCACGGGCGTGGGACGGGGCCGAACAGGGCTACCTCGACAGCGTGTCGTTTTCGGTCGGAGGGGCGGAGCCGGCCGGCCAGGCTGCAGCCACCCACGAGTTGCAGACGGTCCCGAACGTGGCCGACCGACTTCGGGAGGCACCGTGGCGGTCGGCAGCGCTCACGCGCGAGTTCCTGTCGGTGCTCAGCGTGCCGCTGGCGTACGACGAGTTCGAGTACGGCGTGTTGACCGTCTATGCCGGGACATCGAACGCGTTCGACGGAACCGCAGAAGCCGTCCTCGCGGAGCTCGGCGAGACCATCGCGTCGGCGACGAGCGCGGTCGAGCGGAAGAACGCGCTGTTGACCACCGCGAACACACGCCTCGAGTTCGAGATCAGGGATCCGACGTTCGTGTTCTCCCAACTCGCCCGACGTGCGGGATGTACCCTGGAATACCAGGGCGGCGTTCAGCGGACCGCCGACGGCGTCTACGTCTTCGTCACCGTGACCGACGCCGCCATCGAGGACGTCGTCGCCGCGGCCCGAGATCTAGTATCGATCGACGAGGTCGAGCGGATCGGGGCCGGCGACGAGGCGGGTGTGCTCCGGCTCCGCCTCTCGCAGTCGTTCCTCGCGCTCGATCTCGCCGACCACGGGGCCGTCCTCCGGCGCGCTACGGCCGACGGCGAGACCGCGACGCTCGTCGCCGACGTGCCGAACAGCGTCGACGTCCGTCGCATCGATCGTCTCGTCACGGAGACGTTCGCGGACGTCGACCTCCGGTCGAAGCAGCCGCTCGACCGCGCGTCGTCGCGGGATCTCCACGCGGCGTTCCTCGACCGCTTGACTGACCGTCAGTTGGAGGTGCTCCAGACGGCGTACTACAGCGGGTTCTTCGAGTCGCCGCGCGAGAGCACTGGCGAGGAGATCGCATCGACCCTCAGCATCTCGCCACCGGCGTTCTACCAGCACGCACGCACGGTCCAGCGAAAACTGTTCACCACCTTGTTCGAGGAAATCGGCGTCCCCGTTACCGTCACCGCCGATTGAGTGGTGACCGCGAACGACGTGCCCGCCGCACAGAACGACTCTCGAGTATCGGTCTCCGCTGATCCTTCGGTGAACGTCGCCGACTCGGTCAGCACACTGGCTCGGACCGCAGGGAGACGAAGAGGGGGGGGATAAAAACCTCTCCTCTGCGCGTGGTTGAATAACGAACCTTGATCTGGAGATGTAGTTCGTTATTC
>Ga0136562_100494_pt1 | contig 14365 bp, 16 predicted proteins | sample AntCluMetagen312_FD_104784 | JGI IMG/M metagenome (GOLD analysis project Ga0136562, IMG submission 104784) | Saline lake microbial communities from Club lake, Antarctica - Metagenome #312 | ecosystem: Environmental > Aquatic > Non-marine Saline and Alkaline > Saline | place: Antarctica: Club lake...
CTCGACCGGTTCTTCGGGAACTACGGCCGGTCGGGGACGTACGAGGAGTTCTGTACGTTCCTCGACGACCCGGCCCTCAAGGAGGAACTCGACGAGAGCGGGCGCGTCCACGAGGCGACCTACGAAGCCGTGCTGCGCCGCGTCCACAACATGCCATCGGGGCTGTTCGACCAGGACGCCCGCTCCATCACCGACCTGGTCTCGGACCGCCAGTTCGTTCGGCCCGGCCGCCTCTCGGTCGTGCCGACGTACCACATCAGCAACTCGCGGGCCGCCGAGACGGTGGTGCTGGCGGTGTCGAGCCTGCTCGTCGACCAGAAGCTCTCGAACGACCCGACCTACGAGTCGATCAAGGAGACGCCGCTCGTCGTCGGAATGGACGAGGCGCACAACTTCCTCGCGGACGCCGACAGCGTGCAGGCGACCAAGGTCGTCGGGAAGTTCACCGAGGCCGCCAAGCAGGGCCGCAAGGAGCGCCTCGGCCTCTTTCTCATCACGCAGGACCCCCAGGATATCGCCGACCCGGTGTTCAAGCAGGTGAACACGACTGTGGTGTTGAACCTCGGCGACGAGGACGCAATCAAGGCCGTGAACATCCCCGCGGAGCTCCAGTCGAAGGTCCCCTACATGGAGAAGGGACAGATGGTCGTCTACTCGCCGGACAACTCCGAACCCGTCGAAATCTGCGGGCTGCCGACGTGCCTGACGCGCCACGGTCGCGACTAGTGGGAATTACCCCCGCCGCTTTTTGAGTGGGACGACGAACGTCTCACCATGTCGAGGATTCTCGTCCCCATCGACGGTTCCGAGCAGTCCCAGGACGCCCTGGAGTACGCCCTCCGGGAGTTCGAGTCCGACGACATCACGGTCATCAACATCATCGACCCTATCGAGGCCGGGTACACGGCCCAGGCGACCGGCCCAGGCTACTCCGAGGAGTGGTTCGAACAGGCGAAGGGAGCGGCCGACGAGCTGTTCGAGGCGGCCAACGACACCGCCGAGGAGTACGGCAACGGCCCCCTCGACACCGCGACAGAGGTCGGCCGACCGAGCCGCACCATCGTGGAGTACGCCGAGGAGAACGACTTCGACCACATCGTGATGGGGAGCCACGGCCGGGCCGGCGTGACCCGCATCCTCCTCGGCAGCGTCGCCGAAAGCGTGGTGCGCCGCTCGCCGATGCCGGTGACTATCGTCCGCTAAGGCGTACAGGCGGCGCGTTCTGGTCGCGGTCCGGGTCGCCGCACTCCCGCCTCGGCCGGCCCGCGTCGGTAATCAGCTCACGCGCCGGGTTGGCCCCGCTCTCCTACTTGAACCTACGCGACCAGTAGTGGAGGAATCCAGCGACCGAGTGGTCCGGAGGACCCGGAAGGTCGCCGGTTCACGCTGCGAGCGAATGAAGTGAGCGAGCAGCGGCCGACGACCGAACGGAGCGCGTCAGCGCGAAGTGAAGGAGGAGTGCTTTTAGCGTAGCTTTTGCCGAGCGAGCGGCGGCTCTGCCGCCGCGCGCGCAGCGCAAAAGGTCCGTCAGAAGATGTTCGCCTGTCGGTAGACGCTGATGCCCTGGTGGGTGATCTCGTACGGTTTGGTCTCGCGGGAGTGGTTGGCGTCCCGTATCTTCTGGATCTCGACGGCGAGGCGGGTCTCCCGGAAGTCCTCCGGACGGATGTAGCGGAGGACGACGACGGCGTCGGTGAGGTACTCGATGATGCCGTACCGCGAGGAGAACGGGTTGTCCTCGCTGGCCTCGCTGGTGAGCATGGTGGTGACGACGGCCTCCTTCAGCGACTTCGTGAAGTCGTAGATCTCGGTGCGGCGCTTGGACTGGTCGTCGTACATCATCTCCAGCAGGGAGACGGAGTCCAGCACGAGTCGGCTGGCACCGAACTCCTCGACGAGGCGGGGGAGTTCATTGCGGATGCTGGTGAGGGAGTTCGCCATCTCGATGGGGTCGATGTCGATGATAGCGAGGTTCCCGTCGTCGATGTGCCTGTCGAACTCCCAGCCCTTGTCGACGGCACTCTGGACGACTCGCTCGCGGGACTCCTCGAGCGTGATGAAGCCGGCTCGCTCGCCGTTCTCGACGGCCTCCTGGAGGAACTGGAGGCCGAACGTGGTCTTCCCGGTGCCGGCTTCGCCGACGGCGACCATCAGCGAGCGCTCGGGGACGCCGCCCTGGATCATCTCGTCGAGGCCCTCGATGCCGATGTTGATGCGGGGAATATCCGAGTCGTACTCCGCCTCCTCCTCGAAGCCGCCGGGCGCCCCGCCGCCGGCGTCGCCGTCGATGTCGAATCCGAAGGTTCCGTCGCCACCGCCCTGGGAACCGCCCCCACCGCCGCTGCCGCCGGCGCCACCGCCGCCGAACGCGTCCGCGAAGTCGTCCTCGAAGAGCTCGTCGCCATCGCCCTGGGCGCCACCCCCGCCGCCGAACGCGTTCGCGAAGTCGTCCGGGTCGTCGCCGCCGAAGTCGCTCCTGTCGTCCGCGTCCGGCGTCGGTTCGTCCCCCAGGTCGAGTGCGTCGGCCGGGTCGTCATCCTCCGGGCCGTCGTCGTCACTGGTAGCCTCGTCCGCGTCTCCCGGCGGTTCGTCGGCGGCCTCCCCCGCGTCTCCCGGCGGTCCGTCAACCGCCTCATCGTCGACTGGCGAGTCCCCGGACTGGTCGGCCGACTCCTCGGCCTCGTCGTCGAACGCCTCCTCGAACCAGTCGTCGTCGTCCTCAGCCACGGTGACGCCTCCAGCCCGCGACGGGACGCGCCGTCGATTCCATACCTCGGCCGTTGGGACACAGCGAAAAGTAGTTTCCGCCGCCCGCGGGTTTTTCAAGGGCGCCCGTGCGATAGTCGGTATGCGCGTTGGAATCGTCGCACAGCGCGGGAACTCTCGCGCTGCGTACCTGGCGGCGGACCTGCGGGAGTTACTCGCCGACGAGGACGTCGAGGTGTGGCTGGACACGGCGACGGCGGCCTCGCTCGACGCCGAGGGTCGCGACGTCGACACGTTCGACGCCTGCGAACTGGTCGTGAGCATCGGAGGCGACGGGACGTTCCTGTTCGCCGCGCGGGGCGCGGGGTCGACACCAGTCCTCGGCGTGAACCTCGGGGAGGTGGGCTTCCTGAACGCCGTCGACCCGGGGCAGGCCGTCGAGGCGACGCGCCGGGAGGTCAGGCGGTACGAGGAGACCGGTGAAGTCAGCTACCGGGAGGTGCCGCGGGTCACTGCGACGGGGGAGGACTGGTCGTTGAATCCCGCGCTCAACGAGGTGGTCGTGGCCGGCGAGCAGCGCGGCCACGGCCACGGGGTGGACGTGGAAGTGCGCGTGGACGGCTCCCTGTACGAGGCGACGCACGCCGACGGCGTGCTCGTGTCGACGCCGACCGGGAGCACGGCGTACAACCTCAGCGAGGGCGGCCCGCTCGTCAAGCCGGGCGTCGACGCCCTCGTGGTGACGGGGATGTGCCCCACGGAGCCGATGCCGCCGCTGGTGGCGGGCGTGGACAGCGAGGTGACTGTGCGCGTCGACGGCCCGGAGAACGCGGTCGTCTCCAGCGACGGCAGGAACCGCGAGCACGTCGAGACGCCGGCGGTCGTGACGGTTCGTACCACGGACGACCCGGCGCGGGTCGCGGGCCCGGAGACGGACTTCTTCCAGGCGCTGAACAAACTGGAGTGAGGTGCCGGAAGGGAAAGGGTTAGTGAGCCGCCACACGTAGCCGCGAGCAATGAGCCAGCAGCTTCCGGACGTGCAGGCGACCGAGCCGGACGTCAGGGTCGGACTCAGCCAGGTCGGCGTCACGGGGGTCGAGAAGCTCGTGAAGATCGCCCGCGAGGACAAGCGCCCGATCGCGCTGATGGCCGACTTCGAGGTGTTCGTCGACCTCCCGCAGGGCCGGAAGGGAATCGACATGAGCCGGAACATGGAGGTCATCGACGAGACCCTGGAGGCCGCCGTCTCGGAGCCGGTCTACCAGGTCGAGGAGATGTGCGGAGACACCGCCGAGCGACTGCTCGAGAAGCACGACTACACGACGACGGCGACGGTGAAGATGGAGGCCGAGTTGATGATCCAGGACGAAACGCCGGCGAGCGAGCGCCCGACCCAGGGCACCGTCGACATCATCGCGTCGGCGACCGCCCGCGAGAACGAACCGACCCGCGAGGAAATCGGCGCCCGCGTCGTCGGCATGACGGTCTGTCCGTGCAGCCAGCAGATGATGAGCGAGACCGCGCGGGAGACGCTGCGGGACCTCGGCGTCGGCGAGCGCGAGGTGCGGAAGTTCCTCCAGGAGGTCCCGCAGGCGGGCCACAGCCAGCGCGGGCACGCGACGCTCACCGTGGAGGCCGCGGGCGACCCCGAGGTCGACCTGATGGACATCGTCGACCTCGCGCGGGACTCGATGAGCGCCCGCATCTACAACATGGCCAAGCGACCGGACGAGGACCACATGACCTACGCGGCTCACGCGAACGCGAAGTTCGTCGAGGACTGCGTGCGCTCGATGGCGGAGGGCGTCGTCGCGGAGTTCGACCACCTCGACGACGACGCCGTGGTGACGATGAAGCAGTCCAACGACGAGTCCATCCACCAGCACAACGCCCACGCCGAGCGAATCGCGGAGTTCGGGACGCTCCGCGAAGAAGTGAACGGGAACTAGAACGTCCAGCGCGTCGCGTCCGTCGGGAACGCCGCCCACGCGAACGCGCGCTCAGGGTGCACCGCGAACACCGGTGAACCGTGGCGGACGTCGTACTTCTCCTCGTAGGCGTCGTCGACGCGCGCCTGGGTCTCGTCGTCGGTGACGCGTTCGGCGCGCCCCTCCAGAATCACGAACTCAGTCCCGCTCTCGGAGTGGACGCTCACGGCGGGGTTCGCGGCGAGATTGCGGACCCAGCGCGTGCGCTCGCCGCCGCCGCAGTAGAACGTGCCCTCGACGTAGACGCCCCACACCGGGCGGGTGTGCGGGTGGCCGTCGGGCCGGGTGGTGGCGAGCCAGAAGGTCTGCTGGTCGCGGAGGCGGTCGGCAACGAACGACCAGTCGAGGGCGCCGTCACCCTCTGGGATGCCGTAGCTCTCCTCCGTCTCGGGCGTGCTGCGGTGGGGGTCGGCCATGCGTCGAGCTACGCGCCCCAGGCCAATCAGTCGAGCGAGGGGACGGTCGAAGAAGTGGGTTCAGTCGAGCGCGTCTGCGTCGGTCCAGCTGTCCTCGAAGGCGGCGTAGACGTCGGCGGCGAACTCCGCGTCCTGGAGGTCGATGATGGCGAACGCCTCGTCGGGTTCGACGGGGTTCGACACCTCGAGGCAGACCTCGGCGCCGTCCACGATGGTCACGTTGCCGTCGATGCCGTCGCCGACGCGGACCTCGTAGTCGGGGCTGTCGGCGAGGTCCGTGGCGTAGCGCTCGTTGACGACGTCCGGCATCGAGCGCGCGAGGCCCTGGGACATCAGCACGGAGACGGAGACGCCGCGGTCGACGGCGGCCTCGAGGCGCCCGAACACGCGCCCGCTGACGTCGTCGAAGTCGAAACTGGAGGAGGGGGTGCCCGAGACGAGGACGATGCTGTCGGTGGCGGCGTCGAGGCGTTCGAGCAGCAGGCCCAGCGAGTCGTCGGGGCCGAGCGCGGCCGTCCAGAAGCCGTCCTCGGGGGCGGTCGGGTCCTGGAGGTCGCGGGTGAGGTCGTCGACGACCGACTCGTACTGGTCGGCCTTCTCGCGGAGTTCGCGCTTCCGGTCGTCGAGCAGGCGGTCGAGCGCCGTGTCCGGTTCGACGGCGACGTACTTCTTCGGCCGACTCGCGGCCTGACTGCGGACGAGGTGCTGGGACTCGACGCTCCCGAGCACGTCGTAGATGCGGCCCATCGGTACCCCGCTCTCCTCTGACAACTCCTTGGCGGTTGCCGGACCGGTCCGGAGGAGCGCACGGTAGGCGCTCGCCTCGTACTCCGAGAGCCCGATGTCCCTCAAATCAGCCATCTCGTCGTCCGTTAGGATTCGGGCGCCAAAAACGCACCGACGGTTTATCGAGGCGCAGCCGTGCTACTGGGTGCTCGCCACGAGGTTCGCGAGTTCCTCCGGGGAGTCCACGGCCTCCGTCGCGCCGTCGCCGGTTTCCAGCCACGCCGTCCCCGGTTCGCCGTCCGCGTCCGGGAGAACGACCTTCTCGTGGTCGGCCATCCGGAGCGCCGCGCGGTGGAGGTCGCTGCCCGCCTCGTCCGCGACGGCGACCACGAGCGGTCCTTCGACCACCCGAGAGGCCGCAGTCCCGTAGCTCGCGACCTGTACGCCCATCCGGTCGGCGGCGCCCGCGAACGCGCCGACCGCGTCCCGCGCCGCGTCCAGATAGCGTTCCTCGCCGGTGAGGTAGTGGAGGTCGACGAGCGCGTTCGCGAACGTCGCGGCGTCGTCGATGGGTCGGAGCGGCGTGTCGAGCAGGCCGACGTCCTCGCTGGGTCCGTCCTGGAACGCGCCGGTCGCGTCCTGGAGGTCCTCGATGGTGCCGTCTGCGACGTCGACGGCGGTGGCGAGGTAGTCGCCGCCGAGCACCTGTGCGGCCGTGGCAAACGCCTGGACGACGTGCGCGCGGTCGGCGAGCAAGCCGGCGGGGGCGTCCGGCGCGTCGAAGTGTCGGACCGTCCCGTCGTCGACGAGGCTGTCCGCGAGGTAGTCGAGCGTGCGCTCCGCGTAGCGGGTCGCCGTCTCGTCGTCGGTGTACGACGCGAACGCCAAGAGAGCGTCCGCAGCGAGCGCGTTCACGTCCGCGTAGGCCGTCTCGTCGACGTCGGGTTCTTCGTGGCTCGCGCGCTCGTCCTCGGGGGCGTCGAAGTACTCTCCGGCGGCCTCGCTGCCACCGAACGCCGCGCCCGTCCACAGCGTCCCCGTGAGGTAGTCGATGGCGTCCTCGGCGGGATCGCGGTAATCCTCGCTGCCGGTGTGGAGGTAGGCGTGGGCGAACGCCCGGAGGAGGCTGGCGTTCTCGGAGAGCACCTTCTCGCGCTGGGGGTCCGACCAGTCCCGGCCGTGGGCGAACCGGAAGAACCCGCCGTCGACGTCGTCCGCGAGGTTCCGGGAGACGGCGTCGAGGGTCCGGAGCGCCTGCTCGCGCTCGCGCTTCAGCGCGAACTCGACGGTGCCCGGGAGCGGGAACTTCTCGCTGGTCCCCCAACCGCCGTGCTCGGTGTCGTACTGGTCGCCGAGCTGTCCCGCGAGCAAACGCTCGATCTCGCCGTCGACCGGTCCGCGGGGTGGTTCGCCGCCCCGCAGCGACCGGGGGACCTGGCCCGCGTCCTCCCCCTGCTCGTCCCAGGTCTCGCGGACGCGCTGGAGCACCTGCCGGAACCCCTCGGGTTCGAGGAACGTCGCGCCCGCGATGTGGTTCCCCTCGGGCGTCACGAACACCGTCGACGGGAACCCACCCATGTTGTACCGCTCGCGGACCCGCGGGTGGCGGTCGGCGTCCACGCGCACCGGCACGAAGTCGTCGTTGACGTTCGCCGCGATGCGTGGCTCCGCGTACGTCCGCTCGTCCATCTGCCGGCACCAGTCGCTCCACGACGTGACCAGCGCCACCAGAAGCGGGACGTCCCGGTCGGCGGCCTCCGCGAACGCCGCTTCCCCCCACTCGCGCCACTCCACGCGCGTCCGGTCCGCAGCGTCTTCCATACCCGCTACTCGGCGGCACGCCCGGGAAACCGTTTCGACACGGGCAGCGCGAGGCCGACCGACGGGAGGCCTCGGACTACTCGAACGGGGAGCGAAGCGACCCGAGAGAGTCGCGGGGGTCGTCACCGCCGAGGGCTTTCAGATTCCCGTGGTAACACCTCCGACGTCAACCTATCACCTGCATACAGAACACGAACGGTAGCAGAAAAGCTATCAGGCGCGCAGAGCAACTTCGGGGCATGCCTCGATTCCGGTGGCTGTTCCTGGCGCTGCTCATCGTCCCCCTCGCGGACGCGCTGTTCCTGGTGTTCGTCGCCAGCGAACTCGGCTGGAAGGTCACCGTCGCTATCGTCGTGCTCACCGCCCTGCTCGGCACGCTGTTCGTCCGCGCCGAGGGTCGCCACACCATCCGGCGCATCCAGCGCGCGCTGGCCACCGGCGAGTCCCCGGCCGACGAACTCATCGACGGCGCGTTCCTCATCGCCGCCGGCGCGTTCCTCCTCACGCCCGGCCTGCTCACCGACGCCCTCGGCTTCCTGCTCGTCTTCCCGGTGACGCGCATCCCGTTCCGGTACGCAGTCAAGCGCTGGGTCATCATCCCGAAACTCGACGAGCGCACCGGCGGCTTCGCCACCGGCAACGTCTACACGTTCGGCTTCCCCGGTGACGGCGCCAACCCCTTCGGCGGCGACTCGGGGGGCTCGGGCGGCGGCGGCTTCGACCCCCGGGACTTCGACCAGACTGCCAGCAGCGAGGACACTGTCGACCTCGACGAGGAGTCCTACGACGTGGAGTTCGACGACGACGAAGAGCGCCAGTAACGCACGCAGGCGCCGGTGTCGAAAGGAAACCCTTAATTGTGGCACCGGCAAACGTTCGGTTGCGTTCGGGTCAGTAGCTCAACTAGGTAGAGCGCCACTCTGATAAGGTGGAAGTTTGCGGTTCAAATCCGCACTGACCCACTCAGTTTCCTCTCGTTCACTGACCGAGCAGCGTCCCGTCTGTCGCTTGCTCGAGACACGCTTCTTCGGACAAGTCAGTTCAACTCCCGAGCCACCGTGTACGAGACGATTACTCGCGTTCTCGACTGTCGGCGATGCGCTGGAGAGCGCCGGCGATAGCCTCGACAGCGACGAGGAACCGCCAGAGGAGGTACAGCGACACAAACAGCATCCCGAACCAGATCAAAATCAGTGGCTGATGGATGATGAGCACCGAGTAGCCCAGGAGGAGTACGTAGAGGAGGACTAGCAGGCCGAGCCAGCGGGAGGGAATCGACGCGGGTGACCAATCCGACATGCGTCGCTCTACCCGGACAGTACACTTAAAATCGGCGTCGCTTTCGGTCTGTCCCACGCTGACCGCATTCGCACACTCTGCAACTCCGCGACGCCTTCAGTACCCACGCCACCGAACTCCCTGCTGGGTTCCGGACGCCCGGAATCCGTCCCTGTTCCCCGCCACGCCGAGGCCCACGGCCGTTGCCTGGCCGTTCCCTGCCACCCCGGGCCTCGGTTGGCGTTTCGAAGCCGAGTCGCGCAGCCGAGGAGTGCCGGACGGCAGCGATCCCGGATTCTGCCGTCACACCGCGTCTCGAAGCGGAGGATTCACGCACGCCGAGTGCCAACCCGACTCCATGAAGTCGCACGTGAAACTGGCGCTGGTGCTCGCCGCGGGTATCGCGCTGCCGGGCGTGGCTGACTACGCGCTCAAGGAGGCGGGCGCGCCGACCGCCGGCGCCGTAGTGTGGGCGCTCGGCTACGCGACGATGGTGCTGGTCGTCTGGTACTACTGGATCCGGCCCCTCGACATCACTGGACCGCGCGGTGGAACGGAACCTTAAAGGGGATTTCGCGGCGATTTCCGACCAACAATGGCGTTCACACCGTTGCCCCTCATAGACGACTTCCTCGTCAACTACCACGTCGGGCACGCGCTCCTGCTGCTGTTCGTGCTGTCCGTCGTCGGGGTCATCCCGCTCGGGTCGCGGAAGATCGTCTCCATCAACGCCGTGACGTTCGGACTGCTCTTCCTCGTCATCCCGGGGTCGATGATCGGAGAGACCGCGTTCACGTACCGCTTCCTCGGCCTCGCGCTCGTCATCGTCGCGCCGCTGCTGTACGTCACCGCCCGACAGTAGTCCGGGGCCGCGGACGCCGCTTCTGTGCCAGCACCGCCCCGTCGCCGTTCTTCTACGCCCCCACGCTACTCGCCGACCAGTTCCTCGTAGCGTGCGCCGGTCTGCTTCAGCGTCGCCTCGCTGTACAGCCGCTCGTGGTCGAACGGCAGGTACTCCGCGGCGAGTTCGTCGATCTTCTCGTCGACGGCGTCGCCCTCGCGACCGTGGATCATCGTGAAGAGGTTGTACGGCCACTCCTGGTCGGGTCGCCGCGGCCGGTGGTAGCACAGCGTCACGTACGGCAGCGTCCCGACGTCGACGCCGCGCTCGTCGAGTTCGTCGTCGGGGACGTCCCAGACGACCATGCAGTTGGCGTCGAATCCCGTGACGACGTGGTTGACGATGCAGCCGACGCGCTTGATGCAGCCGTCGGCGAGCAGCCGCTCGACGGCGGCGAGCACCTCCTCGACGTCGGCGCCGATTTCGTCGGCGACGTCCCGATACGGCGTCAGAGACAGCGGGAAGCCGTCCTGAATGGCCAACAGCAGGTCGGCGTCCAGCGCAGCGAGGTCGCCGGTAGCGTTCTCGCTGATGCGCGTCGCGGAGACGTCCGTGCTCTCCAGGCTCTCCCGGGCAAATCTATCCGAATTTACCACCGGGAACTCCAGGTCGATGTAGTAGTCCGTCAGCATCGGGAGGTTCAGCACCTCGCAGCCCGTTCGCTCCTCGATGTCGGCGAGAATCTCGTCGCGCTTCTCGCGGCTACCCGCGGTGACGACGAACCACTGGTTGTACTCGTGGGCGCGCCGGTAGTTGTGGTTCACCTGCCGGTAGCCGTTGATGATCTCTGCTATCTCTTCGAAGCGGTCCTCGGGCGCCCGGACGGCGGCGAGCGTCGAGGAGCCAATGACTGGTGGGTTGAGCACGGCGCCGAACCGCCGGAAGACGCCCGCGTCACGGAGGCGCTGGACGCGTTCGACGACGTCCGCCTCGGTCGTCCCGAGGTCCGCCGCGACGACCTCGAAGGGGCGCTCGCGGACGGGGAAACCGCTCTGGTACTCGTCGACGAGGCGTGCGTCCGTGTCGTCGAGGCGTTCCCGCCAGTCCTCCGCAACCATTGGTCGGGCGTAGGGAGCGGCGTGGTTACTGTCTACCGGTTCCGGCCCACCCGAACCGGGTGGATTTACCGTGGTGGGGTTCAAAGCCGCGGACATGAGCGATTCGTACGGCGAGTGGCCGCTACAGCGCCTGATGACCGAGGTCGTCGGTTCGGGGCCGAAGTCCGCCGCGGACATGTCCCGCGAGCAGGCCGCGGAGGCGTTCGAGCGCATCCTGGACCTCCACCCCGACCCAACGACGCTGGGCGCGTTCTGGCTGGCCAACCGCTGGAAGCGAAACAACGGCGAGGAACTCGGCGCGTACGTCGACGTGATGCGCGAGGAGAGCGTCGTCACCGCCGAACCCGACGCCGACCCCGTGGACTGCGGCGCGAACTACGACGGCAAGCAGTCGAGCGCTCTGCTCGGCGTCGCCGCTGGCGTCGTCGCGGCCGCCGCTGGCACGCCGGTCGTCGTCCACTCTGGTGACCGCGTGCCGACACAGCAGGGCGACGCGTACAAGCACGTCCTCGACGAACTCGGCGTCCGCACCGAGGTCTCCCCCGAGGAGAGCGCGCGGATGGTCGACGAGGTGGGCTTCGGCTTCTACTACCAGCCGAACTTCAACCCGGTCGTCGACGCGCTGTGGGACCGCCGCGAGAAGATGGGCGTCCGGACGTTCGTCAACACCGTCGAGACGCTCGGTAACCCCGCGAACGCCGACGTCCACCTCGGCTCGTTCTACCACCTCGCGTTCGCGAAAAAGATCGTCGAGACGGTACGCGAGAGCGAGGACGTTGGCTTCGACCGCGTCCTGATGTTCCAGGGGATGGAGGGGTACGACGACGTTCGCCCCGGCTCCACGACCGTCGCGGAGTGGAGCGAGGGCGGCGACATCGAGGACTTCACCGTCGAGACGCCGGACTACGGGATGGACTTCGAGAGCGAGGACCTCAACGTCGACGACGTGGCCGTCGACTCCGCGGAGATCACGCTCGACGTGCTGGCCGGCGAGGAACGCGGCCCGTTCGCGGACGCCGTGGCACTCAACGCCGCGCTCCGCATGTACGCCGGCGAGGACGTCGACTCCATCGACGAGGGCGTCGACCGGGCCCGCGAGGTCGTCACCGACGGCCGCGCCGAGTCGCTGCTCGCCGACCTCTGTGCGTTCTGAGCGGGTGCCGGCGCCCCCGGTCGAGCGGCGCGAGTAGGTAGGGTTATCCGCCCGGCGGGCGACCGTTCGGACTGTATGACTATCCAGGCGACGCTCCACACGAGCGAAGGCGACATCGAGGTCGAACTGTACGACGACCGGGCCCCGCGGACGGTCGAGAACTTCGTCAACCTGGCGGAACACGACCCCGCAGCCGGCGACGACCCGGCCCCCGGCACGCCCACCTGGGAGGACCCAGAGAGCGGCGAGGTGCGGGGCGACGCCCTCTACAACGACGTGAAGTTCCACCGCGTCATCGAGGGGTTCATGATTCAGGGCGGCGACCCGACGGAGTCCGGTCGCGGCGGCCCTGGCTACGAGTTCGAGGACGAGTTCCACGAGGACCTCCGCCACGACGGCCCCGGCGTGCTCTCGATGGCGAACTCCGGCCCGGACACGAACGGCTCGCAGTTCTTCATCACGCTGGACGCCCAGCCACACCTCGACGACCGCCACGCGGTCTTCGGGAAGGTCACCGACGGCATGGACGTCGTCGAGGCCATCGGCAACGTCGAGACGGGCCCCAACGACCAGCCACAGCGCGACGTCGTCCTCGAGTCCGTCGAAGTCCACGAGTAGCGCGGCGCTACTGTCGCCGTCGACACTGAGTGGCCGTCTACTGGCCGCTTCCTCCTGGGTCCCCGCTCGGTAGCGGAGCGACCGAAAGCCGAAAGACCGGCGGCCCCCAACCCCCGCCAATGAGCGACGCCGACACCGCCGTCGACCCCAGCGACATCGGGGAGGCGGACGCGCCGCCCGTCGAGGAGAAGCCGTACAAACTCGTCTACGAGGCCAACAAGTGCTTCGGCGCGGGCAAGTGCGCGGAGGTCTCCGCGAACTGGGAGATGGACATCTCCACGGGCGTCGCGAAGCCGACGACCTACTTCTTCGACGAGGACGAACTCGACCACAACGTCGCCGCCGCCGAGGCCTGCCCCGCGAAGAAGGGCGACGGCGTCATCCACGTCGTGGACCGCCGCACCGGCGAGGAGATCGCACCCGACCCGCACGGCGACGGCACCCTCTCCGTCGACTGGTAGCGTGCGCCCCCTCTACCGCGTCCTGCTCGCGACGAGCGTCGTCTACCCCGTCGCGCTCGTCGCCACCGCCATCGCGTTCGGGCTCGACTGGACGCTCGCCAACCGCGTCGTCCTGCTCGCCGCCAGCCTCGGCGTCGGCGCCGCCGTCCTCACGCAGGCCGCAGTCCGCCGCCGACTCGCGTGACCGCGTAGACCGACCGTAACCGACTTCTCCCCCCGGACCCCACGAACGGACGCGAGGGTGGCCGAGCGGCCAAAGGCGGCGGGCTTAAGACCCGCTCCCGTAGGGGTTCGTGGGTTCGAATCCCACCCCTCGCACTCGTTCTTCGAGCGAACGCGAGCAGACGAGGAGAAGGTGGGATTCGAAGCACGGCAGACGCAGCGCGAACGTAGTGAGCGACCGTCTGCATGCGGTTCGAATCCCACCCCTCGCATTGGACCTTTTGCGCTGCGCGGCGGCCTCCGGCCGCCGCTCGGCAAAAGCTACGCTAAAAGCACTCCTCGCTCCCGATGGTCGCTCGTCAGCCTCCGCTCACTCGCTTCGCTCGTTCGCGGAGAGAGCCAGCGCCCTCCCGAGGCCGGCTCAGGCCGACCCGTCGCCCTCCCCCGGGGGGACGAGTTCGAAGACCGCGCCGGTGTCACCCTCGGGGACGCCGCGCTGGCTGGCGAGGACGTACACCTCGCCGTTCGGTCCCTGGCCGAACATGCGGACGAAGTAGTCGAATCCGCCCTGGACGACGAGTTCTTCCATATCCCAGAGCTGGTCCACTGGCACTGCCCCGGGGTCCGTGTCGTCCGTCCCTTCGGTCGTCGTGGTGGTTCCCGGCGTGGTAGTCGTTTCCGTCGTAGTTTCCGTCCCGTTGTCAGTCGTGGTGGTGGTCGTGGTTGCACCGCCGTCCTGCCCGAAGTCGGCTGGCGGCGTGGCCGCGAGGATGCGGCCCGCTGGCTCCTCGCGTGCGGTGTCGGTCGTCCAGGCGCCGAAGACGTACTTGCCCTGGAGGCCGGAGACCGCGTCGGCCTCGTAGCGGTGACCACCGACGACAGTGATGCCGACGCTCTCCCCCTGGTAGGTGTGGGGGAACTCGACCACGGGGTCGACGAGCGGACTGCCGTCGTAGGGGGCCTCGTTGGGCTCGTTCTGGGGACAGTCCGTGATAGCGGTCGGGTCGGCAGCACTCTCGGTGCTGAAGCAGTGCGTCCCTTCCTTGACGTTCCAGCCGTAGTTCCCGCCCTTCTCGA
>Ga0136562_100500_pt1 | contig 14303 bp, 16 predicted proteins | sample AntCluMetagen312_FD_104784 | JGI IMG/M metagenome (GOLD analysis project Ga0136562, IMG submission 104784) | Saline lake microbial communities from Club lake, Antarctica - Metagenome #312 | ecosystem: Environmental > Aquatic > Non-marine Saline and Alkaline > Saline | place: Antarctica: Club lake...
ACGTTCGAGCGCCCGGACAACGCCCACGTCGTCATCGCGGACCTCGTCGGCGACGCCGTCTACCGCATCTCCGCGGACGACCTGGCAGGCGAGCACCTCGCGGCGTACGACGTCAAGCGCATCGAGGTGCCGCTCACCGACGCGGAGCGCGAGCGCTACGAGGACGCCCAGGGCACGTTCACGAACTACCTCCAGCAGTCGAGCGTGCAGTTGCGCTCGGGCAGCGACTACCAGGAACTCGTCAAGCGCTCGGGCACCGACCCCCGGGCGCGGGAGGCGCTACTCGCCAAGCAGCGCGCCCGCCGCATCGTCCGGGAGAGCGACGCCAAGGTCGCGGAACTGCAGAAGATTCTCGACCGCCACCGTCGGGACAGGGTCATCGTGTTCACGGCGTCGACAGACCTCGTCTACCGTCTCTCCGAGCGGTTCCTGCTGCCGGCAGTCACCCACGAGACGGGCGCCCCCGAACGCCGTGAGATTCTCGAGAAGTTCCGGGACGGGACGTACTCGCGGGTCGTGACCGCGAACGTCCTCGACGAGGGCGTCGACGTGCCGGACGCGAACGTCGCGGTGGTGTTCGCGGGCAGCGGGAGCGAGCGGGAGTTCACGCAGCGACTCGGGCGCGTGCTGCGGCCGAAAGACGACGGTGGCCGGGCACTGTTGTACGAACTGGTGAGCGCGGACACCGCAGAAGAGCGCGTCGCCGACCGCCGTCGTTAGTCCTCCTCGATGCTCACGCTCGGGTTGAAGTTCTCGATCTCCGAGAACTGGACGTCGTAGGTGATGTTGATTATCGTCGAGGAGTGGGCGTCGAGGGACACCTGTCGCACCTTCGTCGACGCCTCGCCGTTCAGGTCGCTGTTGATGTACACGGTGCCCGAAGCCTCCCGGCTGCTGGGGTTCGAGACGGTAACCACGTAGACGAGCGAGCCGTCCTCGCCCTCCTCGAAGTTCGAGTCCGCTACCTCGAGGACGTTCTCGTCGCGACCCCGGCGCAGACAGCCCGCGACCGCGAGGGTGACGCCGGCGGCCGCCGCGCGTCCGAGCAGAGTCCGCCGCTTCATACCCTCCGGTTCCGGCGTGTCGGCAAGTATCTTCTGCATCCTTTTGTGGGCGGCGAGCGTAGCCGGCGCCGTGCTCACGAAGGACCTCCTCCGCGTGTCCCGCGCGGGCGGCGGCTATCAGCCCCAGTTCGCCGGGGCCGACAGCGAGGCGCTCGCCGCCAGCGTCCTCGGGACGTTTCAGGGACACGTCGGGGAGGAGCGGGGCGTCCTGCGCGACGCGCTCGCGGACCTCGAGGCAGACGCCGAGGACTTCAAACTCGTGCGCGGCCTCGCCCACCTCGTCGAGCGCGACGCCACGTTCGCCGTCGAAGCCCCCCTCGACCCCGAGAGCGCGCGCCGCGCCGCCTTCACCGCAGCGGAGGACGTCGGGGTCGTCACCGCCGACGAACGGGAGGCCGCGCTCGCCGCCGCCGCGGAGCGCTTCCCGGGCGACCCGACGCCCGACGCCCTCGCCGAGTCGCTGTACGCCGACCGGGAAACTCGCGAGGTCCTCGTCGAAGTCGCGCCGCGCTGGTCGCCCGCCGAACTGGTCGCCCAGTACAACCTCTCGCTCGCCCAGACGGCGCTGTTCGACGCGACGGAGGTCCGCGTCGAGTCGACGGACCCGCGCTCGCTCGTCTCGGCGGTCAAACGCCTGGGGCTGCTGTACGAGGTCATTCCCACGGACGAGGGGCGAAAAGTCGTTCTGACAGGGCCGGACGCGCTGTTCCACAACACCCGGCGGTACGGCACCAGGTTCGCTCGCGTGCTCCGGGCGGTCGCGACCGCCGACGAGTGGCGCCTGGAGGCGACCATCGACGACCGCGGGACGGAGCGCCTGCTGGTGCTCACCGGCGAGGACGTCTCGGTCCCGGACGCCGACCCCGTCGCCGAGGTGTCCTTCGACAGCGACGTCGAGCGGGAGTTCGCGACGCGCTTCGACTCGCTGGACCTCGACTGGACGCTCGTCCGCGAACCCGACGTACTCGCGGCGGGTGACCGCCTGATGGTGCCCGACTTCGCCTTCGAGTACGACTACGGCGACGCCCGCGTCTACTTCGAGATCATGGGGTTCTGGACGCCGGAGTACGTCGAGAAGAAGCTCGCCCAGTTGGAGGATACCGACGAGACGCTGCTGGTCGCCGTCGACGCGAGCCTCGGCGTCGGCGAGGAGATCGCGGCCCGCGACCACCGCGTCGTCGAGTACACCGGGTCCGTGCGAGTCAAGGACGTCGTGGACGCGCTCCGGGAACTGGAAGCCGACCTCGTGGCCGCGAACGCCGCGGACCTCCCCGACGAACTCGTCCCCGACGCCGACGTCGTGACGCTCGGGGACCTCGCCGCTACCCACGGCGTCAGCGAGGACGCGGTCGAGGCGAAGTCGTTCCCGGCGCACGAGCGCGTCGGCCGGACGCTCGTTCGGCCCGCGGTGCTCGACGCCGTCGCCGCCGAACTGGAGGTGGGGCTCTCCCGCGCCGAAGCCGAAACCACCCTTGACGACTCTGGCATCGAGGACGCCAGTGCCGCGCTCTCCCGTCTCGGTTACCGCGTCGAGTGGGAGGGGCTAGGTGGTGGGACGCTCCACGAAAAATAATCTATAGAGGTTATATCTAGAAACATAACTTCTAAGTGTTATACTGTCGTCGGTGAGTGTGATGCCGACTCGCTACGTCGTCCTCGGCGACGTCGTCGGTTCCCGGCGCATCGAGGACCGCGGCGCGTTCGGGAACCGACTCGTCGACGCCTGTGCGGCAGTCACCGAAGACCACGCCGACGCGTTCGACGCGCCGCTGGAACCCCTGAAGGGCGTCGACGAAGTCGGCGGGGTGCTCGTCGACCCGGCGCCCCTGTACGACATTATCGACGACCTGCGCGAACGCCTCCACCCCCAGGAACTCCGGGTCTCCGTCGCCGCGGGGGCTGTCGACGTCGGCCTCGACACCGGCGAGGTTTCCCGAATGGACGGGCCGGCGTTCCACCGCGCCGACGAACTCCTGGCCGACCTCGGAACGTCGCCGCTGCGCGTCGCGTTCGACTTCGACCAGGCACCCCTCGACGGCGCGCTCGCCGACGAGGTGAACCTCCTCTTCCTCCTGAAGGCGCGGTGGACGGACCGACAGCGCCGCGTCGTCGACGCCTACCGGGACGCCGACTCGCAGGCCGCAGCGGCCGACAGCCTCGGCGTCTCCCAGTCAGCGGTCTCGCAGGCGCTCTCCCGCGCGTCGTGGCCGGCCATCCGGGAGATTGAAACCAGATTGCAACGAACGTTCCGCGCAGTATGAGCGCGCTCCCGTTCGCCGCCACGGCTGAACACCTCGTCATCGCCGCTGCGGGCTACGCCGTACTGCTCGCCACCAGCGGCTTCGTCGTCACGCGCGCGCTGGGGCTGGTGCCCTCGGAGGACGACGTGCCGACCGGCCGCGAACGGGACGTCGGCGTGCTCATCGGGAAGTGCGAGAACGTCCTCACGCTCACGTTCGTCCTCGCCGGCGCGTTCACGGCGCTCGCCGTCGTGTTCGCCGCGAAAGGCATCGTCCGCAAGGACGACATCGAGAAGAACAGCCTCTTCTACCTCGCCGGGACGCTCGTCAACCTCACCTACTCCGTGCTCGTCGGCGTCGCCGTAACCGTCGCTATCGCGGCGCTCTGAAGCCTAGAGGTCCCGCTGTTTGCCCTTCGGCACCATCGACTTCAGTTCGCCGTGCGTGAACAGGCCGACGCCGATGGGTTCGACGCCGCCCGCGAGTTCGTGGGCGACGACGAGGTAGCCCCAGTCGCCGTCCCACTCGAGTTCGAGGTCCTCGCCCGCAGCGAAGCGCTTCGCGCGCTCGTCGTCGAGTTCGAGGACGTTCTTCGTGGCCGCGCGGCCGAAGCGCTGGACGGCGTCCGTCGTCGGCTTCCAGTGCTCCTGGCGCGTGCGCAGCAATTTCAGGCCGAGCGCCTCGATGGGAACCGGCCCCTCGAGGTCGTAGGGGAGGCCCCAGACCTTCCCTTTGCCCTTCTCCCAGAGCGTGTACCCCTCGAACGTGTCCTCGGGGACGCCGAAGCGCTGCACCCACCAGTCCACGACCGCCTGCCGGGTGGGCCGCCCCTCGACCTCGCGGTCGGCGCCGGACTCGGGCAGTCGGTCGAAGCGCCGGCCGTTGTTGTCTCTCACGCCGTCACCTCCAGTTTCGCGGCGAAGAACCCGCCCGTGTCGTTGAGGTGGGGGTAGTAGCGCCGCGTCTTCGTCAGCGACTCGTCGTAGGCCTCGTCGTCCCACTCGGTGAGTCCGGGCGCAGACGTCAGGCCGGTGTCGAAGTCGACGAGTCGGCAGTCCGCCGCGTCGAGGACGGCGTCGACGACGGCCTCGTTCTCCTCGGGGGCGAACGTGCACGTCGAGTAGACCACGCTGCCGCCCTCGCGGGTGAGTTCGACGGCGCGCTCGAGGATGTCCGACTGGAGTCGGCCGAGGTTCCGGCTGGCCGACGCGCCCGCGCTCTCAAGGGCGTCGGGGTTCTTCCGAATCGTCCCCTCGCAGGTGCAGGGGGCGTCCACGAGCGCGGCGTCGAAGGCGTCCACGTTCGGGAACGCGTCGAGAGTCGTACGGCGGGCGTCCCCGTTCGTCACCGCCGCCGACGTGACGCCGAGGCGGTCGCAGTTCCCCCGGAGTGCGGAGAGCCGTCCGAGGTTGTCGTCGTTCGCGACCACCAGCCCCCGATCGTCTATCTCGGCGGCGAGCTGCGCGGTCTTGCCGCCGGGCGCCGCACACGAGTCCCAGACCACGTCGCCGGGCTGGGGGTCGAGCACGGCGGGCGGGACCGAGGAGACCTCCTCCTGGCCGTGCATCCAGCCGTGGACGTACGGCCACGTGTTGCCGGGCTTGTCGGTGTCCAATTCGAGGACGCCCCGGTGCCAGTCGCGGCGCTCCACGCCGACCCCCTCGTCGTCGAGGGCCTCGACCACGCGGTCGGTCGTCGCCTTGATCGGGTTCACGCGGACCGTCGTCGGCAGCGGGCGCTCGCAGGCGTCGAGGAACGCGTCGAAGTCGTCGATGATCGGCTCGTACCGCGAGAGCGCGTCCATTGCACCCCGGTAGGCCCGAGGGCGGTTTGTGGCTTGCGCTCCAGACGCCCACCCGCTCGCCCCGTCTGCCCCGGCTTTATGCTACGGCCGTGCCAACGCTCGACCATGGCTCAAGTCCGCGTCAAGTCCGAACTGGACCTCGACTCCCCGACGCTCGTGGAGGGCCTCCCCGGAATCGGCCTCGTCGGCAAGATCGCCACCGACCACCTCGTCGACACCCTCGACATGACCTACGTCGCCAGCGTCGACTGCGCGAGCATCCCGCAGGTCACCATCTACGACGAGGGCGCCCGCCACGTCCTCCCGCCCGTCCGCATCTACGCGAACGAGTCCGAGGACGTCCTTGCGCTCCAGAGCGATGTCCCCATCTCCCGGGGCGGCGGCGACGAGTTCGCGGAGTGCATCACGGCGTGGCTGCAGGACAACGACGTCACGCCGCTGTACCTCAGCGGCCTCCCCCAGGCCGACTACGAACCCGGGGACGTCCCCGAGGTCTTCGGCATCGGCACCGGCGACGCCGTCGCGCGTCTCGACGATCTGGACGTCGGCCGGCCCCCCGAACGCGGCATCGTCGGCGGGCCCACGGGCGCCCTCATCAACCGCGCCGGCGAGTACGGCCTCGACGCCATCGGCCTTGTCGTCGACTCCGACCCCCAGTTCCCCGACCCCGCCGCCGCCAAACACCTCATCCAGGACGCCATCGAACCGCTCTCCGGCGTCGACGTCTCCACCGAGGACCTGGTCGAGCACGCCGAGGACATCCGCGACCAGAAAGAGCAGTTCGCCCAACGCATGCAGGAGGCCAACGAGGAGGAGTCGACGCAAGCACAGCCGATGCGGATGTTCCAATAGTACCTTTTTACTCGTCGGGTGCGCGCCGAGCGCGCACCGCTCCTCGCAAAAAGCTACGCTAAAAACTTCCCGCGCTCCCTCCGGTCGCGCGGCGAACCGCGACCCTTCCGGGGTCTTCGACCCGCTCGGGTCGCGGATGCTCGACCGCTGGTTGGTCGTTCTGCTCGACCCGGTTCGCCAAGAGTTATCAGGACCCGCGTTGCCCGTTGAGGTATGTCAGAGTTCTCGGCGCGGGTAGAGCAGGTATCCATCAGCGGCATCCGGGAAGTGTTCGAGGCGGCGGGTGAGGACGCCATCAACCTCGGTCTGGGACAGCCGGACTTCCCGACACCAGAGCACGCGCGACAGGCGGCCGTGGACGCCATCGAGTCCGGGAAAGCCGACGGCTACACGTCGAACCGCGGGACGCCCGAACTCGTCGACGCTATCGTCGAGAAGCACGCGCGCGACCAGGGGGTCGACGTGGCTCCAGAGGGCGTCATCGCCACTGCGGGAGGGAGCGAGGCGCTCCACATCGCGCTCGAAGCCCACGTCGACCCCGGTGAGGAGGTGCTGTTCCCGGACCCCGGCTTCGTCTCCTACGACGCGCTCACCCGCATCGCTGGCGGCGAACCAGTGGGGCTCCCGCTGCGCGACGACCTGACTCTCGACCCGGCCACCGTGGAGGAGCGCATCACCGACGACACGGCGGCGTTCATCGTCAACAGCCCGTCGAATCCGACCGGCGCGGTGCAGACGCCCAACGACATGCGGGAGTTCGCGCGCATCGCCGACGAACACGACGTGCTCTGCATCAGCGACGAGGTGTACGAGCACATCGTTTTCGAGGGCGAGCACCGCTCCCCGATGGAGTTCGCGGAGACCGACAACGTGGTCGTCGTCAACGCCTGCTCGAAGACGTACTCGATGACGGGGTGGCGACTCGGCTGGATCGCCGCTAGCGAGCGCCGCGCCGAGCGGATGCTGCGCGTCCACCAGTACGCCCAGGCCTGTGCCAGCGCGCCGGCCCAGTACGCGGCGGAGGCCGCGCTCTCGGGCCCGCAGGACGTCGTCGACGAGATGGTGGCGTCGTTCCAGGAGCGCCGCGACGTGCTCCTCGACGGCCTCGAAGAGATGGGTCTAGAAGTGCCGACGCCCCACGGCGCGTTCTACGCGATGCCGAAGGTCCCCGCGGGCTGGGTCGACGAGGTGCTCGACCGCGGCGTCGTCGTCGTCCCCGGCGGCGCGTTCGGCGACGAGGGCGAGGGGTACGTCCGCATCTCCTACGCGACGGACATGGCCGAGATTCGGGAGGCGCTCGACGCGATGCGCGAGGCGACGGCGGCCGTGCAGTAGCCCGGCAGCAGGCCAACTGTTTTCGGCCTCGACGGTGAATCTGGACGTGTGCGGCTGGTTCAACTCACGCTGCCGCCCGACGACGGCGAGAGTGTTCTCGGCGTGCTCGACGACGAGGGCGTGGACTACGTCGTCATCGAGGGCGAGGACGAGACCATCGCGCAGTTCCCGCTCCCGGCGCAGGCCGTCGAACCGATACTCGACGACCTCCGGTCGAAGGGTCTCGAGGACAGGTACGTCGTGGTGACGTCGGCCGAGAGCGTCACCTCCGAGCACTTCGAGGACCTCGAGGAACGCTACGTCACCGGGGGCGAGGGCGACGACTCCATCCAGCCCGAGGAGTTGGCGGCGAAAGCCCGCGACATGTCGCCGAACACCGCCGCCTACTACGCCCTCACGCTGCTCTCGGCGGTCGTCGCGCTCTCCGGACTGCTGCTCGACTCCTCGGCCATCGTCGTCGGTTCGATGGTCATCGCGCCGCAGGTGGGCTCCTCGCTCAGCGCGGCCACCGGCATCGTCACGGCCGACAACGATATGATACGGAACGGCCTCCAGGCGCAGGTCGTCGGCCTCGGAGCCGCCGCCGTCGGCGCCGCGGTCGCCGGGTGGCTCCTGCAGTGGCTGGGCTTCGTCCCGACCACACTCGACGTGACGACGGTGAGCCAGATCAGCCAGCGCATCACTCCGGGCGTGCTGTCGACGCTCGTCGGCCTCGCTGCGGGGGCGGCCGGGGCGCTCAGCCTCGCGACCGCGATCCCCGTCTCCATGGTCGGTGTGGCGGTCGCCGCCGCGCTCATCCCCGCCGCGGCGACCGTCGGCATCGGCATCGAGTGGGGAGAGCCGCTGGTCGCGCTGGCCGCAGCCATCCTGCTCGTGTCGAACTTCGCCGCAATCAACGTCGTCGCGCCCGGCGTCCTCTGGGTCCTCGACTACCGGCCCGAGGACTGGGGCGATGCCTCCCGACGACGCTACGCCCGCGTCGGGATGGTGGTGGTCGTCCTCCTCGCGGTGTTCGCGGGGTCTATCGCGCTCACTGCCGACCAGATGACTTTCGAGCGCGACGCGAGCCGGGCGGTCGTCGAGACGCTCGACAGCGACGAGTACGCCGAACTCAACCTCGTCGGCGTCCGCGCGACGACGCCACTCGTCGACGGTGGCTACGGCGTCACCGTCGTGGTCGAACGGCCCGCCGACAGCCCCTACCCGGGGCTCGCGACGGCGTTCGAGCGGGCGATAGCTGAGCGCACGGGTAGGTCCGTCCCCGTCGCGGTGGAGTTCGTCGAGCAGGACCGGACGCGCCCCTGACAGTTATCCGGTCGCCAGCCCAACGGTACGTGTATGCACGTCGCACGGCACGGCGGCGGGTGGCGCGGCGACGTCGCCGCGCTCGCCTCGCAGGTCCACCCCGTGTTCATGCTCCCACCGCTCGCGGCGTCGGGGTTCGGAGCGGTGCTCGCGGGCGAGTTCGACCTCGGCGTCGCGGCCGTCCACCTCTCCGCGATGTTCTTCGCCGTCTACACGGCGCACGTCAAGGACGGCCTGGTGGACTTCCACGTCCGTGGGGAGGACGACGACCACCCGCTCACCGAGCGGGGCTGTCTCACCGCCATCCGCGGCGCCAGCGCGGCCTTCTTCGCGTGCGCGGCGGCGCTGTGGTGGGCCGTCGGCGCGGGCGCACTCCTACTCGTCCTGCCGCCTTGGCTCATCGCCTACCACCACGCCCCGCAACTAGATACGAACCCAGTCACGACGACGACGGGCTACCCGCTGGGCATCGCGTTCTCGCTGCTCGGGGGCTACTACGTCCAGACAGGGGCGCTCGGAGTGCGACCACTCGCGTTCGCCGCCGTCCTGCTCGTCCTGCTGGCCGGCGTAAAGGTCGTCGACGACTCCCAGGACTACGACTACGACCGCTCCATCGGGAAACACACCGTCGCCGTCGTGCTCGGCGAACAGGGCGCCCGCCGGGTCGCGTTCGCGCTGATGGGCGCCGCGATGGTCGGCGTCGTCGCGTTCGTCGCGTTCGCCGTCTTCCCGCCGAGCGCCGTCGCCGCCGTCGCCGCATTCGGCGCCGTCGCCGCGTTCGCCGCCCGCGCCGACCCGGAGATAGCCACCATGCTGCTCGTTCGGGGCTGCTACGTCTTCCTCGCGGTGCTCGTCGCCGCGGTCTGGTTCCAGCCGCTCGCCTGAGATTTAAGTGCGGTCGGGAGTCTGTCTGCGCATGAACGGCTGGCAGTCCTCGGCGGCAGCGTCGTCGCCGCGACGGCCGTCACGCTCGCAATCGTCGGTGCCGGAACGCCGGAGCGCGTCGCGGTCGCACTCCTGATAGCGGGCGTGCTGACGGGCGCGGCGAGTCGGTCGTTCCAGTCCGAGTTCCTCGACGCGTTCGCCGCCGGCACCCTCGGGTTCGCGGTCGCGGTCACCGTCGTCTCCTTCGGGTTCGGCGGGGTCGGCGCGGCCAACGACATCTACGGCTCGCGCTACAACTTCGGTGTGCTGCTCTACCTCGCTGCAGTCGCGTTCTCGCCCGTGCCGGGGCTCTGTGCCGCCCTCGGTGGGGGCGTCGGCGCGCGCCTCCGGTACGCGGTGCGTGACCACGCGGACGGCGCGTAGACGGTGCGCTCAAAGGAGTGTAGTGCCACGCTCCCGCCATGACCGACTGGCTGGAGGACGACGCCCTCGCCGACCAGTACGAGGACTCGTCGAATCTCGCCGCCCGGCAGGTGGTACACGCCCGCTTCTCGACGGCCGAGCAGTCCCGCCACGAGTGGCTGTTCGACCAGTTCGACCTCCCCGCCGATGCGGACGTGCTCTCACTCGGCGCCGGCCAGGGCGTCCTCTGGGCGACCAACGCCGACCGCATCCCCGCTGGCTGGGACGTCACCGTCACCGACGCCTTCCAGGGGATGGTGTTCGACGCGATGGAGACCCTGGAGGAGGTCGACCGCGAGTTCCACTTCGACGTCGTGGACGCCTGCGATATTCCCTACCCCGAGGACTCCTTCGACGCCGTCACCGCCAACCACGTCCTCTCCCACCTCGACGACGCCGACCGGGAGACCGCGCTCGCCGAGACCCGGCGCGTCTTGCGACCTGGCGGCGTCTGTTACGCGTCGACGAACGGCGAAGCGAATCTCCGGGAACTGTTCGGCGTCGCCGGCGAGTTCGGGGAGCTGCCGGACACGCTGGCGTTCTCCCTGGAGAACGGCGGCGACCAGTTTCGAGGGGCGTTCGACGACGTGGAACTGCGTCGCTTCGACGACGAACTCAGGGTCACTGCCCCCGAACCACTGGTCGCCTACGCGCTCTCGCTACCGGGGTACGAACCGTCGGACGCTCACGAACTGGGCCGCGCGTTCCGCGAGCGCGTCGGCGACGACGCGATGCGCGTGACTAGGGACGTCGGCGTCTTCGTGGCGCGCTGACCGTCGAAGGCTTTTCCGGCTCTCGTCGGGAATCTCTCCTATGCGCAAGACTCTGCTCGGCCCCGGTGCCGGCACCGTCGACTCCGCGGAACTCGACCACGCCGTCCACTCCGTCGGCGTCGCGACCGAGCACGACGGGTACACGCGCGTCTGCCTCTCCGGGGTCGCCTCCCGGGAGTCTGGTTTCGAGGCGCAGGTCCGCGACGTCCTCGACTTCGTGGGGCGCGTGCTCTCGGACGTCGGCGGCACGTTCGACGACGTGGTGACGATGCGCTGGTACGTGGAGGCCGATAGCCTCGACCGGGCGTCCCAGGGGACCATCCACGAGGTTCGCGCGGAGTTCTTCGAGGCGCCACACTACCCCGCGAGCACGATGGTGGGCGTGGCGAGCGTCCTCGGCGAGACGGCGGTGCTCGAACTGGAGGTGGAAGCGGAGATTCCGGACGAGGACTGGCAGGTCGACGCGTTCGTCGGCGAGGACCGCGAGGAGATGTCCGAGGACGCCGCCAGAGAGATGCTCACGAGCGAGTCGGATGCCGGGAGTGAGCCGGCGCCAGGGGGCGAGCCGGACGCAGACGAGTAGAGCGCCTACTTCGCCGTCGAGACGATCTTCACCACGTCGCCCTCTTCGAGTTCGTAGCTCTCGCCGACCTCCCGGTTCGTCTTCGCGTTCACCGCGTGGAGGTAGCCGTCGCCGATGTCCGAGTGGACGGCGTACGCGAGGTCCACGGGCGTCGACCCGGAGTCGAGGAGGAAGGCGTCCGGCAGGACGGTGCCCGTCCCGTCGGTCCACTTCGACTGGTCCTGGACGGGGAACGCCGTCACCATCCCGAGCAGGTCGTAGACCGCGTAGTCCAGGCCCTGCTGGACGCCGGTGCCGCCGTACTCGGCCATCGTCTCGCGGAGCTCTTCGAGGGTCTCCCGCTGCTCGTCGCTCACGTCGCCCGTGATGTCGAACGTCTCGTCGCCGGGGTCGTAGTCGACCACGCCCGCGTCGGCGCCGCGGCGGAGCGCGAGTTCGCCCTGGGCCGTCGCCGGAATCACGGGCTTGTCGAGGTCCAGCAGTCGCTGGACGTTCTCCTCGGGAGCGAGGTCTATCTTGTTCGCCACGACGACGATGGGTTTCGTGCGCTCGCGGACGCCACGGGCCAGCGCCTCGCGGTTCTCGTCGGTCCACTGCATCGGGTCGTCGGGGTAGTCCACCTCGCGGAGGACGGCCGCAACCTCGTGTTCGCTCGCGCCGAACCCCGTCATCATCTCGGTGACGGCCTCCTCGATGTCGAAGCCCGGTGAGCGGGACTGGCGCTCGACGCTCTCCCAGTTGTCCGCGATGATGCCCGCCAGCCAGAGGTCCATCTCTGTCTCCACGAAGTCGATGTCCTCGACGGGGTCGTGGCTCCCTGGTTCGACGGGTTCGCCCTCGGCGTTCGTCGCGCCCGCCGCGTCCACGACGTTCACGATGACGTCCGCGTTCGTGAGTTCGTCGAGGAACTGGTTGCCGAGGCCGCGGCCCTCGTGAGCTCCCGGCACGAGTCCAGCCAGGTCCAGCAGTTCAACGGGAACGTAGCGCTTCCCGTCGTGGCAGTGCTCGTGCCCGCAGCGCTCCTCGCGGGTGAGACACGGGCACTCCGTGCGGGCGTGGGTGACGCCGCGGTTCGCGTCGATCGTGGTGAACGGGTAGTTCGCGATGTCCACCTCCGAGCGAGTCGCCGCGGTGTAGAACGTGGACTTGCCGGCGTTTGGCTTCCCGGCAAGCGCGATAGAGAGCATACCAACCGATAGCGCCACCGCGGAAGAATGGCTTTCGGTTGGCCGACTCCCGCCGACCGAGGGTCGCCAAAAGACGTTTCCAGACGCTGTGTCAACGTCGAGACGATGAACACTGTCGAGCTCACGGCGCGTCTGCTCGCGGGTGTCGGTCTCATCTTGACCAACGGTTTCTTCGTCGCAATCGAGTTCGCGCTGACGCGGGCCAGACAGTTCACGGAGTCGGAGTTCGTCGACGGGAACGCCGCCCTGGAGCGGGCCTGGGAGATGACCCAGAGCCTCGAGATCTACCTGACGACCTGCCAGGTCGGCATCACGGCCTCCAGCATCGCGGTCGGCATCGTCGCGGAGCCCGCGCTGGCCGCGCTGTTCGAACCACTGTTCGCGGAGACGTGGCTCGCGTCGGTCGGCGCCGGCGCGCTCATCGCGTTCCTCGTCATCAACCTCGTCCACCTCACGCACGGCGAGCAGACGCCGACGTACCTCGGCGTTGAGCGCTCGCGAATGGTCTGCAGATACGGCGCGGCCCCGCTCTACTGGTTCAACTGGGCCATCTCGCCCATCATCACGCTCGGCGACTACGTGGCGAAGGGGACGCTGCGGCTGTTCGGCGTCGAGATGACTGGCGCGTGGCTGGAGACCGAGGAGGACGTCATCGAGACGCGCGCCCAGCTCCACAGCCGCGTCGAGGACGTCCTCGAGGAGGGCGAACTCAGCGACGAGCGCCTCGACGAGGTCATCAGCGCGCTGGAGGCCGGCACCACGACCGTCGACGAGGTGATGGTCGACGTCGACGACGTCGTGTTCCTCTCGACGACGGACTCGGTAGCGGAGAACGTGGACCGACTGGAGTCGGCCCAGTACACGCGCTACCCGCTCGTCGGGGAGACGCCCGAGGAGTTCGAGGGCATCGTCTACGTCCCCGCCGTCGTCGAACACCTCGAGGAGCTCCGCGCCGGCGAGCTATCGTTCGCGGACGTCGCCGTGCCGCCGATGACCGTCACCGCGGACGCGACGGTCAGCGACGCCGTCGACCAGTTCCAGGTCGAACACCAGGAGCTCGCGCTGGTGTTCTCGGAGGGGAACGTGGTCGGCCTCCTGACCGCGACGGACGCCTTCGAAGCGGTGATGGGGGAACTGGAGGACCCGCTCGACGACGCGGTCGAAGACGAGGACGTGGAGAGCGGCCGACCGGACGACCGCCGGGGCGACGCCTCGGGAGCCGACGACTGACGGAGACGGCTCTCAGAAGCGGGTGACGCGCCGGACCGCACTGCCGACCGCGCCGACCAGCAGGAAGACGCCGAGGACGACCCACCCGAGGTCGAGGAGGAGGTTCAGCGGCGTGTACCCCCAGCCACTGAGCGCGCCGCCGAGGACGGTGAGCCAGCCGTAGGTGCCCGCGAGCAGCGAGAGGAGGCCGACGGTCGCGACGAGGCTCTCCCGCCACAGCGTCAGTCCCACGCCTAGCGGCGTCTCCGGGGTCGCGGTCGGTGCTACGTCGCCGTGCGCTTCGCTGGAGGGCGAATCGGGCATGCTGTAGACTGAACGGAGAAGGGACTAAAATTATTCGGCGTCGCGGTCGGCGCCGCTGCCGAGGCGCATCTCACCGGTCGCGCGGATGACGCCGTCGACCTCCGCACCCTCGTGAATCTCGACGTCGTGGCCGGAGACGTCGCCGAGGACGACGGCGCCGTCCTCGACGCGGACGTCGCCCTCGCGGGTGGTCACGTCGCCGTGGATCTTCGTGCCGGAGCCGACGACCACCTCGTCCTGGGCGCGCAGGCTCCCGAAGATGTTGTTGTCGCGGCCGACG
>Ga0136562_100531_pt1 | contig 13912 bp, 11 predicted proteins | sample AntCluMetagen312_FD_104784 | JGI IMG/M metagenome (GOLD analysis project Ga0136562, IMG submission 104784) | Saline lake microbial communities from Club lake, Antarctica - Metagenome #312 | ecosystem: Environmental > Aquatic > Non-marine Saline and Alkaline > Saline | place: Antarctica: Club lake...
CGGCGTCTACGACCGGACCCTGACTCCAGACGTCGTCGAACCCGCGCCACCGGGCGGCTACGAGACGCTGACGTACGGCGAACTCCGAGACATCGTCCGGAACCTCGCCGCGGGCTTCCGGGAACTCGGCGTCGGACCCGGCGACCGCGTCGGCGTCTTCTCGCACACCCGCATGGAGTGGGCGCAGGCCGACTTCGGCGTGCTCGCGGCCGGTGGCGCCGTTACCACCGTCTACGCCAGTTCTAGCCCCCGGCAGGTCACGCACCTGCTCGGGGACAGTGACGCCGTCGGCGTCGTCGTGGAGAACGAGGAGATGCTCGACCGGGTCCGCCAGGTGGAGGACGACCTCGACCTGGAGTTTGTCGTCACGATGGACCAGGTCGCCGACGACGACGCCATCTCGCTGGCCGACCTGTACGAGCGCGGCCGCGAGGCCTTCGACCGCGACACCTACGAGGGCTGGATCGACGACCGCGACTACGACGACCTCGCGAGCCTCATCTACACCTCCGGCACCACCGGGAAGCCGAAGGGCGTCGCGCTCACCCACGAGAACTTCCGGGAGAACGTCAACCAGTGCCGCAAGCGATACGGGCCGCGACCCGACCGCGGCGGCGCACCCGCCATCACGAACGAGACCCGCCACCTCTCCTTCCTCCCGCTCGCGCACGTCTTCGAGCGGCTCTCCGGGCACTTCCTGATGTTCACCTCGGGCGCCGAGGTGTGTTACGCCGAGTCCCCGGACACGCTCCGCGAGGACTTCGGCATCTTCGAGCCGACGAGCGCCACCAGCGTCCCCCGGGTGTACGAGAAGCTCTACGACGCCATCCGCGAACAGGCGTCCGAGTCACCCGTGAAGGAGCGAATCTTCGAGTGGGCGACCGACGTCGGCCGCGACTACCACGAAGCCGACGACCCCGGGTTCGGCCTGCGCGCGAAGCGCACCGTCGCGGACAAACTCGTCTTCGAGCAGGTGAAGGACGCACTCGGCGGCAACATCGACTTCTTCATCTCCGGCGGCGGGTCGCTGTCGGCGGACCTCTGTGCGCTCTACCACGGCATGGGCCTCCCCATCCTGGAGGGCTACGGGCTCACCGAGACCAGCCCCGTGCTCACGGTCAACCCCTACGAGCACCCGCAGGTCGGGACCATCGGCCCGGCGCTCCCGGACACCGACCTCGTGGTCGACGAGTCGGTCGCCAGCCCCGAGCAGCGCGAACGCTACGACGGCGACGTCGGTGAACTGCTCGCCCGAGGCCCCCAGGTGTTCGACGGCTACTGGGAGCTTCCGGAGGCCACGGAGGCGGCGTTCGTCGAACACGAAGGGGAGGAGTGGTTCGCAACGGGCGACATCGTGGAGATCCACGCGGACGGCTACGTCCAGTTCCTCGAACGCGCGAAACAGCTGCTCACGCTCTCGACGGGGAAGAACGTCGCGCCCGGCCCCATCGAGGACGCGTTCGCGGCCAGCCCGCTCGTCGAGCAGGCGATGGTCATTGGCGACAACCAGCGGTTCGTCTCCGCCATCGTCGTCCCGAACTTCGACGGCGTCCGCAAGTGGGCCGATCGCGAGGGTGTCGCCATTCCGGACGACGCGGACGCCATCTGCCGGGACGACCGCGTCTACGAGCGAATCCAGCGGGAAGTAGACGACGTCAACGAGAACTTCGAGACGTACGAGCAGATCAAGCAGTTCCGGCTCGTCGACACCGAATTCACGGAGGACAACGACCTGCTGACGCCGACGATGAAGAAGAAGCGCCGGAACATCCTCGACAGGTTCGCCGACACCATCGGCGACATGTACGAGGAGTAGCACCCTCCCGCAGTCCTCCCAGCCCACTCGAACCGCCCGAATACTGCTCGTTCGACAGAACACCACGCGAGTAATTGCGGTCCTGTCCGCACGTCCCCCTTCGGACTGTCGGGGCCCTCGATAACAGGTGCCCTGGGTGCTCTGCGTGCCGTCGAGGATTCCGCCGGGACCCCGTCGCTTTAAGAGTGACGACGCGGAATCCTACGACGATGCCGGCACCGGAGGTCTTCACGTGAGCTCTGCACTCATCCCGCTGGTCGCCACGATCATCGCGCTCGGCGTCGCAGCACAGATTCTCGCCTCTCGCCTCCAGGTGCCGAGCGTGCTGTTCCTCGTCGTCGCGGGCATCCTCGTCGGCCCGGAGGTGCTGGGCGTCGTCACCCTCGAGACGCTCGGGGGCGCGGAGACGCTGTCGGGCATCGTCGGCCTCTCGGTCGCCATCATCGTCTTCGAGGGCGCCTTCCACCTCAAGATCTCCAAACTCCGAGAGGCTCCGGGCGCGTGGCTCCGGCTCACCACCCTCGGAGCCGTCGTCTCCCTCGTCGGGACGGCGCTGGCCGTCCGCTACCTCCTCGGCACCGACTGGGACCTCGCCCTCCTCGTCGGCAGCCTCCTCATCGCCACCGGCCCCACCGTCGTTACACCCATCCTGGATATCGTCCCGGTCCGGGACCGGGTCGGTGCCGCACTGGAGACCGAGGGCGTCGTCAACGACGTCACCGCAGCCATCCTCGCCGTCGTCGTGTTCCGGCTGGTGAACAACCCCGAGTTCACCACCGCCCAGCTCGTCGAGGACTTCACCGTCCGGCTCGGTATCGGCGTGCTCGTCGGGCTCGCCGTGGCGGCCGTAGTCTGGTACCTCCTCGAACACGTCGAGCTCTCCCGGGGTAACGCCCCGCAGAACGCCCGGCTCGTCGTGCTCGCGGGAGCCCTGGTGTCGTACGGCGCGGCGGACTTCGTGCGGACGGAGGCGGGCATCGCCGCCGTCGCCACGGCCGGTGTCGTCCTCGGGAACGCCGACCTCCCCTACGAGGCGGACATCGAGGCGTTCAAGGGCGACGTGACGCTCGTCGTCCTCTCGTTCGTGTTCATCGCGCTGGCCGCACTGCTGTCCTTCGAGGACCTCATCGGACTCGGCCTCGCCGGCCTCGCGGTAGTCGCGGTGGTCGCACTCGTCGTCCGACCACTCGGCGTCATGCTCTCGACGCACGGCGGCCGGTACACACTCCCGGAGCGCGCGTTCATGAGCGCGGTCGGGCCACGCGGCATCATCCCCGCGTCCGTCGCGACACTGTTCGCCGTTCAGCTGCAGAGCAACGGCATGACGGGAGCCGCGAACCTCCTCGTCGGCACCGTCTTCCTCGTCATCCTCCTCACGGTCGTGGTGGAGGGCGGGTTCGCCAGACACATCGCTGAAGCACTCGAGGTAATCCCAATGCGTGTCATCATCGTCGGCGGCGGCACCGTCGGTCGGGCGCTCGCTGAGCGCCTCGAAGACCGCGGTGAGAACGTCGTCATCGTCGAAGAGCGTGGACCGGCAGTCGAACGAGCGCGGAACGAGGGGTACGCCGTCCACCGCGGCGACGGGACGGACACCGACGAACTCCGGGCGGCGGGCGCGGAGAACGCCAAGATCCTGGTCGCCGCGACCGGCGACGACGACGTGAACCTCCTCGTCGCCCAGCTCGCGGACTCGAAGTTCGACGTGGAGACCATCATCGCCCGCGCGAACAACCCCGACAACGTCGACGCGTTCGAGGACCTCGGCGTCCGCACCGTCTCCTCGTCGCTCGCGACGGCGTGGGGTATCGACAACATCATCGAGCGGCCCGCGCTCGCGAACTGGATGACCGAAATCGGGCGCTCGGGCGACGTTCAGGAGGTCGAGGTGACTGCCCAGGAGCTCGTGGGACGGACCATCGACGAGGTCGACGCCGACCTGCAGTCTGGCGTCATCATCGCGCTCGTCGGCCGCGACGGCGAGAACCAGGTTCCGGACGGCGACTTCACGCTCCAGGAGGGCGACCACCTGACGTTCCTCGGCCGGACAGAGGCCGTCAGAGAGGCCTTGGAGTGGAGCCACCCGGAGACCGCGTGACTCGGCCATCCGCCAGACGCCTCCCTACTCGCGGTGGACCTGCCACGTGAACAGGCTCTCGAAGACGTAGTTGACGAGCATCGCTACTGCGATGGCGCCGCCCTTCACCGTGACCAGCCAGAGGTCCAGGCCAGCCACAGCGAGCTCGACGGCGAAACTGTAGAAGATACTGACGAACAGGACGTACTGGAGCGTCGACCCGCCCGCGCGGACGACGTGCGAGCGGACGAGCCGGCGGGCGAGCGACCGGCCGTCGCCGTCGCCCTCGTCGGCGAACGTCCAGCGCTCGTTGACGGTGAACATCACGAGGATGGCCGTCTCGATGCTGGCCACGTTCGCGACGGCCGCCGACAGCCCCGCGAGTTCGGTCAACAGCACGAGCGTCGTCACGTCGAAGACGGCACCGATGGCGCCCACGGACACGAACTGCCCGAAGCGAACGCCCGACACGAGCGCCTCGAAGCGAGCCGGGACCGCTGCCCGCACTCGGTCCAGGCCGCCGTCGAGCCTACTCATGGTCGGTCGGCTCGTCGACGAGCGCTACCTGGCCGTCGCGGCGGTCCGCGATGGCGGTGTGGAGGCGGCTGTCGCCGAGGCGTTTCGCTCGGTGGCGCGCCCGAAGCAGCGACCCGAGCAGCCGGAACGGCGTGCGCACCGCGGAAACCGTCGACCCGGGCTGGTCCTCCCACGCGATTGGAACCTCGGCGACCCGGCAGCCGAGCGCGCCCGCGACGGCGACCAGTTCGACGTCCCACGCGAACCCGGGCTCGTACAGGTGCCCCCGGACTCGCTCCCAGGCGCTCGCCGTAATCGCTTTCGCGCCGCACTGGTAGTCGTAGAGGTCGACGGTGAGCAGCGTGCCCGCGAGCCACGCGAAGCCATCGCCGAGCAGTCGCCGGACGACCGTCTGGTGGCTCTTCACGTCGCTGTCGGGGTGTCGGCGCGACCCGACGGCGAGGTCTGCGCTGCCGTCCGTCACCCGGGAGACGACCTCCGCGAGCGAGTCGGCGGGCGTCGCGCCGTCGGCGTCTGCGAACGCCAGCACGTCGGTGTCGAGGCTCTCGAAGCCGGCCGTGATTGCGGCACCCTTGCCGCGGCGGCCGGCGCTCTCGGCGACCGTCGCCCCCGTGTCCCGGATACGGTCGGCGACGCCCGGGCTCCCGGCGTCCAGTTCGACGTGCAACTCGGTCGGGTCCAGCGTCTCTCGGAGTGCGTCGAGGTAGCCGACCAGTCGCTCTACGTCGGGGTCGTAGGCAGGAACGACGATGCCGACGGAGTCCATCGTCCCTAGAAACTCGTGGGGCCGGTATCAGTTTCGTGGTTTTCCACCGAACGAGCGATAGCGGTCTGGGCGCCTACCGCTTGGGCGCCTACCGCTCGAACGTGATTGCTGCGCCCTGCCCGAAGCCGACGCAGAGCGTCGCGAGGCCCTTGTCGGCGTCGCGCTCGATCATCTCGTGGATGAGCGTGACGGGGAGCCGGGCGCCGCTGGCGCCGAGCGGGTGGCCGAGCGCGATGGCGCCGCCGTTGACGTTGAACTTCTCGTTGTCGACGCCGAGTTCGTCCCGGGAGTAGATGGTCTGGGACGCGAACGCCTCGTTCAGCTCCACGAGGTCGAAGTCGTCGATGGACTCGCCGGTGCGGTCGAGCAGGCCGCGGGTGGCGGGCACCGGACCGATACCCATGACTTCGGGGTCGACGCCAGCGACGTTGTGATCGCCGACGCGAGCGAGGATGTCGAGGCCGTGGTCCTGGGCGAACGCTTCGCTCGTGACGAGCGTGGCGGCAGCGCCGTCCGAAATCTGGCTGGCGTTGCCGGGCGTGACAGTGCCGTCGCTCTTGAAGACGGTCGGGAGCTGGCCGAGCGCCTCCAGTGAGGTGTCGCGCCGGATTCCCTCGTCCTCCTCGACGAGTCCGCTGTCGGTCTCGACCGGGACGATCTGGTCGTCGAAGCGGCCTTCGTCTGTCGCCGCGGCGGCTCGCTGCTGGCTCTGGAGCGCGTACTCGTCCTGCTCCTCGCGGCTGACGCCGTGGCGCTCGGCGACCTCCTCGGCGGTCATCCCCATCTGGAGCTGGGGGACGTTGTACAGTTCCGCGAGCTTCGGGTGGAGGTGCTCGTAGGAGTTGCCGTCCATCGGCACGCGGCTCATGTTCTCCACGCCGCCCGCGATGATGGCGTCGCGCTGGCCCGCACGGATGGCGTCCGCCGACCGCATGATGGCCTCCATCGAGGATGCACACCAGCGGTTGATGGACGCCGCCGGGACGTCCTCGCCGAGTTCCGAGAGCAGGGCGATGACGCGCGCGACGTTGTTGTCCTGTTCGGTGCGCTGCTGGGCGACCCCCCACTGGAGGTCGTCGACGTGGTCGCTCGTGAGGCCCGTCTCGTCGAGGATGTGGTCGATGAGCGCGACCGAGAGGTCCTCACTGCGTGTGTCCGCGTACACGCCGCCGTCCTTGCCCTGGGGGGTCCGGTAGGCCGCCGCGATGACTGGAGTGGTGGTGTCTGCCATACCTCTACGGAGCGGACGACAGTCCTTAAACCTCCTACAATCGGGCGCCTGAGGCCAGCCGTTTACTCGGGCCGCTGTCGACGCCGCGGCTCAGCGGCGGGCTCGGCTCGCTGGCGCTCCGCGTTCCAGAAAGCGTTTAGTGCCGTCTGCGCAACCGCGTTGTATGTCACGGAGCCGCGACGGCGCGCCGGTCCGCGTCGCTGCCGCCCTCCTCGCGGTCGCCGCAGTCGGCCTCGCCGCACGGCTGTGGGCGCTCGGCTGGCGGGTCGCCCACCAGGACGAGGCCCGCGTCTCCAGCTGGATCCTCCACTACATGGACGTCGGCGGCTGGGAGTACCGCGCCATCATCCACGGGCCCTTCCTCCCGCACGTCAACGGCGCCGTCTTCGACCTGCTCGGCCCCTCGGACTTCACGATGCGTCTCTTCGTCGCGCTCGTCGGCAGCCTGCTGCCGCTGGCGGCGTGGCTCTACCGCGAGCACCTCACCGACGTGGAGCTGGTCGCGCTGGGCGCGTTCCTCGCCGCGAACCCGGTCCTGCTGTACTACTCCCGGTTCATGCGCAACGACCTCCTGCTCGCCGCGTTCATGTTCGTCGCGTTCGGGCTGTTCGTGCGCGCCATCGACACCGGGAAGGCGTGGTACCTCTACGCCGGTGCGCTCCCGTTCGCGCTGGCGTTCACCACGAAGGAGAACAGCCTCCTCTATCCGGTGTGCTGGCTCGGCGCGCTCGTCCTCGTCTTCGACGGCCGGCTGGTGCTGGCTGACGCCGACGAGGACGCCAGCCGGTACGAGGCGGCCCGCAGTCACCTCGGGCGCGCGCTCCGGGGCGTGTGGCGGTACAAACTCGACCTCGCGCTCGTCGCGTTCCAGGTGGCCGCCATCGTCGTCGCGTTCTACGCGCCCAAACCCGAGTTCTACCGCATCCTCGCGAACCCCGACCTCGCCGGCGGCGTGCTGCGCGCGGCGACGTTCGGCACCTACGAGGAGTTCGTCGGGCTCTGGGGCTCGACGAGCACGAAAGAGCACTCCTACATCGCGTTCCTCAAGCACGACGTCGAGGTGCTGCTCGCCGGCGGGTCGGCGCTCTCCATCGCCGCCGTCGTCGGCTTCCTCCACGACCGTTACGCCAGCGACCGGCCGCGGGCCGTCGTCGCGTTCGCGTTCTACTGGGGGGCGTTCTCCGTGCTCGGCTACCCCGCAGTCTCCGACATCGCGGCACCCTGGACGGCCGTGAACGCGCTCGTGCCGCTCGCGATTCCGGCGGCGGTCGGCGTCGGCGTCGTCGTCCGGTACGGACGGAGCGGAATCGAGACCGACCGAGCCACCCGGGCGCGACTCGCCGCCGCTATCCTCGTCGTCGCGGTGGTCGGGACTGGCGCCGTCGCCGCCCAGACGACGTACGCGAACGCCCAGGGGCCGAACAACCCACTCGTGCAGTACGCCCAGCCCTCCGGACAGATGCAGGGGACGCTCACCGACATCGAGGAGCGCGCCGCAGAGAACGAGGGCGTCGACGTGCTGTTCTACGGCGAGGAGTTCTACAACGCCGAGGAGGCCCAGGGCGGGTCGCCTTCGCTCAGCATCGACGACTACGACGACCCCGACGACGACTACAACAGCGGTGGGTACGAGGGCTGGTTCGACCGCCTGCCGCTACCCTGGTACCTGGAGCTGTACGACGCGAACGTCTCCAGCACCACCGACCCCAGCGCGGTCGCGAGTTCGGACGCGCCCGTCGTCGTCACGCTCGAGGGCGAGGAGGAGCCGGTCCGCGAGGGCCTCGAAGCCCGGGGCTACGACCGCGTGGTCCACCAGGGCTACCAGCACAGCCGTCCCGTCGTCTTCTACGTAGCGCCGTCGTAGGCGTCGCGTCGCCTCGTCGCCTCACCGTAGCGGGGCCACGCAGATTTTGCGCTCGCGGACGGACTGCGACGCTCTTAAACCGCCCGGGCCGGTAGTTCTTGGGTAGTGACCGAGGCTCTCGACGTCGTGGAGTTCCTGTTGACGGCTCGCGTCTACGACCGCCACCAGGACTTAGACGAGAACGACCTGCGGCCGGCGCACCGGGGCGCGCTCTGGGGAGACGACGGTGTCCCCAGGCCGCCGAAGACCACCGAGGAAGCGACCCGCGAGGCGACCGGGGTCGACGACCCCTGGGACGCCGTCTCCGGGCTGATGTTCACCGACCGGGACGCCTTCGCCGAGAACGTCTCGCTCGTGGACGACGACATGGCCATCGACTGGTACGTCGACCGTGCCGACGCCGAACGCGTCCGGGGCAACCCCGTGCTCGCGTTCGTGTTCGGCGACGAGTTCGGCGTCGACTACGAGGCCGCTCGGGACGCGAACCGCTCCGTGCAGGCCGACCCGCAGTGGATCGACGGCCTGCTCGAGGAGTACTTCGACGAGGACGACGAGGACGACGAGGACATGCTCGACCTCGTGGAGGTGCGCTCGCCCGCCGACATCGAGGTGACCCTCGACGACATCGTGCTCACCGAGGAGCAAGAAGAGGAGATGTCGAAGGTGGCGAAGGCCATCGAGCACCGCGACTACCTCGCGACCATCGGCCTCAGCGAGATCGGGAAGCTCCTGTTCGTCGGGCCACCGGGTACGGGGAAGACCTCGACCGCTCGCGGGCTCGCCCACCAGCTCGACCTGCCGTTCGTGGAGGTCAAACTCTCGATGATCACGAGCCAGTACCTCGGCGAGACGGCGAAGAACGTCGAGAAGGTCTTCGAGGTCGCGAAGCGGCTCTCGCCGTGCATCCTGTTCATGGACGAGTTCGACTTCGTCGCCACCACCCGTACTGGCGACGAGCACAACGCCATCAAGCGCGCCGTCAACACGCTCCTGAAGAGCATCGACGAGGTCAGCCTCGTCAACGACGACGTGCTGCTCATCGGCGCGACCAACCACCCGGACGAACTGGACGCGGCGGCCTGGCGGCGCTTCGACGAGATTCTCTCCTTCCCGCGGCCGGACGAGGGGATGCGCGCCGACATCATCTCGCTCGTCACGAGCGAGGTCGACGTCGCGGACTTCGACCCGGCCGCGATTGCCGCCGAGACCGAGGGCCTCACCGGGAGTGACCTCCGGCTGGTGCTCCGGGAGGCCGTCCTCGACGCCCTCGTGGAGGACCGCACGGAGCTCACCCAGGCGGACCTCCTGGCGGCCATCGAGGACTTCGAGGACCGCGACCACCTCCGGAACCTCGACACGCTCGGGGACGCCCTCGACGAGGACCACGACGGCCACGACCACGCGGACCACGACCACCCGACTCCGGACTCGGAATGAGGGTCACGCTGCTCGGCACGGGCGACACGACCGGCACGCCGACGCCGGGTTGTGACTGCGAGACGTGTCGTGTCGCCCGCGAGCGCGACGTCGAACGCACCCGTTTCTCCGTGCACGTCGAGGACGAGGCGTCGGGGGATACGCTGCTCGTCGATTTCAGCCCGGACTTCCGCTACCAGTTCCTCCGCGAGGACGACGCCGACCTGCCGGACGCCGGCATTGTCACCCACGTCCACTTCGACCACCTCGACGGGCTCGGGAACGCCTACCGGCTGTTCGACGACCTCCCCGTGTACGCCGCCGACGAGACCGACCCCGTCACGGGCGAGTCCGTCGCGGACACCGTCGAGTCGAAGTACGACTACCTCGACCCCCTCGACACGCACCCGGTGACGCCACTCGAACCGTTCGAGGCCGCGGGCTTCGAGGTCACGCTCGTCCCCGTCGACCACCCGCCGCTGGTCTGTTACGGCGTCGTGATCGAGCGGGCTGGGGCGAAGCTCTCGCTGTCCGGCGACTCGACCTACGACATCCCCGCGGAGTCACTCGACGCGATGCGGGACCCCGACCTCCTGCTCGCAGACGGCATCGTGCCCGCCCACCTCGCGGACTACCACCCGAAGGGCGGCCGCCACCTCGACAGCGAGGGCGTCCCCCGGACATTCGGCACGAAACACATGACTCGGGAGGGCGCGCTCGCGCTCGGCGACGACCTCGACGCCGACGAGACGCGGGTCGTCCACGCCGCCCACTACTACCCCGCAGACGAGGCCTTCGCCGACGAAATCGCGCTCGACGGCGAGGTCTTCGAGCTCTAGGCTAGTTGAGGGCGGCTGCGCGCCCACGCCACGCCGACTGCGACCCCGAAGACGGCCAATCCGAACCCGTAGACGTACAGCCACGGTGGGGCGTCGACCGTCGTCAGACCGACGAGCGCGAACGTCAGTCCGCCGCCGAGGGCGCCAGCGGTCCAGTCAGGCCTCGGTCCGTCGCCCCCGTGCAACACGTCCGGGTGTCGAGCAGTGTAGTAGCCGGTCGCTGCGTACAGTACGGCGATTTGGGGGACGACGACTGTCGGTGCGTCGACCAGTAGCGCGACGCCGACAGCCACGAGGGCGGCGACCACCGCACCAGCCCGTTCTCGTCGTCGCATGTCTGTGGGGTCGCCCCGCCGAGACTTGAAACAGCGGGCGGCTTCGCAGACCGTGCAGTCAGAACTGGTCTAATCCCGCTTGCCGCCGTCGGCCGCCCGCGTCGCGCTCCCAGGGCGTGCGACGCTCGCGTTCGGCGTCGAGGTCGGCAGACGGTGGGTCCCGCTCCGCGAACCCCGGGCAGTCCTCGCCGCACTCGCTGGCGGGGTCGACGACGCGGCCGAAGTGCTCGCAGAAGGGCAGTGCGGTGTCGCCGTCGCCGGTCGACGCGCTCGCACACGCCGGCAGGTCGAACGTCCGCCACCCCTTCCCGTAGGCGCGCTCGGCGACGCGGCGGCGCTGGCGGGCTTTCTCCGCGGCAGTGACGGGCCGGACCTCCGTCCTCGTGGTGTGCTCTTCGAGAACTTCGAGGCCCGGCCCGGCGGAGTCCAGCGGTTCCGGGGTTCGAATCACCTCGATGGGGTCCTCGCGGTCGAAGTCCACCCGCCAGACACCGACCTCGTCGGGGAGCCGGTGGAGGTGGGCGCCCGTGACGTGGGACTCGGTGGCGACGACGGCGTAGTCGAGCACGCCGAGGCTGGCGTCGTGGCGCATCTGGAACTCCAGGCCGCCCGGCCGCCCCAGGTCGGGCTTGTTCTCCACGCCGACCAGGCCGCCAATCCACTCCGGGTAGCGGGTGGTCTGCCGGACGACCTGCTGGCCGTCCCGGCGCGTCACGTCCAGGAACCCGGCCTCGGCGCCGTGCTCGGCCAGGTCTCGCGCGCGCTCCGGCGGCCGGTCGAAAACCCGCGTCACGCGCTCGTACCGGCCCACGGGCACGTCTGCGTCGAGGACGGCTGGTGGCACGGTGTCGCTCGTGAGCGCCACGCGTTCGTCGAACTCAGGGCCCGGGAGCACGCAGACGGTGTCCACGATGCGGCCTCCGGCGGCGTGCACGCTCGTCCCGAGCTGGCGGGCGACGACGCCGGCGTCGCCGACGTCCGGTACGCCCGCTACCTCCAGGTGCGCGCACAGCCGCAGTTCGAACCCATACTCTCGCACTGGCCCGCCGTAGGGGGGCTGTGCGGTTAAATCGTGCTGTCGTCGTCGAGCGGGCGTCCACGACGCCTGCCAGTAGGGAGGCAGGTCGTTTGCGCAGGGGCGATTCGAGGGGGCGTCGCGCCGTCTCCGTAACAGTAGGTTTATCAGTCGTTCGGGGCGAAATTCACGCAAGATTACTCTGTGAACATGGCAGACGAACACCGACAACCGGAGGTGAACATCGGACTGGTCGGGCACGTCGACCACGGGAAGACGACCCTGGTCCGCGCGCTCAGTGGCGAGTGGACAGACCAGCACTCCGAGGAGATGAAACGCGGCATCTCGATCCGCCTCGGGTACGCCGACGCGACGCTGCGTCGGTGCCCAGACTGCGAGGAGCCGGAGTGTTACACGGTCGAGGAGACGTGCCCCGAGCACGACACCGAGACCGAAATCGTGCGGACAGTGTCGTTCGTGGACGCGCCGGGCCACGAGACCCTGATGGCGACGATGCTGTCGGGTGCGGCGTTGATGGACGGCGCGGTGCTCGTCATCGGCGCGAACGAGCAGGTGCCCCAGCCCCAGACCGAGGAGCACCTGATGGCGCTGGACATCATCGGCATCGAGAACATCGTCATCGCGCAGAACAAGGTCGACCTCGTGGACGCCGACGAGGCCCGACAGAACTACGAGGAGATCAAGGAGTTCGTCGAGGGCACGGTCGCCGAGGACGCGCCCATCGTCCCCATCTCCGCCGAACAGGAGATCAACATCGACCTCGTCATCGACGCCCTGGAGTCGGAGATTCCGACGCCAGACCGCGACCCGGATGCCGACCCTCGGATGTACGTGGCGCGGTCGTTCGACATCAACCGCCCCGGCACGAAGTGGGGCGGCCTGCTGGGTGGCGTGCTCGGCGGCAGTCTCGTGCAGGGAGAGCTCGGCACGGGCGAGGAGATCGAACTCCGCCCCGGCCGCGAGGTCGAGGAGGAGGGCCAGACGGAGTGGCGCTCGGTCAGCACGGACGTCCGTAGCATCCAGGCCGGCGGCGAGCCGGTCGAGAGCGCCTCTCCCGGCGGCTTGCTCGGTGTCGGTACGGGGCTCGACCCGAGCCTGACGAAGGGCGACGCGCTCGCCGGCCAGGTCGCCGGGCCGCCCGGCACCCTGCCGCCGACGTGGAACTCCTTCGAGATGGATGTCGACCTCCTGGAGCGCCTCGTCGGCGCCGAGGAGGGCGAGGAGATCGACCCGATATCGACGGGTGAGCCGCTGATGCTCACCGTCGGCACGGCCACCACCGTCGGCTCGGTGACGAGCGCGCGCGGCGGCGAGTGCGAGGTCGCACTCAAGCGCCCCGTCTGCGCGCCGGCCGGCGCGAAGATCGCCATCAACCGGCGCGTCGGCGCGCGCTGGCGGCTCATCGGCGTCGGGACGCTGACGGAGTGATGCGGGTCGCCATGGACGCCAACGCGCTGATGTTGCCCGTCGAGCAGAACCTCCGGCTCTTCGAGGAGTTGGACGTGCTGCTCGGCGACTACGAGGGCGTCGTCCCCCAGTCGGTCCGCGACGAGCTGGCGGAGCTCGCCGCGGGCAACGGGGAGACGGCCAAGGCGGCCAGCGTGGCAGCGGACCTGGCAGACCGGTGTGACACCGTCGAGACGGAGGAATCGTACGCGGACGACGCGCTCCACGCGCTCGCGGCGGGCGGCGACGTGGACGCTGTCGTGACGAACGACGGCCCCCTGAAGGGCCGCGTGCTCGACGCGGGCGCGCCGGTAATTCATTTAAGGGGTCGGACGCAACTGACTATCACTCGACCATAGATGTACAAGCGAGCACGGCTGAAAGACACGATTGAGGTCCCCCCCGAGCACCTCGGGAACGTCGGTCCGGACCTGGTGAAGCGACTGCTACAGGACAAACTCGAAGGACGCATGGACGAGGAGGTCGGCAGCGTCGTCACCGTCACGGAGGTCCACGACCTCGGCGAGGGCGCGGTCCTGCCGAACCGTC
>Ga0136562_100533_pt1 | contig 13888 bp, 18 predicted proteins | sample AntCluMetagen312_FD_104784 | JGI IMG/M metagenome (GOLD analysis project Ga0136562, IMG submission 104784) | Saline lake microbial communities from Club lake, Antarctica - Metagenome #312 | ecosystem: Environmental > Aquatic > Non-marine Saline and Alkaline > Saline | place: Antarctica: Club lake...
CGCGACGGTGTAGCCGTGGTTCTGGGTGGTCATCACGACGCGGCCGCTGTCGTGGTCGAGGACGGGCTGGTTGACGCCGCGGTGGCCGAAGTCCATCTTCTCGGTGGTGCCGCCGAGCGAGCGGGCAACGACCTGCTGGCCGAGGCAGATGCCCGCGATGGGGACCTCGCCGACGAACTCGTCGACGAGCGCCTCGGCTGCCTCGAAGTTCGCGGGGTCGCCCGGCCCGTTCGAGACGAACAGCACGTCCGGGCCGAGGTCGGCCACCTCGGTCGGCGTGGTGTCGTGCGGGAGGCGGTGGACGGTGGCGCCGCGCTCGACCAGCGAGTCGACGATGGACTGCTTGGCGCCGCAGTCGATGAGCGCGACGTCGGTGTCGCCGTCACCGTACGTCTCGGGTTCGGCGACGCTGACGCGCTCGCCGATGTCGGTGATGTCGTCCATGTGCGGACAGTCGGCGAGTTCCGCGCGGGCGTCGGCTGGCGTGGCCTCGGGGCCGGCAGCGATACCGACCTTCATCGCGCCGCCCTCGCGGATGTCGAGGACGAGGTCGCGGGTGTCCAGGCCGTCGACGGCGGGGACGCCCTCCGCGCGCAGCCAGTCGGCGACGTCGTCGGTGAGTTCGCGCGCGACGACGGCGCTGGGGTGGACGCGGTCGGACTCGAATCGGTCGTCTCGGACGCCGTAGTTCCCGATGAGGGGATAGGCAAAGGTGAGCACCTGTGCCTCGTACGATGGGTCGGTGAGGCTCTCCTCGTAGCCCGTGTACGCCGTGGTGAACACGAGCTCGCCGCGCGCCGTGCCGGGGGCGCGAGCGTTGGCCTCGACGACGTCGCCAGTTTCGAGCGCGAGGTAGGCGTCCGGCATTACGAGTTACCCACGGTGGAACGGAGTATAAATCTTGCTTTCGTAGCGAGGTTTCGAAATTCGTAATCCTTTTTGTCGGGGGCTGGCACGTGAGGGTATGGACGACATCGACCGGCGCATCCTCGACACCCTGCGACGGGACGCGCGGACGCCCTACACGGAGATTGCCGACGACATCGGCGTCAGCGAGGGGACCGTGCGCAACCGCGTCGACAGCCTCGTCGACGCGGGCGTCATCGAACGGTTCACGGTCGCGACCTCCACGGGGAACGTGAAGGCGATGATCGAGATCGGGGTCGCGATGGACGTCAACACCCACGAGATCGGCGACCGGATGGTCGAGTGGGGCGAGGTAGACTTCGTCTGGCAGGTCTCCGGCGAGGACGACATCGTACTCGTCGTCGACGCCACGGACACCGGCGGCGTCAACCAGCTCGTGACGAAGGCCCGCGAGCAGGAGGAGGTCGTCTCCACGAAGACTCGCCTCATCCTCGACGAGAAGATGGGGTAGAGTCGAAGCGCTATTGGTTCGGGTCCACCTCGGTACGCGCATGAGCGAGACAGAGCCGAGCGTTCCCGTCGAGTCGTCCCGTGACGACGAGACCGCGGAGAACGCAGCACAGGACGTCGTCACCGTCGACGCCTACGACGAAGCAGAGGGCCTCGCCAACCGCCTCGACGCCCACACCGAGGGCGGCATCCGCCACCGCGCGTTCACCTGCCTGCTGTTCGACGAGGACGGCAACATCCTGCTCGCCCAGCGCGCGGCCCGCAAGCGCCTCTGGGACACCCACTGGGACGGCACCGTTGCCAGCCACCCCGTCGAGGGCCAGAGCCAGGAGGCGGCCACCCGCGAGCGCCTCGAGGAGGAACTCGGCATCACCCCCGACCAGTACGACGAACTCGAGGTCACCGACCGCTTCGAGTACAAGCGCCACTACCTCGACGAGGGCGTCGAGTGGGAGGTGTGTGCGGTCCTCAAAGCGACGCTCACGGACACGAGCGTCGACCCCGACCCCGAGGAGGTCGGCGGCGTCCTCTGGGCCGACTACGAGGACCTCCACGAGAACCCGCGGTACTACCGCCAGCTGCGCCTCTGTCCGTGGTTCGAAATCGCGATGCGCCGGGACTTCGACGGCGACGCCGACCCCGTGCCGGACGGCGTCCGCGAGTAGCGTCGGTAGAGTCGGGTTTTTTCCGGTTCCCATCCCAAGCGAAGGCGTGCTCGCGCTCTCGCGGTCAGCCTACGACGAGATTCTCGACCACGCGCGAGCGGACGCGCCCCGCGAAGCCTGCGGCGTTCTCGTCGGCGAACGCGACGACGACGAGCGCCGCGTCGAGGCGGTGCGCCAGGTCCCGAACGTCGCCCCGGCACCCCGCGTGACCTACGAACTCGGCCCGGAGGCGACGATGGCCGTCTTCGACGAGGCCGAGGCGACGGACCGCGACGTGGTCGGCTTCTACCACTCCCACCCCGCAGGCCCGAGCCACCCGAGCGAGACAGACACCGAGCAGGCGTCGTGGCCGGACTACGTCTACGTGGTCGCGTCGCTGGCCGCGCGCCCGCCGACGCTGGACGCGTGGCTGTGGACCGGCGATGCATTCGAGCGCGACGACGTCGTGGTCCGGGAGAACTGAGTCGCTACCCGCGGATGGCCGTCCAGACGCCGACGGCGCCGAGCAGGATGGCGGGGATCATCGGGATGGCGAGGTACGTGTCCCGGAAGCTGAGCCCGAAGCTCCCGGCGCCGACGAAGTAGACGTACGCGGGCGCCAGGAGCCCCGTGGCGACGAGGACGGCGACGACGAGCCACTGGGCGCGCTTGCTCATCGCCCGCTCCGTCGTGGCCGTCTCGGGTTCGTGGGGGTTCGCCATCAGTAGTCGCTGTCGGGTATTACCACTACCTTCCCAAAGCCCTCCCGGTTCTCCAGCAGTTCGTGGGCGCGAGCCGTCTCGCTCATCGGGAGCACGTCGCGGATGCGGACGTCGAACGTGCCGTCCCACACCAGCGAGAGCACGTCGTCGACCTCCCCCGGCGTTGCCATCGTGGAACCGAGCACCGAGAGGTGGTTCCAGAACAGCCGCTGGACGTGGGTCTCGGGCTTCCCGCCGGTGGTCGCGCCGCAGGTGACGAGGCGGCCGCCCTTCGCCAGCGAGCGCAGCGACTGGTCCCACGTCGCCTCGCCGACATGGTCGACCACCACGTCCACGCCGCGCTTGCCCGTCCGGGCGCGAATCTCGTCGGCGAAGTCCGCGTCCTCGTAGTCGATGGCGCGCGTCGCGCCGAGTTCCTCGGCGTACCGGCGCTTCTCCTCGGTGCTCGCCGTGGCGTACACCTCGGCGCCCGCGTGGGCCGCGATCTGGACGGCGGCGTGGCCGACGCCGCCGCTGGCTCCCAGCACGAGCACGGACTCCCCGGGGTCGACGTCCGCCCGCGTGACGAGCATCCGCCACGCCGTCTGAAAGACGAGCGGCGCGGCGGCCGCCGTCGCCCAGTCGACGTCGTCCGGTACGGGCACGAGGTTGTCCTCGGGTATGGCCGCCCGCTCGCTGTGGACGCCCGGCACGTGCTCGCCGATGACGTGGAAGGACGTGCACAGCGGGTAGTCGCCGTCCCGGCAGAACTCGCAGTCCCCACACCAGACCCCGGCGGAGAGCGCGACGCGGTCGCCCGCCTCGAAGCGCCGGACGTCCGGGCCGGTCTCGAGGACGACGCCCGCCGCATCGCTCCCGGGGACGTGGGGCATCTCCAGGTCGAGGCCGGGCAACCCGCGGCGGGTCCAGACGTCGAGGTGGTTGAGCGCGCCCGCCTTCACGTCCACCAGCACCTCGTCGCGGCCGACCTCGGGGTCGGGGACCTCCCCATAGTCGATGACCTCGGTGCCGCCGTGCCCGTCGAAGCGAACTGCCTGCATAGCGGGGTGGTGGCGGGGGGCGACCAAAACTGTGGGGTTCACGCTTTTGCCACGGGGGTCCGAAGGCCAGCACATGGTCGACTTCCAATCGCGGGACACGCGCGTCGACGACGAGGAGGCGGCGGACCCGCCGGACGAGGACGACGCGACGGACGACCTCGAGGAGCACGAGGACCACCACCACCACGACGTCGAGCAGGTCGGCGCGGCGGTGGTCACGGTCTCCTCGACGCGCTCGCTCGACGACGACCCCGCGGGCGACGCCATCGTCGCCGCCTTCGAGGACGAGGGCCACGAGGTCGTGACGCGCGAACTCCTCCAGGACAACTACGACGGCGTGCAGTCGACGCTCGACCACCTGGTCAGCCGCAAGGACGTCGACGTGGTGGTCTCCACCGGCGGCACCGGTGTCACACCCGACGACGTCACCGTCGAGGCGGTCCAGGCGCTGTTCGACAAGAAACTGCCCGGATTCGGCGAACTGTTCCGGCGGCTCTCCTACGACGAGGTCGGCACGAGAGTCGTCGGGACGCGGGCGGCCGGCGGCGTCTCCGACGGGACGCCGGTGTTCTGTCTCCCCGGCAGCGAGAACGCAGCGCGACTCGGCAGCGAGGAGGTCGTCGTCCCGGAGGTCGGCCACCTCGCGGGTCTCGCCCGTCCCGAAGGCGAGGACGACGAGACGGAGTGAGGGCTGTCGGTCGACCCGGTGAACACTGACGGTCGACGGAGTGGGGACTCACGGTCGTCGCGTGGCACGAAGAAACGAAGCGGAATCGCGGAGCGCGTCGGTCGTCTGGCGGCTCGTCGCGTCAGGCGTCAGCGGCGTCGGACTCGCCATCCTCGGAGAGCAGACCGCTCAGCTCCGACCCGAGGTCGTCGAGGTCACCGTCGAGGAACGCGTTGATCTTCTGGTGGATGTCGCTCACGCGGTCCGGGACGGGCGCCGGCAGCTCGCTCGGCGGACCGGCGTCGCCCGCGTTCTCGGACGCCGACGCGTTGTCGGCCTCCTCGGGCGTTCCAGTCTCGTCGGCGTTCCCGCGGTCCGCGGCGTCAGCGGCCGCCGAAGCGTTGGCCGCTGCCGAGGGGGTCGCGGCGTCGCTGCCGTCGGTCGCGGAGCTGTTGTCCGCTTCGTCGGGCGTCTCTGCTGCCTGTCCTGCTGGCGTCGCGGCGCCGGCCGCAGCCACACCGCCCACGAGGACGGTGACTGCGAGCACGACGGTGAGCACTGATTTCACGTTCATCGCGATTCGTCCTGGGTCGGCCACCCACTTCAACCGGGGAAGCGCTGAATCCAAATTCCGCCACGTTGGGGCGTCTAAACCCCGATTAACTCGAATTGGCGCCGATTAACGGAGCGGCAGTCCTCGGCCGACCCACCAGCCGGCGGTCTGTGGCCGAGAGTGGCCTATTTGGACGTCGGCCGTCAACCGGGCGTGTGACCAAACAGGAGCTCCGCGAGCGCGTGTGGGACGACCTGGCGGACAGCGGCGAGGCCAGGTTCCCGTTCCCGCCCCACGGCCGCATCCCCAACTTCGCCGGCGCGAGCGACGCCGCGGCGCTGCTCGCCGACCAGCCGGAGTGGGAGCGTGCAGCGACGGTGAAGGCGAACCCGGACGCCCCGCAGTTGCCCGCGCGGCGCCGCGCGCTCCGCGACGGGAAGACCGTCTACATGGCGGTGCCGCGCCTCCGCGACGCGGACTGCTTCCTCGAACTCGACCCCGCGAACGTGGACGACCACGAGCGGGCGCCGACGCTCTCGCACGTCGACGACTACGCCGAGCAGGTCGGCCCGGACGCGCTCCCCCACGTCGACCTCGTGCTCTCGGGCAGCGTCGCGGTGACGCCCTCGGGCGCCCGCGTCGGCAAGGGCGAGGGGTACAGTGACCTCGAGTTCGCCATCCTCTCGGACCTCGGCCTCGTCGACGCGGAGACGGTGGTCGCCACCACGGTCCACGAGTCCCAGCTGGTCGACGACGACGAGGTCGAACCCGACGCCCACGACGTCCCGATGGACCTCGTGGTGACCCCGGAGCGCGTGATTCGTCCCGACGGCAACGACGCTCGCCCCGCGGGCGTCGACTGGGACGCCCTGAGCGAGGAGCGCGTTCAGGAGATGCCGGTACTCGTCCGCCTCCGGCCCGACATTTAAGCACGAGAACGTCGAAGCCGACGGTATGCCAGCGGGCGACGACGTGGTCGACGGGGACGCGCCCAGCAGCGCGGCGGACGCGGCGCCGTCCGCGGATGCCGCGGAGGCCGCGCTGTCGGGAGTCCTCGACGGGACCGACGGCGACCCGCAGTGCGTGCTCTGCTCCAACGACGCGGACTACTTCCTCTACGACCCCGGTAGCGTCGAGAAGTTCGTCTGCTGGGAGCACGTCAGCCCGCACTCCGCCGCCGTCGACGGCGAGGAACCCCGCCCTGGACGTCCGGTCGCGCTATCGCTCTAACAAATCGGTGCGATTGCCATCTACCCCATCGGCGCCATCGTCGCCGTGAACACCGCCACCTCGTCGGTCTCGTTGCGCGCGCCGTGCGGGACGCCGCGCTCGTGGACGACCACGCCCGGCGCATCGACTGTCTCCTCGTCGTCGCCCTGCACGACCACGACTTCACCCGTGAGGACGTGGAACGCGTTCGTTTGGTCGGCGTGCTCGTGGGGGTCGACGCTCGCCCCCGGCCCGAGCGCGAACGCCTTCACGAGTGCGTCCTCGGAGAAGTACAGTTCCTCGGTGAGCACCTCGCCCACGTCGGGGTCGAGGTCGGGGTAGCGGTCGAGTGACATACGCGACCGGACGCAGGCGAGTGGCTTCAGTGGTGGGGCCGGCTCAGACCAGTTCCTCGGCGACTGCGTCGGGACCGAGCAGGTCCGGGTCGATGGCGAAGTCGAGGCGAGACTTCACGAACTCCGGCATCGAGTCCTGCGTGTAGGCGACGGTCTTCAGGTCCTCGTTGCGCTCGAGGGCGACCGGAATCGCGGTGGCCTCACCGGCGTCCGTGATGACGAGCAGGTCGGCATCCTCGACGCCAGCCTCGACGAGTCGTTCGCCAGAGGCGATGCCCTCGATGCGGGTGACTTCGACGCCCTCTGCCTCGAGGGCGTCGACGATGCTGCTGTCGGGTCCGACGACGATGGCCTTCATTCGTACTCGATGGTCGCGGGTGGTTTGTGCGTCACGTCGTAGACGACGCGAGAGACGTTGTCGATGGTGCCCGCGATGCGCGACTGGAGGCGCTGAAGCGTCTCCCAGTCGAGTTCCTGGGCGCGGGCGGTCATCCCGTCCCGGGACTCCACGGAGCGCACGGCGACGACGTGGCCGTGGACGCGGTTGTCGCCCTTCACGCCCGTGGCCTTCCCGAGCACCGCGGCGAACGCCTGCCACGGGTCGTACTCGTCGAGTTCGTCCTCGACGACGTGGGTTGCCTCGCGAGCGATGCGGACCTTCTCGCGGGTGACCTCGCCGAGTACGCGGACGGCGAGTCCCGGTCCGGGGAACGGCATGCGCTCGCTGATGACCTCCTCGAGGCCGAGTTCGCGGGCGACCTCGCGGACCTCGTCCTTGTAGAGGTCGCGCATCGGTTCGACGATGCCGTCGAAGTCGACGACGTCGGGGAGGCCGCCGACGTTGTGGTGACTCTTGATGTTCCCCTCGCTCTCGATGCGGTCGGGGTAGATGGTCCCCTGGACGAGGTAGTCGGCGTCCACTTCGTTGGCGACCGTCTCGAACTCCCGGATGAACTGGTCGCCGATGACCTTCCGCTTCTCCTCGGGGTCGGTGACGCCCTCGAGGCGGTCGAAGTAGCGGTCCGCCGCGTCGACGATTCGGAGGCGCTCCATGTAGTCGAACTCGCGGCGGATTTCCTCGGTCTCGCCCTTCCGCATCAGCCCCGTGTCGACGTAGACGGGGACGAGCTGGTCGCCGACCGCCTCGTAGGCGAGGGCCGCCGCCGTCGAGGAGTCGACGCCCCCGGAGAGCGCGATGACGGCGGTGCTGTCGCCGAGCTGGTCGCGGATCTCCGCCTTCGCGTCGTCGATGAATTCGTCCGTGTTCACCATCAGTTGGTCACCTCGGTTTTCGCGTCGGGTCGGTCGAGCACCGCGTCGAGCAGGCCGACGAACGGCGGACTCGCTCGGGTCGGCCGGGAGCGGAACTCGGGGTGGAACTGCGTCCCGAAGAAGAACGGGTGGTCGTCGTACTCCAGAATCTCCATGCGGTTGCCGGCCTTCCCGGAGAACGTCAGGCCGTCCGCGGTGAGGTCGTCGATGTACTCGGGGTTGACTTCGTAGCGGTGGCGGTGGCGCTCGGTGCAGGACGTGTCGCCGTAGAGGTCGTGGGCGAGGCTCCCCGGCTCGATGTCGGTCTCGTGGGCGCCCAGCCGCATCGTGCCGCCGAGGTCCTCGAGGTCGTACTGCTCGGGCAGCAGGTCGATGACCGGGAAGGGAGTGTCTTCGTACACTTCCGCGGAGTGTGCGTCCTCCATCCCGAGGACGTTACGTGCGTACTCCACGACCGCCATCTGGAAGCCCAGACAGAGCCCGAGGAACGGCACGTCGTGCTCGCGGGCGTACCGGATGGCCTCGATCTTCCCCTCAGTGCCGCGGGAGCCGAAGCCGCCCGGCACGACGATGCCGTCGGCGTCCGCGAGGCGCTGCTCGTGGTGGTCGTGCATCTCCTCGGAGTCCACCCAGAGCACGTTGACGTCGACGTTCTTCTCGAGGCCGGCGTGCTTGAGCGCCTCGTGGATGCTCATGTAGGCGTCCTCGAGTGCGTACTTGCCGACGAGCGCGATGTCCACCTCGCCGGTGCGGTCCTGCGTGACGAGGTCGCGCCACTCCGTCGAGCGCTCCTCGGGCGGGAGCGCGCGGTCGGTCAGGTCGAAGCGCTCCATCACGTACTCGTCGAGACCCTCCTCCTCGACGGTGAGCGGCACGTGGTAGACGTCCTCGACGTCCGGGTTCGAGAACACCGCGTCCGTCGGCACGTCGCAGAACAGCGCGATCTTCTCCTTGACGTCCGGGTCGAGGCGGTCCTCGCAGCGCCCCACGAGGATGTCCGGCTGGAGACCGATGGACCGGAGCTCCTTCACGGAGTGCTGGGTGGGCTTGGTCTTCTGCTCGCCGTTCTGCGAGTACGGGACGAGCGTGACGTGCGCGAAGAGGATGTCCTCGTCGTCCTGCTCGTGGCTGAACTGGCGCAGCGCCTCGAGGAACGGCATCCCCTCGATGTCGCCGACCGTCCCGCCGACCTCGACGAGACAGACGTCCGACCCCTCGGCGGCCTCGCGCACGCGGCGCTTGATGTCGTCAGTGACGTGCGGGATGATCTGGACCGTCTTCCCGAGGTAGTCGCCGGCGCGTTCGCGCTCGATGACGTGCTGGTACACCTTCCCCGTGGTGACGTTGTGGTCGGAGGTCATGTCCACGTCGAGGAACCGCTCGTAGTTCCCCAGGTCGAGGTCGACCTCCCCGCCGTCCTTCAGCACGTACACCTCGCCGTGCTGGTACGGGTTCATGGTGCCCGCGTCCACGTTTAGGTACGGGTCAATCTTCACCGCAGTAACGTCGAACCCCGCGTTCGAGAGCAGTCGTCCGAGACTCGCGGCCGTGATGCCTTTCCCCAGCCCGGACATCACGCCGCCGGTCACGAACACGAACTTGCTCCCCAGAGAGGGGTCGTATCCGGTCTCCTTCGGCATACTGACCGTCCGACAGGCGTGGCAAAAACCGTTTCGGGACACCGCTGGCCGCGACAGTCACCGGCACGCTACCCGGAAGTCCCGTGGCACTCCCACAGCGTCCCGCTACCGACAGGCGTCGGCGAGAAACGGACCGGCGGCGTCGGCGACCGCGTCGAAGCGCCCGATGAAGAAGTGGTCGGCGGCGAGTTCGACGACCTCGCAGTCCAGTTCGCGGGCGGCCGCGACGACCGGTTCCCAGTCGGCTGTCGAGTCCCGGGTCGCGTAGACGACCTGCAGTGGGGCGGTAACGTCCTTGAGCGCGTCCGCGGCGTTCAGGCCCGCGGGGAGTTCGGCGGCCGGCGCGAGCAGCGAGACGGCACAGAGGTCGAGGTCGGTCGTCGCGGCCGCGAGCGCGGCGATGCTCCCGCCGAAACTGAACCCGAAGATGCCCACGGTGTCGTAGCGCTCGCCCGCCCACCGGAGGGCGTTCCGGGCGTCTTCGCGTTCCCCCTCGCCCTCGTCCCAGTCGCCGTAGTCGAAGCGCAGCGCCGCGATTCCCTCGTCCACGAGGTGGGCCGAGACGGCTTCGAGGCGGTCGTCCCCGCGGTGGCCTCTGTGCTGGGGGTGTGGCGGACACATGACGACGCAACTGCGCGACCCGTCGTCCGGTTCGTCGAGGGTCGCCTCCACGTCTCGCGCGCCGGGCACGAGCACGGTCTCCTGTCGCATGGCGGAACGTTCGGGGCGACGGTGCTTATCGGTCCCGACATCCGGCGACCACGACGGACCACTCGACCCACTCGCGCCCGAGAAAAGGTCGGTTTCGAGTGGAGTTTTTACGTCCGCAGGCCGAACAGTGCGCATGGGTATCGTATCACGACTATCGTACACGATCCGGTCGAAACTGAACGCCCTCGTGCGGTCCACCGAGGACCCGGCGGAGACGCTGGACTACTCCTACGAGCGGCTCCGGGACCGGCTCCAGGACGTCGAGACGGGGCTGGCTGACCTCACCGCCCAGAAGAAGCGCCTCGAGGTCCAGCGCGAGCGCCTCGCGCAGAACGTCGAGAAGCACGACGACCAGGCGTGGGAGGCGGTCAAGCAGGGCCGGGACGACCTGGCGCGGCGCGCCCTCGAGAAGAAGCGCACGAAGCGCGACCAGCTCGCGGAGATCGACGACCAGGTCGCCGACCTCGAGGCGACCCAGCGCGACCTCGAGGAACAGAGAGACGGACTCGAAACGAAGGTCCAGGAGTTCCGCACGAAGAAGGAGACGATGAAGGCGCGCCACGAGGCCGCGAAGACCAAGACACAGGTCTCCGAGGCCCTGACGGGGCTGAGCGACGACGACGTGCCGCGCGCCATCGAACGCGCGGAGGACCAGACCGAGGAGGTGGAGGCTCGCGCGGCAGCGATGGACGAACTCGGCGACCGCGGTGTCCTCGAGGACCCGCTGTCCGAGGACGACCACATCGAGCAGGAACTCGCCGCCGAGCGCGGCGACGACGTGGAGTCCGAACTCTCGGCGCTGCGCGCGGAGGTCCGTGGCGAGACCGACGACGACGTCGTCGAGGTCGAGAGCACGGTCGAGGAGACGGATTCCGGAGCCGAGGTAGTCGACGAGAATCGCAGTGAGAGTGACAGCACCAGCGATGCCGAAGCGGACGAAGTCGAGGAGATCCGGGCAGAGGTCCTGGACGACGAGCAGCAGGCGTAGCCCCTCCGGCCGCGAGTAACGTTTTGGGGCGGGCCGCCGTACGTCCGCTATGAGCGAAGGGTCGGGAGACGACGAGTTACGCGACCGGCTTCCGAACAGCCGTGTGCAGGTCTGGCTGACGGTGGACGCCGACCGGCGGCACGTCGCTGTGGCGTTTCTCACCGTCATCTTCACCACCATGGTCGTGGTGGGGACGCTGCTGCCGACGCCGGCGGACGTCCTGTTGACCCGCGGCGACCCCCACGAGACGCTGTTCAACGCGCTCGTCGGCTCCGTCATCACGGGCGTGACGCTCGTGCTCACGCTGAGCCAGATCGTGCTCTCCCAGGAACTGGGTGCGGTCGGCGACCAGCGCGAGCGGATGGAAGGCGCCATGGACTTCCGGGCGGACGCCGCGGACGCCGCCGACGAGGACGTCGCGCCCGCGGAGCCGTCGGTGTTCATGCGGGACCTCGTCGCGGCCACCTGCGAGCAGGCCGACGCGCTCGCCGCGGCCGCCCCGGACGGAGACGCGGGGGACGCGGTGAACGAATACGTGGACGACCTCACCGGGAACGCCGACGCCGTCACCGACCAGCTGGAGGGCGCCGAGTTCGGCGACTTCGAGGTGGTCCGCGCGGCGCTGAACTTCAACTACTCGATGAAGATCTACCAGGGCAAGCGCATCCAGGCCGCATACGGGGACGAGTTCGACGAGGCGGCGTCCGAGGCCCTGGCGGACCTGCTGACGACGCTGGAGCTGTTCGGGCCGGCCCGTGAGCACTTCAAGACGCTGTACTTCCAGTGGGAGCTCTCGGACCTCTCGCGCACGCTGCTGTACGCCGCGATACCGGCGCTCTCCGTCGCCGTCGCCGCGCTCCTGCTGTTCGACCCGGCGGAGTACCCCGGCTACACGCTCGGCGTGAACCACGCGCTGCTCGGGGTGAGCGCGGCCGCGACGGTGGCCGTGCTCCCGTTCGCGCTCCTGCTGGCGTACATCCTGCGCATCGTCACCGTCACGAAGCGCACGCTCTCCATCGGCCCGTTCGTCCTCCGGGAGACGAACGAGTCCGGGACGGGCGACTACGGGGAGTAGGGCGGCTGCCACGGCCCGTGTCGCGCGACGGCGACGTGGGTGCCGACGAGGACGAACACGCCGACGGCGAACGCGACCACGTCGCCGAACCCGTCCGCGATGCCCAGCGAGACGATGAGGACGGTGGCGTACGCTGGCGGGTGGAGGCTCTCCGTCGCGTACATCGCGACGGTGGCGGCGACTGTCGCGGCGAGCGCGGCGGCGACCCGCTGGAGACCCGCCAGCGACTGCGGGGTGGCGTCGAGCAAGGGAGCGGCGCCGCTGGCGAGCGCGAGGACGGCGAGGAACGCGGCGAGCACGCCGACCAGCTGGCCGACGACGACGCGCCGTGGCTGGTCGTCGATGGCCGCGAGCACGTACGCCGAGGGGCCGAGGCTCGGTAACAGAATCGCCGTTCCCGTCGTCCACGCGAGTGCGCCGAGCACCGCCAGCAGGAAGGCGACGTACGTTCCGACGCCCAGACCGGCGCGCCACGTCATCACCCCGACCGACTCATTTGGCCGGGATGTGCGTGGCGGTTCTCGGTGTTCGGGGAGTGCCGACTACTCCACGAAGTCGGGCTGCGTCCGCTTCTCGTCGACCTCCCCGACGAAGTGGTCGCGGAACGTCTCGAGTTCGACGTCGTTCCGCTCGCGCTCCTGGCGGTCGCGCACGGAGACGGTGCCCACCTCCTCCTCGTTGTCGCCGAGGACGAGCATGTACGGGACGTTGTCGTCGTGGGCCTGCTGGATCTTCCGGCCGACCGTCCAGTCGCGGTCCTCGACTTCGACGCGGTAGCCGTCGAGTTCGTTCTTCACGCGGTGGGCGTACCCGAGGTTGTCGTCCGTGACGGGGAGGATGCGTACCTGCTCGGGCGCGAGCCACGTCGGGAAGCGGCCGTTGTAGTGCTCGATGAGCACCATGAAGAACCGCTCGTAGCTGCCGTAGAGCGCGCGGTGGATCATCACGGGCTGGTGGGCGTCGTTGTCCGAGCCCGTGTACTCCAGCTCGAAGCGGTCGGGCATGTTGAAGTCCAGCTGGACCGTCGGGCCGTCCCAGGACCGCCCGAGTGCGTCGGAGAACCCGAAGTCGATCTTCGGGCCGTAGAACGCGCCGTCGCCGGGTTCGACGTCGTAGTCGACGCCCTGCTGGTCGAGCACCTCGCGGAGCTGGCTCTCCGAGCGCTCCCATATCTCGTCGCTACCGACGGACTTGTCGGGGCGGGTCGCGAGCGCGACCTCGTAGTCGAGGTCGAAGGTGTCCAAGACTTCGATGATGGTGTCCATGAGCCGGCGGACCTCCTCCTCGATCTGGTCGGCGCGCGCGAACACGTGGCCGTCGTCGATGGTGAACGCCCACACCCGGCTGAGCCCGGAGAGCTCGCCGCGCTGCTCCTTGCGGTACACTTTGCCGTCCTCGAAGTACCGAACGGGGAGGTCGCGGTAGCTCCACGAGCCCTGGTTGAAGATGGTGGCGTGACCCGGGCAGTTCATCGGCTTCAGTCCGTACTCCTCGTCGTTCACGTCGAGGAGGAACATGTCGTCGACGTAGTTGTCGTAGTGGCCCGACTGCTTTCAGAGTTCGGTGCGGGACAGGTGGGGCGTCTCGACGTAGTCGTAGCCGTACTCGTCGTTCATCGACTCGCCGAAGGCTTC
>Ga0136562_100550_pt1 | contig 13644 bp, 18 predicted proteins | sample AntCluMetagen312_FD_104784 | JGI IMG/M metagenome (GOLD analysis project Ga0136562, IMG submission 104784) | Saline lake microbial communities from Club lake, Antarctica - Metagenome #312 | ecosystem: Environmental > Aquatic > Non-marine Saline and Alkaline > Saline | place: Antarctica: Club lake...
TATGAGAGCGCCCACAGCCCGATCCTCGACGAGCGCCTCGGCGATCGCTGGACGCTGACCCAACACCCGACCCCCGCGAACGCCCAACTCGCCGAGATGAGCGCCGAGGCCTACGAGAACTTCGTCTACGACGCCATCCTAAAGGACTGGGACGAACAGGAAGCCTTCCAGGCACAGATGGTCGAACTCCTCGACCCCGCCGAGGAGGTCCGGATCGTCTCGGGGGAGGGCACCGATGTCACGATGTCGGTCGCGGGCAACCATACCATCAACGACACGAACACCAACAACCTCCCTGGCGGCGAGGTGTTCACCGCGCCCCAGCCCGACTCTGTCGAGGGCGAAGTCCACTTCGACAAGCCGGTCTACCGCCGCGGCAGCGAGATCACGGATATTCGACTCACCTTCGAGGACGGGAGGGTGGTCGCCCACAGCGCCGCAAAGAACGAAGACCTCCTGACGTCGGTCCTCGACACCGACGAGGGCGCGCGCCGGCTCGGCGAGCTGGGGATCGGGATGAACCGCGACATCACCGATTTCACCTACAACATGCTGTTCGATGAGAAGATGGGTGACACCGTCCACATGGCCGTCGGACGAGCCTACGAGGCCAACGTCGGCGAGGACAACGAGCAGAACGAGAGCGCCCAGCACGTCGACATGATCGTGGATATGGGCGAGGATTCGCGGATCGAGGTCGACGGCGAGGTCGTCCAGCGCGAGGGGACCTTCCGATTCGAGGACGGTTTCGAGGACTAGGCTGTTCGTACCTCGTTAGTACGACCGTACTTCGACGCCAGGAATCCGCTCGAAATGTGCGACGTTTCGCGTCACTACCGGTTCTTCCTCGATTAGTGCGGTCGCCGCGACGACACAGTCCTCGCGGTCGATTTCGTTTCCGTCGGTGATGAGTCGTCCACTCACCGTTCCCGCCTTCTTCATCACGACACGATCCGCGGGGATGACGGGTTTCGTGTCGATGACGCCGCGTACGTTCCGACGTTCGGCGTCCGAGTGAATCGAGCGTTCGATCCCCTCGTGGAGTTCGAGCACCGTGATCGAAGCGAGATACTGTTGCTCGCGGGCGTCTTCGTACTCCTCGTACGCTCGGATCGCGTCGTCGTCACCGTCCATTAGGTCGATGATAAACGCCGTGTCCAGAATCACGACTCGTCGCTTCCTTCGAGGCGCGTGGCGATCCGGTCCGAGCGCTCCCGCGAACGTGTTCGACGCTCCGTGATGGTCTCGCGCATCGTCTCCGCCTCCTCATCCGAGAGCACACCGGCGATTTCGAACAACGACCGCTCGCCCGCGACCCGCTTCACCACGTCCGAGAAGCTTTCGTCCTCGCGCTTTCGGCTGGCCAGCCGCTCGTAGGCCTCGTCGTCCAGCCGGATCGTCTTCGTCCCCATGTGTACACGCACGTGTGCGCTGCTGTTGAATCTTTCCCGAATCGTGTTTTGAAAGCTAGAACTTCTCGACGTGCGGCCGCAGGTCGAGTTCGAGCGTCCACGCGCTGCGGTTCTGTTCGACGAGATGCCAGTAACTCTCGGCGATGGCGTCGGGGTCGAGGTACTCTTTCGGACTCTGGACCTCGCGTTCGGGCGGTCGGATGCCGCCGTCGATGACGACGTGGGCGACGTGAATGCCCTCGGGACCCAACTCGCGCGCCATCGATTCAGCCATCCCGCGGACCGCGAACTTCGCGGTCGAGAACGCGAGCGCGCCGTCGTTTCCCCGGACTGAGGAGGTCGCGCCGGTGAAGATCACCGTGCCGCCGTCGCCGTCGAGCATATCCCCGACGGCCTCCTGTGAGCAGCAAAACCCACCGTGCGCGCCGACCGCGAGCGCCTGATCAAACTCCTCGACTGAGAGCTCCCGCAGCCCCTTCCACGACCCGCCGCTGGCGTGATTCACGAGTACGTCCACGGGTTCGAACGCCTCGCGGACGGTTTCGAAGCCCGCTGCGACCGCTTCCGGATCGGTCACATCGGTCGGCACCGCGAGCGCATTCCCGGATGTCCCGTCGAGTTCGTCCGCGAGGTCCTCGATGAACTCGGCCGAGCGAGCGAACAGCCCTACGTTGCAGCCCTCCGTCGCGAATCGCTGGGCGATCGACGCGCCGAGACCTGGCCCGACGCCCGCGATGACGACCGTGCGTGTCATGGTCGTACCAGCGACCGAGCAGGCAAAACCGTTTGCCGGGCGGCGGTGCGATGCCTGGCGGATGAAGGGCGAGGGCGCGACCGGAGGGAGCGGCCGAGGGCTTCGGCGGTGCTGTGCGGTGCGGCAGGCACTAGCGATCCTACCGCGAGCGAACGCAGTGAGCGAGCGGGAGTTTTTAGCGTAGCTTTTTGCGAGGAGTGGTGCGCGAGCGAAGCGAGCGCATTCGACGAAGTAAAAAGGTACAGGTGCACGGGCACGACGGGATTCGAACCACCTGAACGTCGCTCGCTCCGTTCGCTCGTTCCGTAGTTCGAATCCCGCGTCCGTCGTTCGTCACGCCTCGCTGTCGCTCGGCGATGACTCACGGGCACGACGGGATTCGAACCCGCGACCGTTTGGTTAGAAGCCAAACGCTCTCTCCGGACTGAGCTACGTGCCCCGCTCGGGGATTCGCGCCGTCGGTGAAAAGCAGTCGGGTCTGGTGCGGAACGCTTACCCCGACCTCCGGCCAACCGTCGACCGATGCGAGCCATCGGGATCGTCGGACTGCCAGGCAGCGGCAAAAGCGAGGCCGCGGCCGTCGCCCGCGAGGCGGGGGTGCCCGTGGTGACCATGGGCGACGTCATCCGGCGCGAGTGTCGTGATCGCGATCTCGATCCCGCGACACACCACGGACGGGTGGCGAGCACGCTCCGCGAGGAAGGTGGGAAAGGAGCGATCGCCGAGCGGTCGCTGCCGATGATCGAGGATGCGCTTGACGACGCCGACACCGTACTCGTCGATGGCATCCGCTCCGATGTCGAGGCGACCGCGTTCGAGGGCGCGTTCGGCGCGGCGTTCACGCTCGTCGCGATCGAGGCTCCCTTCGAGATTCGGGCCGAGCGCGTCGACGCCCGCGGACGCGACACCCTGGCCGCGGCGGGCGGCGAGAGCCTCGAAGCGCGCGACGAGCGCGAGCGCGGGTTCGGGATGGACGACGCCATCGCGAGCGCCGACGTCACGATCGACAACACCGACTCGCTCGACGCGTTCCACGACCGGATCCGCGCGCTGCTCGCCGGCCGGACGGACGCGGTCGGCGCGGAGCGGGGGACCGAGTCGTGATCTACCGCGTCGACGTGTCGATCACCGCGCCGGTGCGCGACACCGAGGTCACCGATCGCGTCGTCGATGCAGTCAGGAACATCTTTCCGGAAGCTGCTATCGAGCGCGGACCGGGCGAGATCCGCGCCGAAACCCACTCGCTCGATCATTTTTCCGACCTCCTCCACCGCCAGGCAATCCTCGACTCCGCCCGCGGCGAGTTCTTCGGCGACCGCCAGGGCGAGGTCCTCTCCTTCGACCTGAAGAAACAGGCTGCGTTCGAGAGCGTGGTCAACTTCGCGGTGGGCGACCCGAGCGAACTCGGCGAGATCCACGTCCGGGTGCGCGTCCACGAGCCGTCGGTCGAGGAATACGTCGATCACGTCGCGCCACAGACTGAGGACGGAGCCCCGGTCACCGACGATCCGTAGCGCGGTCCGCCTCGTCGAACCCGCTGACGAAGATTGCGAGCCACTCGCTCGTATCCCGTTTGCGTCGCACTTCGACAGTTTCGACCCACTTCACCCACTGGAACCCGCGCCGACCGGGCGCGACGAGCCGGAGGGGGAAGCCGTGACCATGAGAGAGTCGCTCGCCATCGACGTGGGTCGCGAGCAGCGCATCGCGAGCCTCCTCAAGGGGGAGGCTCCAGCGATATCCTGTTACTGATCGGAACGAGATCCACCGCGCCTCGTCGGTCGGTTCGGCGCTATCGAGGAGATCGTCGACCCGGATGCCCCGCCACGCGTGCGCCGAGTACCACCCGCTGGTGCAATCGAGCACTGCGTGGCGTTCTTTGTCCGGATCGAGCGCTTCGTGGTCGAATGCAAGATCGCGCTCGACATGTCCGCCGACCCGGAGCTGCCAGTCGTCGGGATCGATCGGATCGGGATCGTCGGCGACCCAGCTCGTCGTCGGGAACTCGTTGCCCGCGCCCGTCCCCTCCTCCTTCGACCCGGTGAAGCGCTGGTCCGCGCCCGCGAGCCCCAGTAACCGATTGGCCTCGCGCTGGAGTCGCCACGTCAGCGCGCCGAACCCCACGACTGCGAGGCTGGAGAGTGCGGTTCGCCGCCCCGCGAAATCGTCGGTGCTCGGGGCGCGAAATCGTCCACGGAGGTGGACGAGCACGAGGGGCACCACGAGCACGCCGAGTGCCATGTGAACGAACAGCAGCGTCCACGGCCCGACGCCGAGCCGGCCGCCGAACGCCCAGTAGCCCCCGGTGGCGAGCGCAGCGATGGCGACGATCCCCAGAAGAATCGAGAGCGGGGTGTATCGGTCCCACGCCACTCGATTGATGACTCGGTGGCGCACCCGTCGGAGTTTCCAGAACAGGAGGACGACGAGCGAGAGCCCGCCGATCCCGTGGGTCACGAACACCCACGCATCACCGGTTCGTCCCGATACGAGCCCGAGGAGGCCGGTGGCGACCGCGAAGCTCACGGCCCCGAGGATCGACCAGTCGACCAGGCGCGGCGGGAGTTCGAAACGCGACCCCATCGTTTGGGGTACGGTCCCCACGCGGTTGAGGCCTGCGGCGATGGCGTTCAGTCGTACGACCGACGGACGACAACGGCTCCGGCCCCGTTCCGCACCGTTACCGTGTCGCCGTCGTTGTTCCAGACGGCACCCGCTGCGTTCCAGTAGAGCTCGCTCTGGGTGTCCGTTCCGTCCCCCGTATGGAGCGTGACCGTTTCTCCCGGTTCGAGCACGAACCCGCGTGGGAACGTGTATCTGTGGTCGGCAGCGTCGCTCACGGTCCAACCGCCGAGCGCGAGTCGCTCCGCGCCGCTGTTCTCGAACGCGATCCGCTCGCCGTTGGGGTTCGCGTTGTCGTTACCCGGTGCGTCCGCATCGATTTCGGCGATCACGAGCGCGCCCCGAACCGTTCGTGCGCTATCCGCCGTCGCCTGCTGTTCGGTCTCACCAGTCGCACACGTCCAGAGGCCGAGCTTCTTCCGCTGGGCGCGCGACTCGGCCCGATGGAACCGCTCGCGTCCTGTGAAAGAACTCTCGTACACCCGCGCGTATCCCTCGGCGACGAGACGGTGGTTGACCGTGGTTCCGTCGTGGCGGACGAACGCCAGCAGCCGGCCGTACCGACCGCGCCGGTCACCACCGACCGCAAGTCGTACCTGCTCGCCAGCGAGCGTCCGCCGGACGTACCCGCTCGCGTTCCGGCCCGCGTCGCGCAGACAGGCCTTCCCGGCTTCGGTATCGGGAACGCCCTCGAACTCCGGCGGATCGTTCGCGACGTGAACTTCGGGGGTGTCGACGCCGAGCAGTCGGACCGTGTCTGTCGTTCCGTTCGCGTATCGGACCTCAACGGTGTCGCCGTCGACGATCTCAGTAACGGTCGCCACTCGCCCTCTTGCCGGATCGATGGTTGTCCCGACCGGCGTGGTCGTCTCCGGGACGGTCGTGGTTCCTGATACTGTCGTGGCTTCTGGCGTCCCTGCTGTCGATGCCGTGGGTTCGGTCGTCCCTGGATTCGATCCCACACAGCCGGCAAGAACGACACAAACGACGAGAACCCACGCGAGGCGACGCATACTCACACGATCACGTCATCCCTTCTAAACCCTCGGACAGGTCCCGGGGTTCGGTACCGATTCAGACGACGATCTGGACGATCCCGAACAACACGAGTACGCCGAGCACGTCACAGACGTTCGTCACGACCGGGATCACGACGTCGTCGGGATCGAGCTCGAACCGGTAGGCAGCGTAGGTCGCTACGACGGTGACGGCGACCGCGAGAACGGAGAGTACCGCGCCGCTCGCAGTGGCAACCAGTACCACCGTCGGAAGCCCGAGTCCCGCCTCGGCGGTGAGTGCGGTGAGCGCCCACGCGCCAGCGCCGACGACCGGGAAGACGGTGAGGGCGAGCCCCACGGTCGCGACGGCGTTGCCCGCGAGGGTGTCGTCGGTCGGCGAAAAGGAGAGCGTGCCGAGATGGAAGGCCGTCGAGAGCCGCGCGGCGAGCACACTCCCCAGATTCCCTGCCATCCCGATTGTGGCCGGGACGAGCACGAGCAGCGCGGGATATCGGAGAAGGGTGGTCTCGAACGAGCCGAGCACGAACCCGCTGCCGAGTTCGACGAGCGTGAGCACGGTCAACACGGGAACGATCGCGCGCGTGATCGCTCGGAACGACCACTCGGTCGGCACTCACCCACCCCCGAGCGCGAGCACGATCCGCACCGCGAGGAGCAAAAAAGCGATCCCGAACACGTCGCCCGTAGTGGTGACGAGCGGTCCGACCAGCGTATCGGGGTTGTACCCACGGCGGTAGCCCGCGAACACCGCGAGCACGACCACCGCCGAAAGCGTTACGCCCGAGAACAGCCCGGCGAGCACCGCGATTCCGACGAGCGTGGCGAGCGGTGCGGGCGACGCCGAGAGGCTCCACAGCACGATGTACGCCGCGGTTGCGGCGAACGCGCTCGCAAGCAACCCGTTTGCGATCGACGCTGCGATCGCCGACCGAAGTCGGGGGTCGCCGCCGCGCACCCGCGGTTCGATGAGTCCTTGGTGGAGTGCGGTGGCGATCCGCGCGCCGAGCGAGGAGTAGACGTTGCCCCGTGTCGCGAGCAGCGCGGGCACGAGCACCAGCAGTCCGGAGACCGCCTGGAGCTCCTCGCGCATCCCGCCGAGGACCACGCCTGCGAGGAGGCCGCCGACGAGGCTCGCCGACAGCGCCGGCAGCGCCTCGCGGTAGGCCTCGCGCGCGACCTCGAAAGCGGTCATCAGTGGCTCGACACTCGCCGAGAATAAAAAGCCGGCCGCATCGATCGCCGCTACTCAACTGTGTGAGGGCTGATCGCGGGCTGAATCAGCCGAACGGCCCGCCACCGCCGCCCATGCCACCCATTCCGCCCATCCCACCGCCGCCGTCGCCGCCCTCCATCTGCTTCATCATCCGCTGCATATCGGCGTCGCCCATCCCCTGGAACTGCTTCAGGGTCTGCTCCATCATCCGGTGTTGTTCTAAGAGTTCCTGCACCCGTTCTTCAGGTTGGCCGCTGCCGCGTGCGATCCGCCGGGTCTGGCTCGCGCCCACCGAACGGGGGTTTTCGAGCTCGTCGTCGGTCATCGAGTCCATCACGACATCGAAGCTCCGCATCCGATCCTGGGTGACATCCATCGCGTCGTCGGGGAGCTGGTCCTTGATCCCACCGCCGAGTCCGGGAATCATGTCGAGCACCTGATCGAGAGGCCCCATCTTGTTCATCGCGTCCATCTGGTGGCGCATGTCCTTCAGGGTGAACTGCCCCTCCAGAATGTCCTCTGGGTCCCAGTCCTCCTCCTCGGTGTCGGTGTCGACCATCGCGCGCTCGACCCGCTCGGCGAGCTGTTTGAGATCGCCCATCCCCAGCAGTCGGGAGATGAACCCGTTGGGCTCGAAGCGTTCGACATCCTGAACTGTTTCGCCCGTCCCGAGAAAGGCGATCGAGGAGTCGGTCTCGTTGACCGCCGTGAGCGCGCCCCCACCTTTGGCTGTGCCGTCGAGTTTGGTGATCGTGACCCCGTCGATCCCGATAGCCTCCTCGAAGCGCTTCGCCTGATCCTTCGCGTTCTGGCCCAGCGCGGCGTCCATCACCAGCAGGCTCCGATCCGGCTCGACGACCGCGTCGATCTCCTGAATCTCGTCGATCAGCCCCTCTTCCAAGGCGTGCCGCCCCGCGGTGTCGACGATGTGGATATCGGCCTCCTCGGTCGCTGCGAGTCCCTCGCGGGCGATTTCGACTGGATCGTCGGCGTCGGGATCGCCGTAGAAGGTGACCTCCGCGCGTTCGGCCATCTCCTTCGCCTGGTCGTACGCGCCTGGCCGGAAGGTGTCGGTCTGGATCACCGCCGGACGCAATCCCTTCTTCGAGAACCACCACGCCATCTTCGCCGCGGTCGTGGTCTTCCCCGAGCCTTGGAGCCCCGCGAGCAGAATCGTCTGCGATTCGAGCGGGAGGTCCGTGCTCTCGCCGACGAGGTCGACCATCTCCTCGTAGACGATCCGGAGGACGAAATCGCGGGCCGTCGTTCCCCCAGGAGGCTCCTCTTCGAGCGCGCGCTGCTCGATGCTGTCCGAGAGCTCCATCACGAGGTCGATCTCGACATCAGCCTGGATCAGCGAGCGCTGGATCTCCCGGACGACTTCCTCGACGTCCTCCTCGTCGAGGCGGGTCTTTCCCTGGAGTCGGTCGAGGGTTCCCCGGAGGGAACTCCCGAGATCGTCGAGTACCATTTGTCGGTGCTACGTCGTGTGGCTGGTAAAGGCTTGTCCGTCCCACTTTTTTCTGCGTCGGGTTGGCTCACTTCGTTCGCCAACCGCTCCTTGAAAAACCTGGACTAAAAACTCCCGCTCACTCGCTTCGCTCGTTCGCGGTACAACTACTCGCCTGCACCGCAACCGCCACATGCCTCCCCAGCCGATTCGCTCGCTCCCTACAGTCGCTCACTCATCCCTCGCACGAGTCGTGCCGCCTGCGCTCCCGCGCGCCATCATCACCGCCCAGCACCGACCGCCGGCTCGTCATCCGATAATTCCCGTGGCCCACAACACTACGGCCGTCGCGCCGACGCCGAGCACGAACAGGAAGCCGTTCGCGAGCGTGCTCGATGCGCGGGCGAAGTCGAGCGAGAACCGATGGGACGAAAGCGGCCAGAACGGCGCGATCCCCATCGGCGTCAGCCAGTCAGCGACCAGATGTGCGATGACGACCAGCGCGCCGAGTCCAAACCCGAACGAGCCGAGCAGCCCCGGCTCGAATTTGGATAGTTCCGTCCCAAGACCCCATCCGATCGCACCGCACCCGAGTCCAGCGAGGACCGCGAAACCGACGGTGTGGGTGGGTCCCCGATGCGAGACGTACGGGAGCCGCAGATCGATATCGGGTAGCATGGCGAACCAGGCCATCACGACGAACCCGGCGACAGCGAGCGCGACCCGCCCTGTCGAAAGCATCGCGTAGGCCGCCGGCGCGTACAGGAGCAGTCCAACCCCGACGTGACCCTGGCGATACACGCTCGATCCCGATTATTCCTCGCCGCCGAGCAGTCGGTCGACGAGCACGTCGGGATCGAACCGCTCGATGTCGTCGTAGCCCTGGCCAGTTCCCAAAAAGAGGACCGGCTTGCCGGTGACGTGGGCGATCGAGATCGCCGCCCCGCCCTGGGAGTCGGCGTCGGCCTTCGCCAGAATCGTGCCATTGATCGCCGCGGCGTCGTCGAACTCCTCGGCGCGATTCGTGGCGTCCTGGCCCGCGACCGCCTCGTCCACGAAGAGAGTCATGTCAGGATCGACCACGCGATCGATCTTCGCCAGCTGGGCCATCAGGTCGTTCGAGGTGTGGAGCCGACCCGCCGTGTCCCCCAACACCACGTCGATGTCGTTCGCCTCGGCGTACTCGACGCCGTCGTAGAGCACGGCGGCCGGATCGGAGCCCTGGTCGTGGGCGATCAGCTTCTTCCCTAATCGATCGGCGTGCTCGCCTAACTGCTCGTTCGCGCCCGCACGATAGGTGTCGCCGTTCGCGAGCACAGTTGAAAGTCCCCGATCCTCGAAGTAGCGTGCGAGCTTCGCGATAGTTGTCGTCTTCCCGACACCGTTGATCCCCGTGAAGACGATCGTCACGGGTTTGTCGGCCTCCGTGATCCGCCCGTCGAAGTCGAACTGGCCGACGCTGATGACCTCTCGGAGCGCCTCGGCGAGCGCCTCCTCGACCACCGTGCCGGTGGTCTTGACCTGGGCGCGGGTCGCGTCGGTGAGTTCCTCGCGGAGCTGATCGAGAATGGCCTCGGCGACGCTCATCTCGACATCGCTTTCGAGCAGCGCCATTTCGAGATCGAACAGCGGGGCGTCGAGCTCGCCCGCCTCGATCAGCGACTGGCCGGTGGCGAACAGCTTCGCACGCGTCCCCAGACCGAGACCGTTCTCCTCACTGTCGTCGCTCGCTTCTTCGTCTTCCTCTCGCTCGTCTTCATCTCGATCGTCGTCCGTTCTCGATGTCGACCACCCTCGACGTGCCGCATCGGCCGCGCTCTCGGTGGTCTCGGTCGTCTTCTCCGTTGCTGTCTCCTCTGAATCGTCCGCTGTCGCTGATGCGGGTTCGCCGTCGGGGCCTTCCGTCTCGGGTGTTGCGGCCGCTTCAGCCGTTGTGGCCGCGTCTGCATCGACTCTCGTTGTCGACGCCGCTTTCGCCGTGGCTTCGCTGTCGGTATCGGTATCGGTATCAGCCTCGACCCCGGTTTCGGTCTCGGCGGTCTCGACCTCGCTGGCCTCGCTTTCACCGCCGGCTTCCGGTTCGGGTTCGTCGATCTCGCCGGCCGCCTCGTCGAGTTCCTCTTCGGCGTCGTGCTGGAAGGAGGAGAGTTTGTCCTTGAGTCCGTCGAACATCGTGTGGCCTTACTCGTCGTCCGCGTCTTCGCCCATGCCACCCATCTGGCCCTGGAGCTGCTGCATCTGCTGCTGTTGCATCTGCTGGGCCTGCTGTTCGAGCTCGTTGCGTTCGCCCTCGACCTCGGTGATCTCCTCGCGAACGTCCTCGATGCGATCGTCGAGCGCGTCGCGTTTGGTTTCGAGCGTGTCGACCGCGCCCTCCTTGTCGCGCTCGGCGGCGTAGCCGCCACCGAGGCTCACCACTGCCTCGTCGATATCTTGGATCTCGGCGTGGACGTACGCGTCGCCACCGAGCGGAACCTGTACTGTCGAACCGCTTTCGAGCGCGTCGAGTGCCTCGGTCGCCTCGTCGATCTCGCGCTGTTCCGCCTGGAACTCCTCGATCTCCTGTTCGAGCGCCTGCTCGTGGCGTTCGAGGTTCTCGATCTCCTCGGAAAGCTGTTCGAGCTGACCGCCACCGCCGCCGCCGCCGCCGCCGCCACCGAGGCTCATTGGCTGTCCCCCCGCACGGCAGTCGCTTTCGATCGATACGTTTCGGGTGTTACGAACTCGTCCATACCCCGGTTGGGCGGGCGCGCCGGAAGTATGTTGTCTTACCTACTCACTCGATGTAGCCGAGCGCGTCCTCGATCCGCCCGAGCTCGGGGCCGGTGGTCTCGTCGCCCGCGACGTACCCGTGAGAGTTGGCGAGTAGTCCCGAGCCCACCACCGGCGCGCCGTAGTTGATGGTCCCGATGTCCGTCGGCACGCCGAGCAGCTCCGCGACATGATCCAGCTCCTCGTCGGTGGTTTTCGGATGACAGAGCACTCCCTGGTTGGTGGCGACCGCCGCCGTTCCGACGGTTTGAACGTCTGCGAGGACGCCGCGATCCACTGAAACGTCGAGATGTTTCTCGACGACAGCGACCGCCTCGTCGGGGAGGTCGGGATGGAGATACGCCCCGTGATCGTTCGCGAGCACGACGTTGCCGGCAGCGTTGATCCGGCCGGGCAGCTCCGCGACTGGCACGTCGAGCGCCTCGTCGAGCCGGTCGCGCTCGACGTCGGTGAGTCGGCTGCTCGTGACCAACCCGTTGGAGTTGCCCGCGGCGAGCGCGCCAACGGTGCCGGAGCCAGCGATCGTCGTTTTCACTGCGGAAACGCCGAGCTCGTCGGTCAGCGCCGCGAGACGATCGTCCTCGATATCGGGCCGAACGAGCAAGCAGTCGTCGGTAGCTCGGGCGAAGACGCCGACGTACGCCGAACCCGAAAAGGCCGCGCGGAGCACGCTACTCCGCGTATTCGGCTTCGACCACGCGCTCGCCTTCCTCTTCGAACCGAGCCGCCCGCACGCGGAGCTTGCTCGGCGGGTTGCCCCGGCCGCGCGCCCAGACCGCCTCGTTGATCGAGGGGTCGAGCCGCACCGCGTCGTGATCGGTTTTGAAGTGCTGTGCGAGGTGATCCCGGATGAGCGTCATCGCTCGGTCAGCGCCCTCGTGGTTCGCGCCCGCCTTCACGTCTCTGAGGGGGACCGTCACGACCCGCTCTTCGAACTCTTCGGCACTCATTCGTCGGTGTCGCTCCGCCGCCAGTTGCGTCGCTTCGGGTTGCGCATCGTCTCGCGGTCGGTCTTCATGATGACCCACGCCGGCACCCGCGAGTTCTGGCGTTCGAGCTTCCCCAGTCGCTTCTTCTTGGCTTTCGAGTTCTTACCCATGTTGGGTGCTTTCCGCCGGCGTGGCTTAAATCGTTGTTCCTTCCGGCCCACCTTTTGCTGCGCTTCGCTCGCTGGCGCTCGCTCCGCTGGCAAAATGTGGATCAAAAGCCTTCGTCACCTCCTTCGGAGGTTCCTCGGCCCGCTCACTCGCCTTCGGCTCGTTCGCGGTGCTATCACTGACGCTCCGCTACCGGACCGCGACGGCCACACCCTCCCCAGCCGACTCCTTCGCTCACTCGTTCCACTCGTTCGCTCAGTCGTCCCTCGCACGAGTCGCGCCTCCGGCGCTCCCGCGCGCCGCCGCCTCCAGCAACAAACCACTCATCAAAAACAGGATACACCCTCACAGCTCGAACCGTTCGACGGTGGTGTACTCGGGTCCGTCGTCGAGCACGCTCTCCGTCAGCCGGATTTCGCTCACGGCGAGCGTCCCGACTGCGGGATCGGTCTCACGTAACGCACGCTGGACCCGCTCCTTGCCGCCAGCGTGATCCATCCGCGCGATCGTCGCGTGCGGCGTGAACTCGTGGTCGGCGCAATCGAATCCCATCTCGGTGGTTCGATCCTCGATCGCCTCGTGAAGCGTGGTCAGTTCGTCGCCACCCTCGCGGACGCCGACCCAGAGCACGCGGATGTACTCCTCGCTCGGGAACGCGCCGAGCCCGCCGAACGCGGCCGAAACGGTGCGACGCCCGTTCCGTCGATCGCCTCGGCCAGTTCCGCCGTGAGGTCCGGAATCCGCTCTTCTTCGACTTCCTCGAAGAACTTCAGCGTCACGTGGACGGTTTCGGGATCGGTGAGCCGAACCCCGCTCGCGTCGGCGACTTTCTTCTGAACGGCCGCGATTTCCTCGGCGAGCCCGTCGAGATCGACGCTCACGAACAGTCGCATACCGAGCGTACGCGGTCGTAGCCCTTAATCACGGTCGGCGTCTATAGATACCCATGACCGACGACGAGTCCGAACGCACCCCCGATACCGAACCGAGTCGTGATTCGGCCGATGACCGCGATACCGCCGCCGACCGCGACCCGCGTCCCGCATCCGACGAGCCCGTCCCCGATCCCGCGGCCGACGATGCTGCGGGAGACCACCAGTTCTCCGCTGGCCAGGGATTCTCCGAGCCCGAGGGGTTCGATCTCGACCCGCCCGAGCTCTCGGTCGATCCGGATGAGGTCGATCCCGTCGATTCCCGCGCGGTGGCCGACCTGCTCGACGAACGCCAGCTCGGCACCGACGACGTGGACGCCACGGAACTCGTCGACGTGGGGCTGAACTACCTCCGGATCAACCGCTACGAGCA
>Ga0136562_100560_pt1 | contig 13547 bp, 14 predicted proteins | sample AntCluMetagen312_FD_104784 | JGI IMG/M metagenome (GOLD analysis project Ga0136562, IMG submission 104784) | Saline lake microbial communities from Club lake, Antarctica - Metagenome #312 | ecosystem: Environmental > Aquatic > Non-marine Saline and Alkaline > Saline | place: Antarctica: Club lake...
CCATCAGCACGTCAGCGCCCTGATTGACGTCGAGATCGACCTCTCGGAGGGCTTCGTCGGCGTTCGCGGGATCCATCTGGTAGTGCCGCCGGTCGCCGAAAGCGGGTGCGCCGTCGGCCGCGTCGCGGAACGGCCCATAAAAGCTGCTCTCGTACTTCGCGGCGTAGCTCATGATCGGTACGTCCATGTGATTCGCGTCGTCGAGCACCGCCCGTATCGCCCTCACCATCCCGTCGGTCGCGCTACTCGGCGCGACCATGTCCGCGCCCGCGGCGGCGTGGCTTTTCGCGACCTTCCCCAGTAAGTCGAGCGTCGCGTCGTTGTCGACGGTGAGTCCGGACTCGCGATGTTCGTGCAGCCCCGCCGCGCCGCCGTCGGCCTCTGCCGCGCCACCGTCGGCCGCCGCAGCACCGTCCTCCCAGCGCTCGCGTGCTTCCTCGGCGAGCACTCCGCAGTGACCGTGATCGGTGTACTCACAGAGGCAGACGTCGGTGATACAGAAGACGTCGGTTTCGTCGGTGATCCGCCGGAGCGCGCGCTGGACCACGCCGTCGTCGGCCCATGCGCGGGTTCCGCGGGCGTCCTTCGATTCCGGGATACCGAAGACGATCACGCTCTCGACGCCCGTGTCGGCGATTTCCTTGACGCGTGCGGCCGCCTCGTTCACGGGCACGCGCTCGTGACCCGGCATCGACTCGATCGGGACGCATTCATCCGTGGTGGCATCGACGAACACCGGCGCGATCAGATCACTCGCCGCCAGACTGGTCTCGCTGACGAGATCACGGAGCCCGTCCTGGCGGAGCCGCCGAGGGCGGCGCGTGAGGTCCATACCTCGTGTGGGGCCGCGAGCGTCAAAACCCCTTCTCGTGGGCAACGTGTGGCGCAAACGATTTAGGAACTACCGGCAAACTCCCTGTCGATGTTCGCTCCGGTCGCCCAGATCGCGGAGATGCCCACCGCCCTCCGGGACCTGCTCGACTCGGAGTACGCGCTCGTTGCCCTCCTCGCCGTGTTCGTGCTCGAAGGGGCCATGCTGATGTACTTCATGCCGAGCGAGGCGATCGTCCCGGTCTCGATCGGTCTGATGGGGAGCACAGTAACGGACATCGCCACCATCGTCGGCATCGCAGTCGTGGGAGCGACGATCGGCCAGGTCGGACTGTTCGTACTCGCCCAGCGCGGCGGCCGGGAGTGGCTGCTCGAAAAGCGGTGGTTCCGGGTGAGCGACGAGACCCTCACCAGGTTCGACGGCTGGTTCGACCGCTGGGGACCAGTTGTCGTCCCAGTGAGCAACGCTCTCCTCTTTACTCGGGGGATGCTCACCGTCCCCGCCGGGTTCGCCGAGATGCGCACCAGGGAGTTCGTCGTCCTCTCGGCGGCTGGCACGGTGGTGTTCGAGACCGCGCTCGCGGCGCTCGCGCTCGGCGTGATCGAGGTCGCGTTCTGAGGTGATCTGCGTAGCGGCTTTTCCCATCACCGAGACGAGCGAGTGGGGTCATCTGGCCCCCTCGTAGCGCTCGCAGAGGGGTGTGGCGACCTCGTTGTCGTGGTCCGTATTCGTCCGCCTAACTCTACGGTCCCCTATCCGTCTGGGGGGGTGCTTGCCGTGTAGAATCAAACGGGTATCGATGTCCCTAATCGAGATATCGGTGAACTTGCTATGTGTCACGATGTGAGACATGACTCACAGAGTAACTACAAGTACTATTGGAGTGTTCTATAAACTGTAATGTCGAGGGAAGATAGTCACGATGCCGTAGAAAGGGTCAACGACGCCGTGGAAGATGGTGGCGGATGCACAGAGGCGTGGGAAGCTCTCTCAAGCATGAGAGATGGTGATTCCAACCGAGGTCGTCGCGGTTTCCTTACTCGGGTTGGAATTGCTATCGGTGCAATCCCCTTGGGGACCGCCGCAGTAGACAACGCAGTTGCTAAGAACAAAACACGGCGTGCGGGTTCAGCCGAACATTCGACAGAGTCCCTCCGTGGGCGAGGGCGCGGACAGCTTCTGCGACGAGCAAATCGTTCGGAGCAAGTCGAATTTGCCGCCGACCAACTCGGGAAACGTGGTGGGGTTTCCCAGGTCTATAAGTACGAAGTAGAAGGTAGCTCCGGATATGGGGTGACGTATGGAGCCGAGAACGATGGACCAACCATCCGGTACTACGAATCCGCCGCACTCTCTGATTCAGGCGTAAAAACGATTGGGGCAGTGCCTGAATCTGATGGTATCCTCGCTACAGATGCCGAAGCCGGAGTCGTGTTCGATATCGGCGAGACAACTCGGCTATCCGAGACGATGAGGTATTTGCGCAAGAACGACGAATACAGCGAGTTCAAAAGTACCCTGTTGGACGACAAAACCCTCCGAAGCGAAGAAAGCGTCCTGGTTCGCACCGTAACCGGGGTGGAGAGACCATCTGGCATCTATATTCCTGTCGAAAAGGACGGACGGATCGTTGATCGAGTGGTTGTTACGGGGCCTGGAACTCCTTCGGCGAACAACATTGGTGAGTACTCAATAGTTCAGCCCACGACGGAGGAAGAGTTCACTACGCAAGACAACGATGCAGTAGTTTGCGGCCCGTTCGGTGTCTGTGTAAACTACTGTACGGTCCTCTGCTCCTCGCTGGCTGGTATTGCCGCTGGTGGATGCACAGCAGCTTGTAGTGGCACAGTTGTTGGTATCCCGATCTCCCCTGCATGTGGAGCTATCTGTGCAGGGGTCGCCGGTGGAACGTGCTATCCGACCTGTGTAAACCAGGTCAACTAATACGCGTCATAATATCAATTGATACTATGGCAGGAACCTCATCGAGCGCACTGATTGCGGCAACTGTTGTGGCTGTCGGTATGTGGTTCATGATGGACTCGTCGATGTCTCTGAGCACGAGGATCGTCTCGGTCGCGCTGTCTGGGGTGATCTCGTTTGCGGTTGCGTTCTTCGTTTTGCGGCTGTTGGAGTGATTCGCACAGGAAATTTTGGAAATGAGTTCGATCTTCCGAGGAGCGGTTCTGTGTTCGGGCGTTCGGTCGATGTCCCGTCCAAACTGCTCACCGTCGACCACCGCTACCGTCCGTCAGCGCGATCGGTAGCGGATCGTTCGGTCCGTGAGTCGTCGCACATCGCCCGGCCGATCTCGGTTCGAACGAACTCCTCGGTGATGACCTCGTACCGGAGCGTGCCGTCGTCGCCCTCGGTGGCACACGCCGTGCAGAATGTCATGCGACGCTGTGTCCCGTCTTCGAGCACGTACTCCTCGGTTTCGCGGTCGGTCGCCGTGGTCGAACCGCAGTCCGGACACGGGTGATCTTCCGCGGTGAGCGCGTCGTTCGCCATCGTCGATGGTTGTGTACGAACGGGGCGCACCTTCAATCTACTGCACGTGGTGACCCCGGATGGTCACGCACATGTGTGCGCCGTGCTTTCGCCACGGCCATGAGCGACGGAAAACAGGCCACGCTCGATGGGAGCGAGGCCGACACGCGCGACCCTGACGAACACGCGACCAACGACTTCGGCGACGAGCTCGACGAGCACGAGACCAAAGGCGGGTACAACAGATACGACGTCGCGAGCCTGCTCCAGAAGGCCGTGCGGCGTTCCGACGAGGAGTGTGCGGCGTGGGCGGCGTGGGAGCTCGTCCGCTCGGGGTACGCCTGGAACCTCTGGGATCGGCTCGCGCTCTACGTCGTCGAGGATCTGCGGGCGGGCGCGGACATCGTTCTCACCATCGATCGCTACGAGCGGCTCGCGACCGAGCGCTGGGACGACGACGGCTGGGAGGGGCGACTCTGTGGGATTCACGCGGCGCTCGCCGCCGCCCGCGCCACCTCGACCCGCGAGGCCACCTACGCGAACGAGTATTTCGAGCGGGTGGCAGCCGAACGCGCCGCAGCGCGCGAGGCGGACCGCGAACCGGCCGAGACCTTTCCGGTCGACGACCTCGAACCCGGCGGTGAATTCGACGTGATCTTCGATCAGCACACCTACGACGGCAAGAAGATGGGGCGGGACGGCCGGTACTTCACCATTCACGGCGCGCGCGTCGGCCCGACGGGCGAGTCGGAACTCAGCCAGCGGTGGCGACGCCGGAGTCTGGCCCTCGCTGATCGGTCGTACAGCGACGCGGAACGATCGCACGCGCTCGCGGCGGTCGATTCCGACAACCGCTGGGCCGAACCCGAACAGCCCGGCCCCGATGACTCGACCGAGGACGACGCGGCGAGCGAGGACGACTGACGACTGGCGGGTGAATCGGCACGAACGAACCGTCCTCGATCGCCGTGGCTCCTGTATTCGCCGACAGTTCGTGATGAAAATGGGCCGGACGTGCTCCCCCCGGCCCATGGTTCGCGTATGCTCCCACGCTCGGTGATCCCGTGCTGGCCGAGCGTAGCACAGGCAACACGCCTGCACGATTCACTACGCCGGGCCACTCGCTTAGTACTTGTTACCAGTTACCGTGGCGATCGTAAGGTTCTGGCGACATGATGTAATCTCATGTTACGCCGAGGTCTTGTAATGAGAGATGATTCCCATTCGACGGGAGCACTCCGCCGGAGACTGATTTCCAGCCAGAAACGCGCCCTTCAGAAGCTCTCCGGAAGGAATACCTCGTTTTTGGGGAACAGTTCGGCGAGTGCGTCGATCGCGTCCGCAGACCGCACATCGAGTCCACCGGTCCGCCGAGCGCGCTCGGCCGAGCAGTAGCCGACGAGGAGCTGTGAGAGCGTGCCGATGTCGACGTTCGCGTCCGGGTCGGCATCGGTCGGCGTGACGGTTGCCGCGCCCTCGGCGACCTCGATCGCAAACGTCGCATCGTTCCACGGCGCGTGGGGATCGTCGACGGCGATAGTGAGGGTGGCGTCCTCGACATCGGGGTACGGGACGGCTTCGAGCGCCGCCGGGACATCGACGATTCGAACCATCTTGCCGGCGGTCACTTCGACCTCGATCGCGTCCCGGTCGGTGACCACGTCGAGGAGGCGGTCGTGGTCGTAGCCGTACAGCTCGATCGTGCTCACCTGGGAGGCGTGGTTGTGGCAGAAGCGCAGGAGGTTCAGATACGCCTCGTGGTCGGTGTCAGCCATCTCGTCGACCACCAAGCACCGGCCGTCGTCGCCATCCTGAATTCGGTACAGCAGGTAGCCCCGTGGCTCGCCATCATGGAGCCACGCGTAGCAGAATCGCTCCGTATCGTAGCCCTGGAACACCCGATCGCGCCACCAGTCGGCGCTCCGGCGGGTCGCGAGATTCACACCGTCGAGCCACGCCGCGTAGGCCGGTTCCAGCGTAGCGTACTCCCCGGGTTCGACACGTTGGAATTCGCCGGCTGTGGCGGATCGTGCCACCGACAGCGCCGCGGGATCGACGGTCGCGGTCCGATACCGACAGCCGGTCGCCCAGCCGTAGCGCGCGTAGAAGTCGTGCTTGAACGGTCGGAGCGCGGCGATCGGCCAGTCGCGCTCGCGGTACTCCCGGAGCGAGGCTTCGAGGAGTTCCCCGACGAACCCCTGATGGCGGCGTTCGGGCGGGGAGGCCACCCCCGAGAGGCCAGCCATCGGCAGCCATTCCCCGCGCAGCCGGACGGTGAATTCGATGTGGGTGCCACAGGCCACGATATCGTCGCCGTCGAACACTCCTCGGTCCTCGCCGAACGCCCACCGGCGCTGGCGGCGTTCGTCGATCGGTTCGTCGGGATCATGCGGTCCCGATCCGGCGTCGAACGCGTAGCCCGTGATCGCGTGGTGGCGGTCGTCGTGCTCCTCCGGGATGGGACGATACTCGGTCATACCGATCCGGGGGCATCGTGCGGCAAATACTTTCAGGCCGTCCGGGTGCGTCTGCCGAACGCTCCCTGAGAGCTGCGACGTGAGCAACGTGGCGACGACCATAGAAGTATAGGGTTCTTCGACACACTCCGGTGGTTCTCAGCACTGCTTACGCCGGTTCTATTTCGTCGAGAGTGACACGAACGAGAACGACGTTCTCGGCGGCCTCCCGTAGCTCCCCAAGTGTCGGCTCGTGGCCCTCCTCGATCCGGATGCCGACGCGCCCCGTGCCATTCGTCCCGTGACGTTCGATGAACTCGTGGAGATACGCTGCGACCTCGTCTACGTCCTCCGTCACGTCCGCGATACCGCGCCGCTTCTCGCCTTTCAGACGGAGGTACACCGGCTGACCGCCCCGCAAGTTCGTCCACCAGATGCTGTCGTGACTGGAGGTGAGATGGAGCGTGTCGCCCCGGCGTTCGTAGCCGAGCGGCGTCGTGTACACCTCGCCGCTCTTGCGCCCCCTGTACGCGAGCGTCAGTAGCATATCGTTCACGAGGAAATGCAGCGGCGAGCGCAACACGGCCATGAGAAGCGGGTTGACGACGCTGTACGCGGCCTCGGGAAGCGGCGGTTCGACCGATTCGACTGGCTGTGAGCCGGTTTCGGTTGCCATCGGTTCCCCCTCGGCCCCGAACGCTGTAACGACTGGGGTGCGTTCACAACTGGCGAGACGAGGACCTCAGTCGTCTGCCGGAGCCGCACCCGTCTCCGCGTCGGCATCCGCATCCGTGTCCGTCGGCGTTCCCATCGCTCCCGCCGCCCCGCCCGCATCGAGCGCCTCCGCCAGCAGTTCCGAGAGCCCGACGATCTCGATCTCGTGCTCGAAGCTCCCGGTCTTGCGGCCGTCCTCGTACATCGTCATGCACATCGGACACGCGACGACGAACTTCTCGACCGCCCTCCCTGCGTCGGTGTCCTCCAAGGCCTCGCGGAGGCGCTCCTCGCTCGGCTTCGGTTCCTCGTCGAAGTCCATCCAGAGCCCGCCGCCACCGCCGCCACAGCAGAAACTGTTCGCGCGGTTTCTGGGCATCTCGTTCAGGTCACAGCCTGTGCGCTGGACGAGCTCACGGGGGGCCTCGTACTCGTCGTTCATCCGGCCGAGATGGCAGGGATCGTGGTAGGTGACGGTGTAGTCGAGTTCGGTTCCTGCAAGGTCGATCGCGCCGTTGTTCGCGAGTTCCTGAACGACCTGCGTGTAGTGGTGGACATCGATCTCACCATCGGCGTTCCACTCGACGCCGTCGAGTTCAGGGTACTCGTTCGAGAAGGTGTTGTAGCTGTGTGGATCGGTGCAGACGATGGTGTCGAACTCGCACTCGTCGAAGGCCTCAACGTTGTCCTCGGCGAGCATCTCGTAGAGACCTTCCTCGCCGACTCGGCGGACGTCGTTGCCGTCGTTCTGTTCGTCCTCATAGAGGATGCCGTAGTCGACGCCCGCGTGCTCGAAGATGGTGGCGAGCGAGCACGCGATCCGCTGGTTGCGCTCGTCGTAGGAGGGGTAATCCCCGACGTACCAGAGGTATTCTACTGGTTCGTCGCGCGCGTCAGGGACCTCGAAATCGAGCTCCTCGGTCCACTCGGGGCGCTTGCGCTCGGGGTCCCCGAACGAATTGCCCTGGCCGAAGATGTCCATCATCGTTTCTTGGACGTTCTCGTCCATCTCGCCCGACTCGGTGAGCCGGCGGTTCATCTCGGTGAACTGGGGGACGTGCTCGATGTCGACGGGACAGGCGTCCATACACGCCATGCAGGACATGCACGACTCCATCGTGCGCGAATCGATCACGCTCGTGCCGCCGTCGGCGACGATCTCCTTGGTTTCGCCGCCGGCGTTCACCGACTCGCGATACCCCTTGAGATCGAGGATCACGTCGCGCGGGTCGAGCGGCCGTCCCGACGCCTTCGCGGGACACACCGACGAGCAGCGGCCACATTTGGTGCAGGCGTCCTGATCCAGCATCTGTCGCCACGACATGTCCTCGATTTCGGTGAAGCCGATCTCGTCGGGATCGGCGTCGGACGGAACACCGGGCAACCGCGTGCCGGCCTTCTCGTCGCAAGTGACGACGTTGGCGAACGAGGAGAGCATGTGGAACGGCTTGGCGTAGGGCACCCACGCCACGAACCCGAGTGCGAGCACCGCGTGCGACCACCACGCTGCCGGGTAGATCGCCGTCGCGAGGTCTGGCGAAACGCCGCTTCCCTGGAGGACGAGCGCGACGAACCAGCCCACGAAGCTCACCGTCTCGAACTCGGGAAAGCCGGTTGCGAGAATGCGGACGCCCTCGACGAGATAGCCGCCGGCAGCGAGGACGAACAGTGTCCAGACGAACAGTCCGTCTTCGAGACTGGTGTGTTCGCCCCACAGCCGCTCGTTCCGGACGACGTACCGCCGGTAGATCGCCATTCCGAGCCCGACGACGAACAGAAAGCCCATCGCGTCCATCACCAGCGAATAGGAGAGATAGAAGTCACCGACGAAAAACGACTGCTCCTCGCCCAGCAGCCCGGTCACGAGCCGGTAGCCGTCCATGTCGATCCCGAGAATGGTGGTCCCGATGAGCAGCGTGAGAAAACCCCACATGATGAAGGCGTGCATCAGCCCGCCGTAGAGGTCACGATTGAACTGGTTCTCGTTGGTGCCGACGGTCTTCGCGGCGCTCACCACGCGGTGGGGAAGGTCATCGAGCCGGGCGAAAGCGTCCTCGGTTCCCCGAGTATAGCGCGCGAACCGCTCGTAGACGCCATACAGGAAGACGGCGACCGCGAGTGCGGCGAGGAAATAAAAGAGTGCCTTCCCGACGGGGCCAACCAGCCAGAACGTTTCTCGGGTGACGGTGTCTCCCGTCTGGAGCACGAGTGTCATTGATTATCGTTGTAGAGCCAACGGGCGACGTTAAGTCTTGTCCACGCAGACGACTGGGCCGCAGTCGGTCGAGAATTAACAACGAATTTATCGTTGTTGTATGAACTCTCCTCAGACGAACGCCCAGCCGACGAGCGCCGCAGCAAGACCGAGCGCTGGCAGGTCACGACGAGCGAATCGGAGGTGAGCCAGCGTCGGGTTCCACGCGAAACACCGCGCGCGGAGCGCCACGCCAAGCCGATCGGCCCGCCCGAACGCCCGCCGAATTCCCGCACTCGTGACGATCTCCATTCGATCGGTGAGCCCGCGCTCGCTCCCGAGGCGTGCGCGCATCGCCGCGCGCGTCCGCGAGAGATCGGCCACTAGGACTGGGAGAAAGCGGAAGACGAGCGCCACGCCGACGCCGAGAAACCGACCCGGACGGCCGGGAACGAGCCGCTGGAGCGCCGCCCGGGAGTCGCGCACGCGTGTCGTCCGGACGTAGGCGACGCTCACGACGAGCACGAGCAGCACGCGATAGCTCGCGAGCGCCGGCGCAATCGCGTCGGTGAGAGCGATCCACGGCGGCCCCACGGTGAGTGCGGCGATCGCCGGCCCGATGATCAGAAAGGGGAGCGCGTAGCGCGCCTCGGCGAGGGCGGCGATCGGCGACAGCCTCGCCACCGCGAGGACGCACCCCGCGAGCGCGGTCAGGATCGCGAGCCCGCGCGGCGTGGTGTGGGCGAACGCCGCGATCGCGAACCCGATCTGGACCGCGAGCTTCGTCCGCGGATCGAGTCGGTGAACGAGCGAGTCGCCGGGCTCGTAGCTCAACACGGTGCGCGCACGCCGAGCCCCGGAAGCCGATCGATCGCGTCGTTCGGTGGCGCGTCGAGCGCAACGCGGCCCTCGTTCATCACGACCACGCGATCGGCGGGATCGACGAGATCACGGAGATCGTGAGTCACGACCACGATCCCCGTTCCCCCAGTATGGAGCGCTTGCAACCTGTCGAGCACCGACTGTCGCGCCGGTTCATCGAGGCCTGCGAACGGTTCGTCGAGCACGAGGTGATCGGGTTCCATTGCGAGCGCGCCCGCGATAGCGACGCGCGCTCGCTCGCCGCCCGACAGCCGGTCGATACGCTCTTTCTCCCGGCCCTCCAGCCGTACCGCCGCGAGCGCGTCGCTCACCCGACGATCGATTTTCTCTCTACTGAGCCCGAGGTTCTCGGGCCCGAACGCCACGTCCGCGCCGAGGGTCGCAGCTACGAACCCGTCGCGAGGGTCCTGAAACGTCATCGCGACCGCGGTCCGCGCCGCCACCACATCCGCCGCGACCGGCTGGTCGTTCACCGACACAGTACCCGAATTTGGATCAAGCAGGCCGTTGAACTGTCTGACGAGGGTCGTCTTTCCCGAGCCGTTCGGCCCCGCGATCACGACGAACGAGCCGTCGTCGATGGTAAGCGAGACGCCGTCGACCGCCGGCCGTGGCTCCGTTGCGGTCGCGTCGTCCCGGTCGACGGTGGACTCTCGATCCGTCTCCGCCGCTCCGTCGGTGCCGCCGTAGCGATAGACGAGATCGCGGGTCTCGATCATCGAGCGGCGGCGATCGCGTCACTCCGGACGATCCCCACGCCGGCCGCGATCTTCAGCGCCTCGGCCGGAACGAACGCGGCCGCACCGCCGACGAACGCCTCGACGGGACCGAGGTTTTGGACGGCCATCAGCCCGATCACCCCGAACGCGTAGATCACGACTACGCCGAGCACCATCGCGACAACGATTCGCGCAAGGCCGACCGATTCGGGATTCGTGAGTTCGGTTCCGCCGTGGACGATACCGCCGATCGCGGCGGCCGCGAACGGGTACGACCAGAGGTAGCCTGCGGTCGGGCCAACGAGGACGCCGAGCCCCGCCGATCCGCCAGCGAACACCGGCGCACCGAGCGCACCCGCGAGGAGATAGAGCCCGCAGGCCGCCCCGCCCCAGACCGGACCGAGCAGGATTCCCGCAAGAAAGACGCCGAGCACCTGGAGCGTGACCGGGGCGGGCGAGACGGGGTTCGGGAAGCTGACAAAGGCGAACGCGCCGATCAGGGCGGCGAACAGTGCCGCGCGCGCGAGGTTGTTCGCTACCTGCTCGCCAACGAGCTCCACGTCACCGGTTTCGGCGCTCATCGTCCCCTCCCTCGTCGATCGTCGCGTGGTTCGGTCATCGGTACGTCACTCCAGCCGTCAACCTTCTTAGCCTCGTCGGTCGACGAATCCGATGAACTGCCGGCAGGCTTTTACCGATCGGTGTCAGACGCTCCGTTCGCACAACGATGGACGAGAAAACCGAAGAACTCCGCGACATCTTCGTCGACGTCACCGACGAGTCGACGGTCACCGAGCACCAGGAGGACACTCCCGGCTCGCTCACGAGCGACGAGTCGGCCACAGAGCGCGTCGAAGCGGTCGTGGCCTCGATGGGTGAGCGCTACGACTTCGACACCGACCTCCCGGATGCGGCGCTCGCCGATCTGGTCGAGGGGTTCTACGACGGCGCGAGCGACGCCGCTCTCGCGGAGCGCGCGGCGGATGTCGTGGACGAAGCCGACGCCGACGAGGGCACGGGATCGGACGCATCAGAGGCCGAAACCACCGAAACGCCCGATCTTTCGCGTCACGATGTCTTCCGCGCACGGATGGACCTCCACCTCGTCCGCGAGGCCGACACCGACGCCCCGTTCGCCCTCGGAGACCTCCGCGATCGCCTCGCGGACGACGAGTCGATCGGTGAGATCGCCGCCGCCCTCGACGCCACGGAGTCGACTGTCCGGCGCTCCCGGCGAGTGCTCGAAACCCAGGCCGAACGCCGACGCGTCGGCGACCGCTTTCGCGAGCAGTTCGACGAGATACTCGACGATGCCGATCTCGCGTCGCTGACCGAGGACGTCACCCGCGACGGCCTCGACGACGCCACCGACGGCATGGAAAACGACCTCTCCTTTTGAGTTTCCCTCCCCGGTGTCGGTCGCTCCGGATCGGGTTCGAGTGGGTCACGCGAACGGGTTATCAGTCCGTGGCTCGTCGTTTCGGCCGAATGCAGGTCGCGCTTCTCACCGTCGGTGACGAACTCCTCGCGGGCGACACCCAGAACACCAATGCGACGTGGCTCGCGGGCCAGCTCGCCGATCGCGGTGCGACGGTCGCACGGATCCTCGTCGTGCCCGACGACCGCGATCTGATCGCCCACAAGGTGAGCGATTTTGTGGGGAGTTTTGACGCCGTGATCGTGACGGGCGGGCTCGGCGGCACGCCCGACGACGTCACGATGGCTGCAGTAGCGCAGGCGTTCGACCGCCCGCTCGCGCCCGACGACCGTGCGCTCGCCGACGTCGAGGCCACGGTCGAGACCGTCCACGAGGAGTTCCCCGACATCGATCTCGATCACGAGGCGGAAGCGTCGATCCCCGACGGGAGTCGAGCGCTACTGAACGACCCCGGCCTCGCGCCGGGCTGTGTAATCGAGACCGTCCATGTCTTGCCCGGCGTCCCTGACGAAATGAAGGCGATGTTCGCGTCGGTCGCCGAGTCGTTCGGCGGCGATGTCGAGTCACGGACGTTCCACACCGCGACGCCGGAGGCCGATCTCGTTGCCGACCTCGAAACCGCTGGCGAGCGCTTCGACGTCGCTGTCGGGTGTTATCCCGACCCCGCAGTCCGCCACAACCGGATCAAACTCACCGGCGAGGAGCCCGCCGAACTCGACAGGGCGGCGGAGTGGCTCAAAACGCGTGTTGCAGTGACGACGCCGGCGGAGTGAGCCGCGGTCATCGTCAGCGGAGCGTCTCGTCGGCCGATCGTGGTGCGTCGGGTGTCGACGACGTGTTCTCGCTCGACTGGAGGATCGTGAGCGCGGTCATCAGGTCGGTCCGGGACACCAGGCCAGTGAACGCCCCGTTGAGATCGACGACCGGGAGTCGGCCGACGCCTTCGGACTGCATGGTCGAGAGTGCGGTCATCGCGTCGGCGTCGGCGGGGACCGTCTGGAGCTCGCGGGTCATCACCTCCTCGACCCGGTAGGCGTCGCGTTCGACCTCGCGGACCTCGCGGGCGTCCGACAGTGTGACGATGCCGACGAGTTCGCCGTCGCTTAGCACGGGATAGCCGGTGTGGCGCTCGGTCAACATCCGATCGATCAGTTCGGCCACGGAGGTCTCGGGCGAAACGGCGTCGATGTCGGCGGCGGGCGTCATGACTCGCTCGATCGCGACCCCCTCCAGGGCGGCCTTCGTGGTGGCCTGCTGGGCCTCGCCGCCGGCGCTGATGTAGATGAAAAAGGCGATCGCGATGAAGACGATGTTGCCCGAGAACAGCCCCGCGACCGCGAGGAGGAAGGCGAACACCTTGCCGACCTCGGCGGCGAGCTGGGTGGCCCGAGCATGGGTGCGATTGCGTGCGAGCAGCGCACGCAGGACGCGGCCGCCGTCCATCGGGAACCCGGGGAGGAGATTGAACCCCGCGAGGAGGACGTTCATTAACGCGAGGTAGGCGAGCACGAACCGGGCGGCCCCGAACGATTCGGGAAGTGCGAGGAAGCCGATGTAGGAGACGACGCCGACAGCGATGCTGACGACTGGGCCGGCGACCGCGACAGCGAACTCCTGTCGCCAGTCTTCGGGCATCTCGGTCAACTGGGCGATTCCGCCGAGAAACCAGAGCGTGATCGAGTCGATGGGGTAGCCGTACCGCATCGCCACCAGCGAGTGGCCGAGTTCGTGGAGTACAACGCCGACGAACAGCCCGACGGCAGCGACGCTACCGAGAACGAGCGGAGTCGGGCCCGCCGACAGCGACGCCGCCGGGAGGTTC
>Ga0136562_100581_pt1 | contig 13190 bp, 12 predicted proteins | sample AntCluMetagen312_FD_104784 | JGI IMG/M metagenome (GOLD analysis project Ga0136562, IMG submission 104784) | Saline lake microbial communities from Club lake, Antarctica - Metagenome #312 | ecosystem: Environmental > Aquatic > Non-marine Saline and Alkaline > Saline | place: Antarctica: Club lake...
CCCTGGACCCATAGCGAGTAGAAAGCGTCCCACGAGCCGAGCGTCGCCTCGCCCACCACCGCCGGGAGCGTCGTGGGATCGGTGAGAAGGGTGTCGAACCCCGGCGCGTCGGTCCGGCGTGGTGCGTAGAAGTAGACCACGACCGCGAGGAACTCGATCGCACCGACGAGGAGGTGTGGGGTCCATTTCTGGAGTCCGCGACGAAGCCATGAAGCACATCGTCGGAATGCCGTCCACCAGCCCCGATCGAACCCGCGACCGAGGAACAGCCGGTGGTCGGCGAGGAGGACGAGCGCGCCGAGCCACGTCACGAGCGTGATGAGGACGTTCTCCTTGGTCGTGAGCGCGAGCGCGAGCGCGAGGACGCCCGCGTGGAACCATCGCGCACGGTGGGTGTCGATTGCCCGGACGAAAAAGCCGAGCGCGAACAGCGAGAAGACCGCGAGCGGCAGATCGCTTCGCATGAACCGCGAGTAGTAGAGCAGGACCGGATCAGCGGCGAGAAAGAGGGCGAGCGCGATCGTTTCGGTGGAACGGAGACGATCACGGACGAGCAACGCCACGAGCGGGAGCACGGCCCCGAGAACGGCGACCACGAGTCGCATCGTGAAATCGTTCGGACCGAGGAGGTCGAATACCGGGGCGTTCACCTGGTGGAGGAAGGGGCCGTGGATCATCGGGCGGTACTCGAACGCCCCCGTTTCGGCGTAGTTCAGTATCCAGTAGCCCACCCGCGCCTCGTCCCAGTGGGCGATCCGGTCGCCAAGGAAGGCGAGCCTCGCGAGCAGTCCCAGCGCGGCGACGGCGACGACGGCGAACGTGACCCGGCGACTGCGGTGGGACACGACATCGCCTGTCACCTTCATGTCCTGTTCACGCTCGGGCAGTGCATAGGAGCCTTTCGTTCGCGCGCTCGGCAGGACTGTCACCGAACGGTAAGTCTTTGAGGGCCGCTCGCCACCCGGCCTCATGCACAGTCTCGGACTGGTCGTCGCCCAGTTCTACGACGACCTCGCGACGGAGATGGAGGAGTACGCACACGAGGCCGCAGCCGAACACGAGGCCGAGATCGCCGACACGATCCCGGTTCCCGGCGCGTACGACGCGCCGCTTGCGGCCGACCGGCTCGCACGCCGGGACGAGATCGCGGCGGTCGCGGTGCTCGGCGCGATCGTCGCCGGTGACACCGACCACGATCAAGTCATCGCGCGCTCGACGGCGAAGGGGCTGACCGACGTGAGCCTCGATCGGGACAAACCCGTGACCTTCGGCGTAGTCGGTCCCGGCATGAGCAGCGCGGAGGCACGCGAGCGTGCCGACAAGGGTGCCGAGGCGGTCGAGACCGCTGTCGGCATGGTGGAGGCGCTCGCATGAGCGAGTTCGCCGCCCGCGTCGAGCGCGTCGAGCCGAGCGCGACGCTCGCGATCAGCAATCTCGCCGGCGAACTCGAAGCCGACGGCGTCGATGTCGTCGACCTCAGTGTGGGCGAACCCGACTTTCCGACGCCAGAGAACATCGTCGAGGCCGGCAAGGACGCGATGGACGCCGGCCACACCGGCTACACCTCCTCGAACGGCATCCCTGAACTCAAGGCGGTGATCGCCGACAAGCTCGCCGCCGACGGGCTCGATTACAGTCCCAACGAAATCATCGTCACGCCGGGCGGCAAGCAGGCGCTGTACGAGACGTTCCAGACCCTGATCGACGACGGTGATGAAGTCTGTCTGCTCGATCCGGCGTGGGTCTCCTACGAAGCGATGATCAAACTCGCCGGCGGGAGCCTCTCGCGGGTCGACCTCACGCCGTACGACCTCCAGCTCGAACCCGCGCTCGACGATCTCGCTGCCGCCGTCTCCGAGGACACCGAACTCCTCGTCGTGAACTCGCCGTCGAACCCGACTGGCTCCGTGTTCACCGATGCGGCACTCGAAGGCGTCCGTGACCTCGCGGTCGAGCACGATATTACTGTTATCTCCGACGAGATCTACAAGGAGATCACCTACGGCGTCGAGCCGACGAGCCTCGGTACCTTGGAGGGGATGGCCGACCGGACGGTCACGATCAACGGGTTCTCGAAAGCCTACTCGATGACCGGCTGGCGGCTCGGCTACCTCGCCGCCCCCGAGGCGATCGTCGATCAGGCCGCCAAACTCCACTCACACTCGGTCTCGTGTGCGACGAACTTCGTCCAGCACGCGGGCGTCGAAGCGCTCGAAAACACCGATCAAGCCGTCGTACAGATGACGGAGGCGTTCGAGGAGCGCCGGGATTTCGTGGTCGATCTGCTTGCCGACCGCGGCGTCGAGGTCTCGAAGCCGGACGGAGCATTCTACCTGATGGTCCCCGTCGATGACGACGATCAGCAGTGGTGCGAGGACGCAATCCAGAACGCCCACGTCGCCACCGTTCCGGGTAGCGCGTTCAGCGCGCCCGGCTACGCCCGCTTCTCGTACGCCAACAGCCAGGAACGGCTGCGTGAGGCGGTTGAGCGGTTGGCCGACGAAGGGATCTTTTAAGCCGCCGAATCCCGTCGTGCCAGTTGGCCGACGGCGCGTCCGGGAACGGCCAGCACGACCGCCACGAGGTAGTACGCCGCGAGCAGGAGGGCAACGTTCAGCGGGAAGGTCGCTTCGAGCAGCGTCGGGATCGGCAGTATTCGTGCGATGAGGATGCTAACGATGATGCCGACCTCCGGAACGATGCCGAGGGTGTAGCTGATGGCGGAGAAGCCAGTGCCCTGTGTGACGATCACGGCTCCCGTCAGCACCAACTGCAGCCCAACCAGTGCGGCAACGCTCCGATGGGCGAGCAGCCGACGGATCGCGTCCACGACGCGCATCATACTGAACCGTACATTCGGCCGCGAATAACAGTTACGATCACCGATATGAAACCCCACAATCGGCTTCAGCACCGTCGTCCGAATCAGGAAACGAGGGCGTGATCGGGCGGCCGATGTGGTTGCCGAAGAGCCACTCCGACCAGCCGAGTTCGAGCACCCGACAGTCTCGGTTCTGAATCCGGCGGTCGCGGGTGCGAGGAAGTGGGTGAGAAACGCCCACAGTGATTCCTCGCCGTTGAACACCACATAGAGCGTTTCGGCCGACCCCACGATGCAGTGGGCGAGTTCCGCGGCCCCCACGGCGTAGGCGAGCGCGAAGACGATCAGCACCCGGGCCGCGGTGTCGCGGGCGGCGTGGATCAGCCACACCACCCCGGCGATCAGCACGCCCGCGAACACGCCCTTCCAGAAGATGTCGGCCCACGACAGCTCGAAGAAGTGATGACCGATCTCGCTTGCGGCCGCCGCCGCCGCTTCCGGCGAGAACACGCCCGTGTTGGCGAGCACGTATGCGCTCCCCGCCACTCCCAGGATGTTCGCCGCGAACACCACACCCCAGACCCGGAGGAGTGCGGGGATCGAGGCGATCCCCGTCGCTGACGTCGGGCGGAACGGTTGAGAAGGTACTGTGACTGTTCACTTGCCGCTCGTTTCGGGCCGACTCGGCATGTGGATTTCGGTCAGCCCCGCTGCTCGCGGATCCGATCGATGATCTGTCCGGTCGAGAGGAGCTCTCCCGCGTAGTTCGGCTCGCGGCCCGCCGCGCGCTTCACGTCGCAGTCGATCCCGCGGTCGCCGAGCGCCGCCGCGATCGCGGCCTCGTCGTGGTGCTGATCGTGACCGAGCACGATCACGTCGGGATCGAGCGCCTCGATCGGGACGAAGATGTCCTCGCGGTCGCCGAGCACCGCGTTGTCGACCGGGTCGAGCGCGGCGACCATCTCGCGGCGCTGACGGTCTGCAAGAATTGGTTTAGCCTTGTGAGTGACGTTTGCCCGCCGGGCGAGGATCACGGCGAGTTCGTCGCCCATCGCCGCCGCCTGCCGGAGATACTCCAGATGACCGGGATGAAGGATATCGAACGTTCCCTGGGCGACGACCGTCGTCGGATCGTCGCTGTTTCGCTCTTGCTCACGACGCTCCTGGGTCATCGTAGCTCCTCGTCGATATCGGCCTGCGTGAAGTCGAAAAACTCCTCGTCGTCGGGGAGATCGACATCGAGCACCGGGAGGTCGCGCTGCTTCCCTTCGCGGTCGAACGCGCGCCAGTCGCCTTCGCGGTAGGGCGCGCCGAGAATGATGTGGACGTTCCCTTTGCCGAACGTGGCGAGATCGGCGTCGCTCGGCCGGAGTACGCCGTTCGGATGAGAGTGGATCGAGCCGGCTGCGCGCATGTCGTTCGGGACGAGGCTCGTCTTCACTGTGGCGCTCACGGGGTTCGATTCGGTTGCAGGAACCACGAGCACGTCGGTCACGACGGTTCCCGACCTGTCGAGTCCGAGGTCGGCGGCGTCCTCAGCGCGGAGCAGCCCCATGTACTCGTCGGGGAGACTCTCCTCGGCGGCCGAGCGGGCGAACGCGAGGGTGTCGGCGGCGATCCCGACCACCTCGCTCGACCCGAAAAAGCCCATGCCCGAACACCGGCCGGCGACCATCTAAGCGTTCCGGATGGGGAGTGGGATTTGCCAATTCTTAAACCCGGCCGCGGCAAACTCCGGTCAAGAATGTCTACACCTGCCGAATCAGACGATCGAACGGACGAGGGGGCAAGCGAGCTCCCGACCGTCTACGATCTCGCGCCCGAACACACCACTGAGGCCGTCGAAGCCGGCGAACGCTACCACGCGACCGTCAACGGCGTCGTAGAGTACGGCGTGTTCGTCGACATCGCCGAGGACGTCTCGGGGCTGGTCCACGAATCGAACCTCGACGACGAGTACGCGGTCGGCGACGGTCTGATCGTTCGGCTCGACGAGATCAGGTCGAACGGCGATCTCGGTTTCGACGAGGCCACGATCGACGACTACGAGACGGTTGCCGTCGAGTACGAGCCAGAGATCACGGCCACCGACGATCTCGAAACGGCAGTCGGCGAGGACGCCACGCTCGAAGGAGAGATCGTCGGGATCGAACAAACCGGCGGTCCGACGGTGTTCGCGCTTCGAGACGCCGCCGGCGTTGTCGACTGTGCGGCGTTCGAGGCCGCTGGCGTCCGGGCGTACCCCGACATCGAGGTCACTGATCTCGTGCGAATCGAGGGGACGCCGGAGCGCCGCGAGGGCGCGATCCAAGTCGAAGTCGACGGGCTCACTGCGTTCGACGACGCCGCCGAGCTCCGCGAACGCCTCGATAGCGCGCTCGACGAGCGGGCGGCGGCCCGCGATGTCACGCCGCTGATCGAGTGGGACGCACTCGACAAACTCTGGGACGATCTGGAGGGCGTCGCGGCGCGGCTGCGGCGTGCGGTGCTCGAAAACCGACCGATCCGGATCCGCCACCACGCCGATGGTGACGGGATGTGTGCATCGATCCCCGTCCAGCTCGCGCTCTCGCGGTTCATCGAGGATGTCCACGGCGACGACTCGGCGGCGCGTCACCTCGTGAAGCGATCGCCGAGCAAGGCCCCGTACTACGAGATGGAGGACGTTACTCGTGATCTGAACTTCGCGCTCGGCGACCGCGACCGCCACGGCCAGCGCCTTCCCCTCGTGGCGATGCTCGACAACGGCTCGACCGAAGAGGACGTGCCGGCCTACGAGGCGCTCGCCCAGTACGATATTCCGATCGTGGCCGTCGACCACCACCATCCCGACCCCGAGGCCGTCGAGGGGTTGCTCGCAGAACACGTCAACCCCTATCTCCGTGGCGAGGACTACGGCGTGACCACCGGGATGCTCTGCGTCGAACTCGCGCGGATGATCCACCCCGAGATCACCGACGAGCTGTCCCACGTGCCGGCGGTCGCGGGCCTCACCGACCGCTCGGAAGCCGACGCGATGGCCGACTATCTCGCGCTTGCCCAGGAAGAAGGCTACGACGAGTCGGACCTCCAAGCGACCGGCGACGCGCTCGACTACGCCGCCCACTGGCTGCGCTACAGCCCGGGCGACGCGCTGATGACCGACGTACTCGGCGTGGACGCCGCCGACGAGGGCCGCCACCGCGATCTCGTCGAGCATCTCTCGGCGCGCGCCGACCGCGACACCGACCGCCAGCTCGACGCCGTCATGCCCCACGTCGAGACCGAATCGCTCGACAACGGCGCACAGTTGAACCGGCTCGACGTCGAGCGCTACGCTCGGCGCTTCACCTACCCCGCGCCAGGCAAAACGACGGGCGCGATCCACGACCGGAAAGTGGCAGAGACCGACAATCCTGTGATCACGGTGGGCTACGGCCCCGACTTCGCCGTCCTCCGGAGCGACGGCGTGCGCCTCGACATCCCACAGATGGTCGAGGAGCTCGAAGAGGAGGTCACGGGCGGCGGCGTGAGCGGTGGCGGCCACCTCGTCGTCGGCTCGATCAAGTTCGTGAAGGGGATGCGCGAGGACGTTCTCGACGCGCTCGAAGTCAAGATGGGCGACGCCGAGATCGACGAGGAGCTCGGCAGCGCGTCGGTCGCCGGCTTCGAGGACTGAGTTCTTCAGACGTTCGTCGCTACTCGAACTCGATCCGGCGAGCGACGACGACCGCGAGCACCACTATCCCCGCAACCGCGGCAACGATCCCGACGGGCAGCGGTGAGTCGTCGCCAATACCAGACTCGCCGTCCCCACCCTCCCAGTCGGCATCGAAGACCTTCCCGTAGTAGTTTCCGACTTCCGTCCCTTCGAGTGCGACCGCGACCTCGCGATTTTCGTCGGCGGAGTTGTTGTTCCAGTTCAGACTCCCGATCACCGCCGCCTCTCGGTCGATGACGACGCCTTTGGCGTGGATTTTCTCGAAGCGTGATCCCGGATCGGCCACCTTTGCGTCGAGTGTGAGGTTTTCCGCCTCGGCTTGCCGATTCAGCCAGTCGGCGAGTGCCGAGTTCTCCTCCTCGGAGTACCACTCGCTGCTCAGCAGGATGCGAACGTCGACACCGCGCTCGGCCGCACGGATCGCCGCCCGAAGCAGCGGCTGGCGACGACTCCCGATCGACGCCTGGACGATCTCCACGGACTCCTCCGCCCGGTCGATCCGGTCGACAAGCACCCGCTCGGCGTTGTCGGGTGCGGTGAGGAGTTGCACGCCCTCGGCTTCGATCGTTTTCGGTTCGAAGTTCGTGGGATAGCTCCCGTTCGCCGCCGACTCGGTTTCGAACGTCCGGTTCGCGCGGAACGCACCCCACGAAACCGTGTCGCGCCAGCCGATGTCCGCGCGGAAAATTTCGGCGAGCTCCGCGGCGGTTTCGCCGCTCCGGACCACCGCACCCCACCCGCGACTCGATCGACCGCCGGTGCCGGATGGTTTCCAATTCTCCGTCATGACGAGCGCGCGATCGTCGACAACGGCGTACTTGGGATGATGGTAGTCGTATCGCGCTCGATCACCGCCGATGACCTCGACCGCGACGCCAGCCGCTGCGAGACGGTCGAGGAGTTCCGCCTGCCGCGTCGTGATCCCGCCCACCGGTGCGTCGTCGACAAGCAGTCGGACTTCGACGCCGCGTTCGGCCGCGCGTTCGAGTGCTGCCGTGGCGCGTTCGGAGCTGAACGTGTAGCCAGCGAGCAGGACCCGCTGGTCGGCCGATTCGAGGGTGTCGATCGGTACTTGGGGCGAATCGGGCAGGACGAACGCCCGCACCGTGGCGGAACCCGTCCGCACCGCCGAGAAGTTCGTCGCGCCGAGATGCTCCCACGTCCACCCGTCGGCGGTTCGGTTGTAACGCTCGGCTTCGGGCGCGTCCTCGTACGCGGTCTCGTCGACGACGCGCTCGCCGTCACGGAGCGTGACCTCGTCGCCATCGTTGGCGAGACTCACCGATTCGTTCACACCCACGATCGACGCCGCGGTGAGGTTTGCGGTCGCGTTCGGTGCGGCCGTGACCGCGATCCGGCCCTCCATCGTGGCGTTCGGCAGCGAAACGTTGGTTTCGCCGTCGCTCAGCGTCCATCCAGTGAGATTCGTGGTCTCGGGAAACGCGAGCACGACGTACTCGCCAGCGTCCTCCGCGGCGATCGGGTTCGGGTAGACCGACGCGACGTGCGGGCCATCGGGCCGTGCTTCATCGGACGCCACACCACTGGCCGGCGACACTACTGTAACTCCGATCGGCGACGCGACGAGCGCGACGATCACGAACGCTACTGCGACGACCCGAACAGACACACCCGCCGGTGGTCGCGTAATTCGATTTAAATCCTCGTATCCGGCGGAAGTGTCGGCGGTCGGGGGTCGTCAGGCCGGGGTTTCGGTTGCGTCGCCGTCGTCGGTCATCGCGTGGTCGGCCTTCTCGGCCTCGGTCTGGACGAGATACGATCGATCGTCGGCGTGGTCGCGGGCGGCATCGAGCGCGCTCTCGGTCCCGATCTGGTTGAGCGCCCACGCCGCGCTCGCGCGCACGGAGTTCGAGTCGTCCTCGTCGATCACATCGGTAAGCGGGTCGATCGCGCGCGCGTCGCCGATCAGTCCGAGCGCCCGCGCCGCGTTCGAGCGCACGGTCTCGTTGTCGGCGACGAGGCGGTCGGCGACCGGCTGGGTCGAGTCCTGGCTACCGATCTCACCGAGCGCTTTCAGCGTGACCTTCTGGAGGCCGGGGTCGCTCTCGCCCTCGATATACTCGTGGAGCGTCTCCAGAGCCCGATCGTCGCCGATCTTGCCGAGCGCCGCGATCGGGAGCTTGTCGCGCTTCTGGGCGCGCTGTTCCATCGCGTCGAACGCCGCGGGCGCACCCAGCCGTTTCAGCGACTCCATACAGTGTTCCTCCATGAAATCGGAGCCGAACATCTCGAGCCCCCGGAGGATCGGCACGGGTTCGTTCTGCTTCTCGTAGATCTTGATCGCGTTCCACTCCGGCGGGAAGTCCTTGCGGTTTTCCGCCGAGAGAACGTCGTAGAACCCCTCCACGGTGAGTTTCTCGCGAACAGTCAGGTCGTCCCACTCTTCGGCGTCGTCGAGGTCGTTCGTGAGTTCCTCGGCGGCCTCCACGAGGTCGGCGATCGTCTCCTCGTCCTCGTCGGGGTCGAGGTCGCGCGCCTCGATCGTCTCGATGGCGTCGTCGAGCGCCGCGATGAGCGGGCCATGTTCGTCAGCGTCGTCCTCGTCGACAGCGTTCTCGTCCCCATTCGCCTGGTCCTCGCCACCGTCGGTCGCGACCTCGTTCTCACCATCGGCATCCGAGTCGTCGCTGTGCTCGACGGCAAACTCCTCGTCGAGCACGTCACCGGCCTCGTCGAGAAACCGCTCGACGGCATCGGCCGTCTCGCGCTCGCCCTGATCGGTCCAGCGCGTCTCGGTGATCGTCGTCTTCACGCCCTCGATTTGCTCGACGATGTCTTCGGCGTACGGACCGCGCTGGGCCTCGATGGCTTCGCGGAGTTCGGTCACTCGCGATTCGATCTCGTCGCGCGTGCGCTGGCCCTCCTCGCCTTCGTCGCCCTCGTCCGCGTCTTCCTCGTCAGGTTCGGGGAGATCGGCGGCCTCGACATCCGCTTCGACGTCGTCGAGATCATCCTCGACCGCGTCGAGGTCGGCCTCGGTCTCGGCCTCGTTGATCCTGGCCTCGATGTCGTCGAGGCGGTCGTCGAGCGACTCGGGGGTGTGCTTCGTTTCGATGGCGTCGGTCTCGGCGTCTTCATCGTCCCCATCGCCTTCATCGGCTTCACTATCTTTGCCGGCTTCGCCACCCTCGTCGGGCTCGGTGTCCTCACCTTCTTCATCGGCCGCACCGTCCTCATCGGACTTGCCACCCTCGTCGGTTTCGTCGTCCGTCTCCGTCCCCTCGCTTTCGTCGTTCTCGTCGCCCTCCGCATCGCTTTCGTCCGTTTTGGGCTCTTCGTCCGCGGGTGACTCTTCCTCGGTAGCATCCGCTTCCTCAGTATCCTCGCTCGTCTCCTCGTCTTCGGCCGCCGACTCGTTTGCGCCTTCGCCACCGACCTCCTCTTCGGGCGTCTCATCGGTCTCGTTTTCGTCCTCGGTTGCCGTTTCGTCGGCTACGTCGTCCGCCGTTTCCTCGTCCTCCTGATCGCCTTCGGTTTCCTCATCAGCGCTCTCGCCTTCGGTCTCGTCGCGTTCCTCGGCGGCCTCGTCGGGAGCATCGACCTCGGCGTCGTCACCTGATGTCGACTCCTCGTCCGCCCGCTCGGCCTCCATCTGGTCGGCTTCTAAGCGGGCTTCCTCGTCGGCTTCACCGGCCGGTTCGTCCTCGGCGTCGGAACCGGTGTCCTCGTCGGCGGCGATCTCCTTTGCCGTCGGGTTCTCCTCGTCGGACCCTAATTCTGACTCGGCCGCCCCCGCCTTCTCGGCCGAGGCCTGGTCCGTGGCCCCTTCCGAGCCCTCCTCCTCGGCGTCGACCTCGGATTCGTCGTCCCCGTTGCTCATGGACGAACCTGCGGCACAAGCTACTAAGTGCGTTTCCCTTCGGGAGTCCCACGGCGGTACAGCCGCGGCGCGAGCACGAGGTAGGCGAGCGCGGCGGCGAGCAGGATTCGGGGGAACAGCCGGCCGAACGCTCCCGGAACGAGGATCGACAGCGCCTGAACGACACCCATCACCAGCGCGTCCCGAACCCGGAGATCGGGATACCGGACGGGGAGAACCATCAGCACGACGAAAACGAGGGTCGCACCGAGAAGCACCGCCGGCGACCGCACCCCAGCGAGATAGGCGACCGCGAGCACCGTCGCCGCGAGCGTGGTCTGTGCGCCTTCGGTCGCCTCCCGCCCGATATCGTAGGCGGTGTAGAGTCCGAGTCTGACGACCGCCGTCACGACGAACAGCCCAGTTACGAGCAGTGCGAGTGCTAACGGCAGGGAGGGCGCGGCGATCGAGAGGTCCCACGCGGTGCGCGCGACGCCGAAAACGAACAGTGCGGGCGCAACGCCGAAGGAGGCGACATCGGCGAGCGAATCGAGGAACTCCCCGACCGGCGTGCTGCCGACGTGTTGGGCAAGCGCGCCGTCGAGACCGTCGGCGACCGCCGCCAGCAGGATCAGTCTCGCGGCGAGTCCCGGATCGACCGCCGCGGCGGCCGCCGCGAGAAAGCCGAGACCGGCGTTCGTCGCCGTGACGGCGTCGGCGAGCCCGAGCCGTGCGACGAAACGGGGCTGCATACCACCGGAGTCGCCGACCCGCGGTTTAGGGGTTTATCTTTGGCGCGCCGGCTGGCTCGATGCTCGCACAGCGGGTATCGAGAGGTCTATACCCCACGACACGTGACTGTTAGCTATGGATCGACGCACGTTTCTCGGGGCTGCTGCGGGCGTCACTACCGTTTTCGCGGGCTGTACCGGCCAGTCGCGTGAGCAGCCCGAGTACGACATCGGGATGAGTTCGAGCGCGTTCCTCCCGCAGGACGACTTCGAACCCGTAGTCGGCGAGGCGGTCGTCTGGCACAACACCGGTTCGCGAACCCACACCGTGACCGCCTACGAGTCGGCGATTCCCGACGGGGCGACCTTTTTCACCTCCGGCGGGTTCGAGAGCACCGAGGCGGCCCGCGACGCGTGGCTCCAGCGGGCTAGCGGCGGTATCGCCAGCGGCGAGACGTTCAAGGTGACGTTCGAAGTCCCCGGGACGTACAACTACTTCTGTATTCCACACGAAAAAGCCGGAATGGTCGATGAGTTCACCGTCGTCGAGTAGCGCCGAACAGTCGCCGACTCAGACTTCGACGTTCTCTTCGTCGACATCGACTGCGGTTTCTTCCTCTTCGGCGATTTCCTCGGGATGGGCGTCGAGCGCGAGCTTGCCGACCTCGACCCGGCGAAGCGGGTAGATCGTGCGTGCCTCGCCGTAGATCGAACTCGACAGCCGGCCCTGGGTTACGCTGTCGACGAGCTCTTCGAAGGTCCGCTCGCGGGCGGCTTCCTCGACGAGTTCGGTCATCCGCCGGCGGATCGCACGCTCCTGGCTGTCGTCTGCCTTCTGGGTCGTGAACGCGACCGGCTGGATCCGAACACGATAGTCGTCGCTCGTTAGCACGGTGAGGTAGGCCTCGACCTTCGAGGCCCCCCGACGAACGAGACTGTCGAGGTAGTCCCGGGTGAGCGCGTGCTTGACGATCGCGGTAGGCCGCGTCGCTGCCCACGTCCCGGATGCGGAACGTGAGCTTGACGTTGTTCGCGCCGGCGTCGTTGGTCAGATCGCCGAGCGTGGTTTCGATGGTGCGATCGAGCACCATGTCCGGTTCCTCCGCGGGGGTCTCACCGAGCTCGGCCCGATCGAACTCCTCGGGCGCGAACACGGTGTACCACCGTTTCTCCTGTTGCTGTCGTGAAACTGATCGTTCGCTCATGAATTCGTGTCGTTCGTGGTCTGGGTGTCGTCCACGTCGGTCGTGGATCGCGGTTGGTCGGTCGCTCGATTCTCCGCTGCTCGATCCGCCTCGTGGGTGGTCTCTCGATCGTGTGCGTGCTGCTCGGCCGTCCGTGCGACGCGCTCGGCCACCGAGAGGTTGACGACGTAGTCGTCAACCGTGGTGCGGAGTCCGCCGGTCGTCTCGCGTGCGATCGTCGTTTCGATGGTATCGCCCGCCACGATCGTCTCCATCTCCGGTGTATTGTCCGGAACGAGCGCCGCGGCGACGACGCCGGCGTGAGTCGACTCAGTACGGAGTCGGGCGCGTCGGGTCACGCCATCGCCTCCCGGAACGCCGCGACGAACGCCTCGTCGTCGGTGAAGGTCGCACGGCCGCGGCGTTCGCTGCCCGCTCCATCGCCGTCGGCGGCCGTCGCCGCCTCGCGGGTTCGAGCACCGAGATTCCGATCATCGGTCGCGGCAGCGGCCGCCTCGGTTTCGCCGACCGCCAGCACGACCGGTTCCGGCGACCGAAATTCACAGAGAAGTCTCGCGGTCGTCGCAAGCGGCGCGTCCGTGTCGACGTGGGCGACCACGAGGTTCCGATGTCGCGCGGTCGTCGCGTTCCGGACTGCGGTGTGGGCCCGCTTCGCGTGTGCGCGCCACGCCGACAGCGCCGCTTCGCGGACGTCGTAACCGAGCGCCAGCGCGAGCCCGATGCTTGGCCGTTCGTGAGCACACGCACGGAGCACGTCCGCGTACCCGCCGACGGTCGCGAACCCGGCGTCGGTGGCCGACGTGTCGTCGGATCGTTCGGCGATCATGTACGGACGAAGTGCGTGCTCAACCGTCTCGGCGGCGCGTGATGTCGCGTTCTCCGCCCCGGCGGCCGCGAGCGCGACGATCGAGGC
>Ga0136562_100584_pt1 | contig 13150 bp, 6 predicted proteins | sample AntCluMetagen312_FD_104784 | JGI IMG/M metagenome (GOLD analysis project Ga0136562, IMG submission 104784) | Saline lake microbial communities from Club lake, Antarctica - Metagenome #312 | ecosystem: Environmental > Aquatic > Non-marine Saline and Alkaline > Saline | place: Antarctica: Club lake...
CGCGATGTCGGTGACGTCGCCGTACTCGATCGGGATGGCGTGTTTGACCGCCTCCCGAACCATCGCGCTGTCGTAGGGCGGGCTGCGCCCCTCTTTCGCCGCGACATCGAGGTAGTCGAGCTGGAGGAGCCCCATCAGATCGCGAGTCGGCTCGGTGGTGTAGATCGGCCCGTCGTAGCCGTACTTGAACAGGAGGGGGATCAGCGCGGAGTGGTCGAGGTGAGCGTGAGTCAGGACGACGGCATCGAGCGAGTTCAGGGGGTTGGCTTCGGGAACCTGGAGGTAGGGTGCGTCATCCGAACCCGGCTTGTCGCCACAGTCGATCAGGATTTTGGTTTCGGGCGTCGAGAGAATGAAGCTCGCGCGGCCGACCTCCCGACAGCACCCGAGCGTCGAGATGCGGACCCACTCGTCGTCGGCCATCTCCTCGCGGTGGATCTGGCGGCCGACCCGCTCTAAGATATCGCGGCGCTCCTCGCGTTCCTGTTTGAGGAAGCTCCGGACGTTCGACACTGTGGAGGACTCGATCGGGGGCGTCCGAACGACTTCGGGCGTCCAGCCGACTTCCTGGGTGATCTCCCGGAGCGTCGAGCCGTGCCGGCCGATCACCATCCCCGGTTTGGCGGCCTCGATCACGACCTCGCCGGTGTCGGCGTGGAAATCGAGGTCGGAGACATCGGCCTTCCCGGGGATCACGTCCAGGACCTGCTCGCGCGCGGTTCCCGGATCGGTGAGCGCGTCGGGGACCGGCCGCACGGTGATTCGTTTGCGGAGTTGGCCCGCGAGGTTTCGGATCAGATCCCCGTTGCGCGCGAATTTCTTCGGGTCGCGCGTGTAGATCACGAGTTCCGGGCCCTCGTAGGTCACGTCCGACACGGAGATGTCGTTCGGGAGTTCGTCAACGATCGTTGCCTGTAGCTCGTCGAGCTGCTTGTCAACCGTACTCATAGTGAGACTCGGGTCATGTGCTGGGACCACGCGTGTGCCGGTCCGGCGTTGCGCTCGGCTCTCGATTGGACCTGTCCCTGATTGCCGGTGTGGGTCGGTCCGTTCGGTGGACGGGAACCGTTCGCAAGAGGCACGGACTGTGGCATACAATACTCTCTGGAGGTCGTTCGGCCCGCACGACGGGCCCGTGGGTCCGGACTCGCGACGATGGACTGCTGAGAGTCCGGAGAACCCGCGTGTATCCCCTCTTATCCGTTGGCGGTAATAAAACCTTTCGCAAAGCGTACCCCGCCGGCATCCCCTTCGAGTGTATGCGCCTCACCCCAGCTGCCGTCGCCGACGAGTGCAAGTGGATCGCGGAGCGCGCCCCGACCGTGGTCCCACTGCTCAACGACGTTCGAGACGATCTCGCCGCTGCCTTCGACACCGAGGTCGGCAGCGTCTCGGCCGAAACCTATCGTGCGGAGGTCGAGACGGTGTTCGCCGACGGCGATCTCGCGGTCAACGTCGCCGCGCTCTCGGGCCTGCTGCGCGATCTCGATGTCGAGGACGACTACCCGGGTTTCGTCGTCGACGAACTCCTGGGCCGCGAGCTCGCCGGCACAATCGCCGGGAATCAGCCGGTCCGACTGCTCGGCGAGGCCACTTTCCACTACGCCGACGTGACGACACACACCGAGGGCACGGCAGGACTCGACGACCTCGATGCCGCGCTCGCGGCGGGGTTTCAGACCCGACTTCCAGGGTGGGACTGGACCGCGAGCGAGAGTCCGTTCGCGGTCGGCCCCGATGACTCCCGTTCGTGATCGTGTTCTCTCGGTGCGTACGGTGCATACGGTAGTGATGCCGAAAGTATCGGCCAGGCGCGCGGGCTTCCCCAATCGATATCACCGGCGGCAGCCAACCGCGGGGAACCACCCGTGAGTTCGGACCACGCCCCCGACGCCGAGTACATTAAGCAGCGACGCGAGACGATCGAGCATCCGCTGCTCCGGCTGTTCGTCGAGTTCGGCCGGGGTAGTCGTCGGTGGTTCGTCGTCGGCGTGCTGTCGAGCACCCTCGCTCGATTCCTCTCGCTGGTACCACCAGTACTCCTCGGGGTCGCGATCGATTCGCTCTTCGAGAACACCACCGCGTTCACGCTCCCGTTCGTCCCGACGGCGTGGCTTCCCGAAACCACGGGAGCCCAGTTCTGGTTCACGGTTGGCGTGATGGCGGTCGCGATGGTCGGGGCGGCCCTGCTCAACTTCGTCCGCCAGTCCACGCTCAATCTCTTCTCCCACCGGGTCAAACACGAGGTCCGGACCGCGAGCTACCAGCGGATGCAGCGCCTCGACATGGCGTTCTTCAACGAGATGCAGACCGGCGAGCTCATGAGCATTCTCTCGAACGACACCAACAGATTAGAGCAGTTCCTCGACTCGATGATGGGCGAGGCGATCCAGCTCGGGGTACTCATTCTGGGAACGGCCGCGATCCTCGTCGCGATCAACCCCCAGCTCGCGGCGGTCACGCTCGCCGTGATCCCGATCGCCGGGGCGTTCACCTTCTGGTTCATGCGGGTCGCGGAGGAACGCTACACCGACGTTCGGTCATCGGTTGGCGATCTGAACAGCCGCCTCGAAAACAACCTCGGTGGGATCGAGGTCATCAAGTCCTCGAACACCGAAGAGTACGAAGACGAACGGGTACGCGAGCACTCCTATCGGTACTTCCGGCTCGACTGGCTCGCGCTTCGTCTCAACTTCATCTATCGGCCCGGACTGGAGGCGCTGATCTCGATCTCGTTCGTCCTCACCTTCGTCGTCGGCGGTCTCTGGGTCGTCACCGGCACGGCTCCCGGTCCCCTCACGGAAACCCTCTCTACGGGCGATCTCGTCATCTTCCTCCTCCTCACCCAGCGCCTCGTCGAGCCGCTCTCGCAGATGGGGACCATCGTCGACCGCTACGAGGACGCCAAAGCCTCCACCAAGCGCATCCTCGGGCTGATGAGCATTCCCGAGTCGATCGAAAACGCCCCCGACGCGACCGCGCTCGATTCCGTCGAGGGGCGAGTGGAGTACGACGACGTTTCCTTCGGCTACGGCGAGGAACGGGTTCTCCACGATCTCGATTTCACGGCGGAGCCAGGCGATACTGTTGGACTCGTCGGCCCGACCGGCGCGGGCAAGACCACAGTTCTCAAACTGCTCCTCCGACTCTACGACACGGACGAGGGCGCGATTCGGCTCGACGGCCACGACGTCCGCGACCTCACATTGGAGAGCCTCCGTGGGGCGATCGGCTACGTCGGCCAGGAGAACTTCCTGTTCGACGGCACAGTTCGGGAGAACATCCGGTATGGGGGATTCGATGCCGACGACGCGGCAGTGGTCGAGGCCGCAAAGCGCGCGGAGGCCCACGAGTTCATCTCGAACCTGTCTGAGGGGTACGACACCGACATCGGCGAGCGCGGCGTCAAACTTTCAGGTGGTCAGCGCCAGCGCGTCGCGATCGCGCGAACGATTCTGCAAGACCCCGCAATCCTGATCTTCGACGAGGCGACCTCGGCAGTCGATACTGAAACTGAGCTCCTGATCCAGCGCTCGATCGACGACCTCGCCGCCGATCGGACGACGTTCGCGATCGCCCACCAGCTCTCGACGGTGCGCGACGCCGATTCGATCCTCGTGCTCGACGACGGCCGGATCGCCGAACGCGGCACTCACGACGATCTCATCGCGGAAGACGGACTGTACGCCAACCTCTGGCGGGTGCAAGCCGGCGAAATCGGCGATCTTCCCGAGGAGTTCGTCGAGCAGGTGAGCGAGCGGGTCGCCCAGCAGACCCCCGACAGCGCCGGGGGAGACTGAGCCGGCGAGACCGGGAACGCTACGCCCGCGAGCCGATTCAGACCTCCGATGCGCCTGGTTCCGTCTGTTCGGCCGGCTCGGCACCCGACTCCGACCGACGCCGGTTGGCGAGCGCGAGCGCGGCGAACAGCACACCGCCGACGGCGCGCAGCGCGAGGTCGAGCACGATCGTCCCGAACCCGACGTTCATCCCGACCAGGCCGAGCAGGCTCTCGACGCTGTTGAACAATAGCCCGGGAGCCATCAGGAGGAGCGCGGCGAGCGCGAACAGCGCTCGTTCGAACCGGGAAACATCGGTGTAAAGAAAGCCGATGACCGTCGCTCCGAGCGCGATGACCCCGAGGAACACCCCCATGATCGGGATGAGCACCTCGGGAACGAAGTAGCCGAGATCGAGCACGTCGCTGACGCCGATGACACGATGCGTCATCTCACCATCCGGGAGGGAATCGGCGTTCGGGAGCTGCCGAAGCATCACGATCCCCGGGACCAGAACGAACGCGAACGGCACGATGACCTTGTTGAGCGAGAGCGAGAACGCCTCCACGCCAGTTTGGAACGGATCGGACTTCGCGACCCCGGAGGCCGCGTACGCCGCGACCGCCACCGGCGGCGTGATGTCGGCGATCACACCGAAATAGAGGATGAACAGGTGGGCAGCCAACAGCGGCACTTCGAACTCCGCGATCGCGGGCCCGAGCAGCGAAACGAGGATGATGTACGTCACGGTCGTCGGCATCCCCATTCCGAGAATGATCGAAGAGATCGCGGTGATGACGAGCAGGAGCACGAGCGAGCCGCCCGCGATGTTGAGAATCAGCGACGTGAGCTCCGGCCCGAGTCCGGTGGTGCTGATCACGCCCGGGATGATCCCCGCGGCGGCGACTGCGATCACGACTGGGGTCGCGGTGCGCGCACCCGACTCCATCGATTTCACGACGAACGCGCAGTATTCGAACGCCCGGTTGTCGGCGAGTCGTGGGCGGCTGGCGGTTTCGCTCACCGTCGCCGCAGCCTCGCCGACTTGGTCGTCGTAGTCGAGCAACGGCGCGTCCAAGCGGGGACGTGCGAGCAGCGTGACGAAGCTTACCGCGAGCACGATCCAGCCGAGTTCACCTACGACGGCCGAGGCGGCCGCCGCCGGAGCCATCCCTGCCCCGCCCGAACCGGTGAGTGCGCCGATCACGGTGGTTCCGACGGTGAGGTAGGCGGCGAACTCGACGGCTGCGAGGCCGCCGATCGTGCCGAGCAGGGGCCACCGAGTCCGGTCGTTGTACGCCGCAACGAGGGCGATCAGCGCGGCGATCGCGACCAGCGTGAACCACGCCGAACGCGCGACCGTCAGCCGTACCGCGATCAGGTAGTACAGCAAGAGTCCGATCGGGAGGAGGTAGAACCACCCTCGCTTGAGATGCGATCGGAGTCTGACGAGCTCGGACGCGTCGACGCCACCGATCCCCGCCCGCGAGGCTTCGAGGTGGACCATCACCCAGACCCCGAAGAAGAAGACGAGTGCGGGAACGGTCGCCGCGATGATGACATCGGCGAAAGGAACGCCGATGAACTCCACGATCAGGAACGCCGCCGCACCCATCACTGGTGGGAGGATCTGGCCGCCCGAGGAGGCCGAGGCTTCGACGCCACCGGCGAACTCGGGACGATACCCCGTGCGTTTCATCAACGGAATGGTGAACGCCCCGGTCGTCACGGTGTTCGCGATCGAAGACCCCGAAATAGTCCCCATAAACCCGGAGGCGAGAATCGACGCCTTCGCCGGACCGCCCTTCCGCCGGCCGGTCGCGCTGTAGGCGAGATCGATGAACCACCGACCCGCACCACTCATTTCGAGGAATGCGCCGAAGAGGATGAAAATGTAGATGAACTGGACGCTCACGCGGACCGGAACGCCGAAGACGCCGTTCGCGGTGTTGTACCAGAGGTTCTGGATAACGTCGTCCCACGCGGTCTGTTGGATCGTTCCGAGCACCCCGATCAGCGGGGCGTTTTCCGGGATCAGATAGCCGTATCGGGCGTATGCGATGAACATCCCGACGATCCCCATGAGATACACCCCCAGCGTTCGCCGAGTGGCTTCGAGCACGAGCAGGACGCCGAGCGCGCCGAGCACGAACGCATACGAGAACTCGTCGAACGGGATTCCGAGGCTGGAAACCACCTGTACGGGGAGTTCGAGGAACCCGAAGATCTCCGCAGTCGTGCGCCCGCCATCGAGACCGAGCGCACGGAGTCTCCGGATCTCGTCGAACTCGGTGAGCATGTAGAGACAGGAGAGCGCCGCAACGACCATCAACACGACATCGACCGGCGTCACGCGGTCGCGGTCGGGATCGAGCAGCAGCCATCGAATGCCCCGACGGACGCCGTGTGCGCCGCGCGTCACGGGGTTCGTGCTGCCGAGGCGGGCTTCGAGCGCAGGGACGATCCGCGACAGTCGTCGCGAGAGCGCGCCGTCGCCTTCCGTTGCCGGAAAGAGCAGGAACGTGAGCAGGAGGGCGAACGTGACGTGGAGGCTGTTGACCTGGAGCGACTGGAGCGAGCCGAGGCTGACCTCGCCGACGAGCGGGAACGAGAGCCGGAGGATGAACCCGTGGGCGGCGAGCCACATCTGGAACGCCGAGAACGTGACCGCAATCAGGAGGACCGCGATCGCGGCGGGCCCGCGGAGCGAGCGCCGGCGTTCGAGCTCCTCGACGAGTTCGTCCGCGTCCTGCTCCGGCGATGCGTCGTCGGTCGCCGTGCCGGCGGTCGTTCCGCCGTCGGTTACTGCGTCGGTGGTCGATGCGGCTGTCGTCGATGCGTCGTCGTCGTCGGTCGGCGGTGGATCAGAGGTCATCAGTTGATTCTATCGAGTACAGTCCGCAGAACGGAGCGTTCGGTAATGTGGAGACGAACGCCTTCCGCGTTCGAGCGCTCCACGAGATCGTACGTCCGGTCGCCGACGCGGAGTCGGTGACCCGCGACCCGTCCCGGTTCGACGTATAACTCCTCGTAGTCGCCCGGCGGATCGAAGACGTACCACCCGTTCTCGCGGCTCACGTTTGCCCGCGACGGCAGCCCCCATCCGTACGACTGGAACTCCATTCGCGTCATTTCGAGGCTGCCGTTGTGAACGGTGTAGATGTCGTGAACCGGGGTCTTCTCGACGCTGTGGGTGTAGTTGAGTGCAACCGTCGTCCCCTCGCCGGCCGGGGCAGTGAGAAGTCGTTCACCGCTGCTCGCGTCCTCGACGACGAGCGCGCTGCCGGCGGGTGTGGCCGCGGCGACGGCAGTGATTGCGAGGACGAACGCCAACAGCACGACGAGTACGCGGACGCCACGCTGAAGTCCCCGGCGTCGGGTCATCGATGAAGACGTTCGGTCGTCATTTTCGGAGCGGTCGTAACTCGGGTGACGGTCATGCGTCGGTTCGAGCGCCGAGCAGCCGGTGAATCTCACGATTCGTCCGGCGGCCGTGTCAACGGATTACGTGGCGTTGGTGTCGGTCCCGTTTCCGTCGTCCGATGTGGTCATGTTGCCGTCGGTCATGTTCCCCTCCGTCATGTTGCCGCCAGTCATGTTCCCCTCTGTCATGTTGCCACCGGAGGCGTTGGTGGCGTTGCCAGCGCCGCCCGCCGACTCGAAGTACGCCGCCGCGCCGGGGTGGAGTTCGATCGACATACCTTCCTGAGCAGAGCCGGCGGTGATGAACTCCGTCTTGATGGTGAGATCGGAGACGTTGTCGAAGATCGCGGCGGTCACGGTCTCGACGGTTGCCTCGGGGACCTCGGTGGTCGTGGCGATCATCGCCTGGACTGCGACCGTCGGCTTCGCTTCGTCGACGCCGGAGTAGGTACCACCGGGAATCTCGTCGTCCGCGAAGAAGCTCGCGGCCTCTTTGACCTGCTGGCGTTCCTCGCCTTCGATGGGGACGATCCCGATCGAACTCGTCTCGGCGAGTTCGGCGATCGCGCCGACCGGCCAGCCGCCGACGATGAACGCAGCGTCGATGTCGCCGTTTTGAATCTGCTCGGCTGCCTGCGAGAAGTCGGTGTTCTGCTCGGTGAAATCCGAGACCCCGACCGCTTCGAGGATCGCGAGCGCGTCGACTTGTGTTCCGCTGCCGAGGTCGCCAGTGTTGATCGTCGCGCCGCTGAGGTCCGCAAGCGAGCCGATGTCGCTGTCGCCCGGCGTGACGACCGTGATGGTTTCGGGGTACAGCGTACCCACACCGCGCAGGCTCTCGACGGCGTTCCCCTCGAAGGCCTCGATCCCCTCGCCGTTTTTCGCGAACGAGGCGACATCGTTTTGGATCAGCGCGAAGTCGGCGGAGCCGTCCGCAAGGCTGCCGACGTTCTCGACCGATGCACCCGTCGAGCGAACCTGAAGGCTGAAATCAGTGTTGTCCTCGACGACCTGTTTGACCTCGTTCGACAGCGGGAAGTACGTCCCGCCGGTGCCGCCGGCGTCCCAGACGAGGTTGCTACTGCCGCTTCCGCCGCCACCGGATTCGTTCCCGCTCTCGTTGCCCCCGCCGCTTTCGTTGCCGCTTCCGGATGCGTTGCTCGCCCCGCTGGAGGCGCTCTCACCGTCGCCGGAAGCGTTGTCACCCGAGCCGTTGTCGCCGGAGCCGCTTCCACCGTTCCCGTCACCGCTGGAACAGCCCGCGAGACCGGTCGCACCCACGATGCCGACCGCGCCGGCCGTTTGCAGGAATCGTCGGCGCGAGGTGTTCCGGGTTCGGTCGGTCGTGTTTCGTCGATCGTTGGCGTCTTTCTCTGCCATTCGTAATGGATTCGTCCCAGCACAGATCAAACTACCGGATAAATCGTCCAAGATGTGTGAGTACGGCGATAGACGGATTGCGCACACATCACAAGATCGCCGATAAGTAGCGCATTTGTCGGGCGATCTCCCGATTGTCGCGTGTCTCGATCAGAACCCGGCGACTCGATCGAACCGCACCGCGTTTAAGCCGCCCCGGAAACAGCAGTACGTATGAGCGAGCCAGAGACACAGGAGCTCGGGATCACTGAGTCGAAGGAGCACAGCCCAGGCGAGTGGTACGCCGAAGTCGTCCAGAAGGCGGGCCTCGCGGACTACGCCCCGATGGGTGGGTTCATCGTCACCCGTCCTCGTGGGTACGCCCTCTGGGAGCGGATTCAAAACCATCTCGACGGGTGGTTCAAGGATACTGGAGTGGAGAACGCTTACTTCCCGCTGTTTATCCCCGAATCGTACCTCGAACGCGAGAAGGAGATCGTCGAGGGGTTCGATCCCGAAGTGGCGTGGGTGACCCAGGCCGGCAACGACGAACTCGACGAGCGCCTTGCGGTCCGGCCCACGAGCGAGTCGATCATCACTCCCTTCATGAGCCAGTGGATCAGGAGCCACCGCGACCTCCCGATGCGGCTGAACCAGTGGTGTTCGGTGGTGCGCTGGGAGGCCACCGACACCAAGCCGTTCTTCCGCACCAAGGAGTTCCTCTGGCAGGAGGGCCACACCGCCCACCGCGACGAAGAGAGCGCGTGGGAAGAGACGATGCTCCGCCTCGATCAGTACCGTCGACTCCACGAGGACGTGCTCGCGATCCCAGTAATAGAGGGCCGAAAGCCCGAACACGACAAGTTCCCCGGTGCGGATACGACCGCGGCGATCGAGTCGCTGATGCCCGACGGCAAGGCGCTCCAGTCCGCCACCAGCCACTATCTGGGTGATGGGTTCGCCGAAGCGTTCGACGTGACCTACGTCGACGAAGAGGAGAACGAGCACGTCGCCCACACCGCCTCGTGGGGGCTATCGTGGCGCGCGCTCGGTGGGATGATCATGACCCACGCCGACGACCAGGGACTCAGCCTCCCGCCGACGCTCGCCCCCGAGCAGGTGGTCATCGTCCCGATCTGGCAGGAGGACACTCGCGACGAGGTACTCGACTACGCCGCCGACCTCGCCGCCGAACTCGACGAGGCGGACGTTCGAGTGGAGCTCGACGACCGCGACGAACGCAATCCCGGCTTCAAGTTCAACGAATGGGAGCTGAAGGGCGTCCCGCTCCGGATCGAAATCGGGCCGAACGAGGTCGCAGACGACGAAGCCACGGTCGTCCACCGCCCCGACGGCGCGTCGGCGGTCGAGGACCGCGAGGGGATCGCCGATGCGGTCGGCGACCACCTCGACACGATCCACGCGAAGCTCTACGCCGCTGCCGAGGAGGACTTAGAGGAGAACGTCCGCGAAGCCGAGAGCCGCGACGAGCTGTTGGGAACCATCGGTCGCCACGGGGGGATCGTGAAGACCGGTTGGTGTGGCGACGAGGACTGCGAGGCCGCGATCAAAGACGAGATCGCCGCCGAGATCGTGATCGTGCCTTTAGAGCGCGACACCGACCCCGTCCACGAGGAGTGTGTCGTCTGTGACGATACAGCAGTCGAGACGGCGTACTTCGCCAAGTCGTACTGATAATCTCGTTTTTCTCGCGATATTCGATTGTATCGAGACTCTTCCTCACCTGTTCGTGAAAAATATGAACCACCTTATTTGGTACAAGCACACATACAGTGTTTCAGGGACAACCTCTTATTGGCCAGTGGGGTAGCGGGCCGCATATGAGCCAGCAACCACCCTTCGGAGAGCGTTCGGCGGCTACCGCAGGCCTCGCCGACCGGACGGACGTACGGGCAAACTGCGGCGTCGGCGTCGTCATGGATCTCGATGGCGGGGCCGATCAGTCGGTCGTCACCGACGGCCTCGAACTCCTTGCGAACCTCGAACATCGGGGGACGACCGGGGCCGAGGAGTCGACCGGCGACGGCGCGGGAATCATGGTCCAGACCCCGCACGATTTCTTCGCCGACGAACTCGACGTTTCGCTGCCTGACACGTATGCGGTCGGCTCGCTGTTTCTCCCGCAGGACGACGAAGCCCGTGAGAACCTTCAGGACCTCGTCGCCGACACGCTCGCCGAGCACGATCTGTCAGTAGTACACTGGCGGGCGGTTCCGACCGACAACAGCGAGATCGGGCAGACGGCGCTCGATTCCGAACCCGCGGTCTATCAGGCATTCGTCGTCCCAGCGACGGAGGACCCGATCGACGACGAGACGTTCGACCACCGGCTGTACGTCGGCCGGCGTGCGATCGAAAAACGCGTCGCGGAGCGCGATCCCGACGGGAGCGGGCGGTTCTACATCTGTTCACTCGACCGCCAGACGCTCGTCTACAAAGGCCTGCTGAAGGGCGACCAACTTGCCGGCTACTACCCCGACCTCACCGATTCCGGACTGCGCTCGACGTTCGTCCTCGTCCACGCGCGCTTTTCGACCAACACGCTCGGCGCGTGGCATCTCTCCCATCCCTACCGAGGAATCATCCACAACGGCGAGATCAACACCATCCAGGGCAACGTCAACTGGATGCGCGCGCGAGAGACCGATGTCGCCACCGACGCGTTCGATGTCGACGCGGTCAAACCCGTGATTGCCGACGAGAACCAATCGGATACCGCAAGCGTCGACAACGCCTTGGAACTCCTCATGCAGTCGGGCCGTGACCTCCCCCACGCGCTGCGACTCCTGATCCCGGAGGCGTTCCGTGGCGAGGAACACGACATGAGCGACAAGCGCGAGGCGTTCTACGACTTCCACGCCTCGCTCTCGGAACCGTGGGACGGCCCCGCGCTGGTGGCGGCGACCGACGGAACCCGAGTGGGTGCGGTGCTCGACCGCAACGGGTTCCGGCCCTGCCGGTACGAGGTCACGACCGACAACCGCCTGGTGATGGCGAGCGAAACCGGCGCGCTCGATCTCGATCCAGCCGAGGTCGCAGAGCGCGGCCGGCTCGAACCGGGCCAGCTCTTTCTCGCCGACCCCGAGGAGGGTCGAGTCGTTCCCGACGCCGAAGTCTTCAACGGCCTCGCTGACCCGAAGTACGCCGAGTGGGTCGAGCAAGAACAGGTTCACCTCGACGACGTCACTGGCGACGCAGCGCACGAACACGCTGACCGCGAGTCACACGAAACGGTCGACGGGCTGCGCGTTCACCAGGCGCTCTACGGCTACACCCACGACGAGCTCGACAACCTGCTCGAACCGATGGCGACGAAGGGCAAGGACCCAGTCGGGTCGATGGGCGACGACACTCCCCTTTCAGTCCTCTCGCAGTTCAATCGCCCCCTCTTTACGTACTTCAAACAAATGTTCGCGCAGGTCACCAACCCGCCGCTGGATTACATCCGCGAGGAGCTCGTGACCTCGCTCGAAACCAGGCTCGGCCACCAGCGCAACCTCCTCGACGAGTCGCCCGCCCACGCTCGCCAGCTCGTGTGTGACTCGCCGGTGCTTACCGACGCCGCAACGGCAGCCATCAAGGGAATGGACGGCGACGGCGCGAACGGCCTCACGGCGAAAACGATCGACATCACGTACGATTCCGGTACTGGCCTCGAAACCGCAGTCGAACGCGTGCGCGAGGCGGCTACCGCTGCGGCCGAGGCAGGCAACGACGTGCTCGTGCTCTCTGATCGGGCGGCGAGTGACGAGCGGGTGCCGATCCCGAGCCTGCTCGCGACCGGCGGCGTCCACCACCACCTCGTACGGAATGGGCTCCGGAATCATGTCGGCCTCGTGGTGGAGTCGGGCGATCCACGGGCGGTCCACCACCTCGCCACGCTCGTGGGCTACGGCGCTGGTGCGGTCAACCCATATCTCGCCTACCGAACCATCGCGGACCTCACGGCTGGCGCGGACGGTGCGGCGCGCGAGGCAGCCATCGGGTCGTACGTCGACGCGCTCGAAGACGGCCTACTGAAGATCATGTCGAAGATGGGGATTTCCACGGTCCAAAGCTACCAGGGCGCGCAGATCTTCGAGGCCGTCGGTCTCGACTCGGATTTCGTCGTCGAATACTTCGAGGGCACGGCTGCCCGAACCGAGGGAATCGGGATCGACGAGATCGAGGCCGACCTCCACGACCGTCACGGGGTCGCCTTCTCCAACGATCCCGATATCGAACGCCAGGGCGAGTACGAGCACCGCTCGGACGGCATCTTCCACGAGTGGAACCCCAAAAGCGTGGGCGCGCTCCAGCAGGCCGTCCGCCAGGGCGACTACGAGCAGTACCAGGAGTTCGCGCGGCTGATGAACGACCAGAACGAGGAGCTCCAGACGCTCCGGGGACTCCTCGAATTCGATAGTGACCGCGAGTCGGTCCCCATCGAGGAAGTCGAACCCGTCCACGAGATCGTCGAGCGGTTCTCGACGGCGGCGATGAGCCTCGGGAGCCTCTCGCCCGAGATGCACGAGACAAACTCGATCGCGATGAATCGGTTAGGAGCGAAGTCGAACACCGGGGAGGGC
>Ga0136562_100596_pt1 | contig 13039 bp, 13 predicted proteins | sample AntCluMetagen312_FD_104784 | JGI IMG/M metagenome (GOLD analysis project Ga0136562, IMG submission 104784) | Saline lake microbial communities from Club lake, Antarctica - Metagenome #312 | ecosystem: Environmental > Aquatic > Non-marine Saline and Alkaline > Saline | place: Antarctica: Club lake...
AACCGCTCGTGGAACGTCTCTTCTCTCCAAAAGTTGTTCAAATTATCAGGAGAAATACCATAGTCAGTAAAACTCATCGTCTGAAACATAATCCCTTGAAGGTGATCCTTGTCGATGAGTTTCTCACGCATACGACGCCAGACACCACCAGATTTCACAGTTGTGCCTCCAATCATGTTGACGACGGGGAACAGTACCGGCGTCTCTACAGGTCCATGCGTGACATCCAATTCACCGAGACGGCCGTACCCATCGTCGCCAATTGTCTTCACACGGAACGACGCCATTAGATTAATTCCGGATATAGTAGCGCACCGGATAGACTCTTCGTTACGGCGGCCGCGCTGCTGATGTCGATTCAGTCGGTTCACGGCGAGATGCCGATGAAGTTCGGCGATCAGGACCGAAGAGAAGCGTCGGGATGCCCGCCTGAGTGAGGAAGCGAGCATCGTTGACCGCATTGAGACCCGTGAGCGGGGCGTCGATTCCGGTCGCTCTCGGGCAAGTGGCTCCGATTCACGGCATAGATCGTCACGTTGTCGGCTTGAAACGCGACCGTCACGCCGCGGAGAGTGCTGAAGGAGCGAACGTCGCCGCACCTGGCACATTCAGTGGGGTCGACGTAGACGCAGTTCGCGTCGCACGCGCCGAACACGGTCGGTCGGTCGGCCGGAGCGGCTATCGAACCACCTGATGGCCGCGATCTCGCCTGGGATCCGCTCCTCGGCGACGGTCAGGCCGTCGAGCGGACGCTCGTCCGGATCGCCGGTGGCGAAGTGACTCCCGAGCACGACCACGCCGAACGCCCCGGTCGAGACGACGAGTACCGTGGCGAACGCCGCGCCGACCTGCTGACGGCAACGACTCCACGACCACTCGCCCGGTCCGTGGACGAGCCGCGGGAGCAATACGCTGGTGGTGCTCGCAGAGAGAACCCACGCCGGCTCTATTGAGTCACGATAAGGCAGTGGAATTCACGGAGTCACGAGTCGTTCGGAATTGTCATCGTATACCGCGATCAAAACCGACTGTTTCTGCCTAGACTGGTGAGAAAGTAGGCCACTTTATGTGTGCATCAGGGGTGGCGAGAACGTTGTTCGCTCTCTGCGATCGAGATCTCTGGGTATCAACTGTCGCCGATCTCGCCCTGTAAAGTAACACCTGCTTCTATACACCCTGTAGAGAAACCTTGTTCGTTTATACCAACACGCTCGGTAGGCGAAACCAGTCATAATGAGCCAGTATGCCGCCTATATCCGCCTTTCAACCGCGAAGCAGATCACTGGCGAACAGAGCCAGCACGAATCGATCGATCCACTACAACTGAAACTCGATATCCGAGTCGGCAAGCGGTGTCGCGCCCTGTTCGACCGCCTGCTCGGCCGACAGCCGATCCTGCATCATAAAGACGGTATTGCTCCCCCGGCTCGTGTGATACACTGAGTTACGGAGGATATCCGCGTGGTCGGTATACTTCTCCTTCACCACGCAGAACGGCTCGATCGCTCCGGGCTCGATCCGCTGGAGATCGTAGAAATGCTCGTCCAGGAACGCCTCGACGCGATCGATCTCACCAGCAGGCACCTCGAAGCGATACTTCTCTCCATCGTACCACTCGCGCACCTCGTCGAAGATCTCGTCCTGATCGAAGTACTGGCTGAAGATGTACAAATCGGCGTCTTCGACCTCGAACGCGTTGATCTCCGTGGTGTCGGCGTCGAACGTGGGCATGAATCGAACGTCACTCCGGTTCTGGGCGCTCTCGTCGTCCTGTACTGGCTGGGCGATGATATTCATCCCGAGCCTAAATCGTTTTGCTACTGTGTACCATAGCCGCAGCAATACATTTCTCTCTCCCCCGCCCTCGTTGGGTATGAACGTCTCTCGCGAGCAGTTCGATGCAATCGTCGTCGGTGTCGGCGGCATGGGCAGCGCGACTGTCTATCGACTCGCCGAACGCGGACTCGACGTTCTCGGTATCGAGCGCTTCGATGTCCCGCATGCACGCGGGTCGAGCCACGGAAGCACCCGTATCGTTCGGCTCACACAGCCCGAAGAACCCTCCTACGTGCCACTCGCACGAGCCACTTTCGAGAACTGGCGCGAGCTCGAAGCGAAGACCGGCCGCGACCTCCTCACCACCACCGGCTCGATTCACGCCAGCCCCGCCGACGCGGACCTGTTCGCCGATGCCCGCCGCTCGGTGGAGGCACACGATGTCGACCACGAGATACTCACTGGAGGGGAGGTGAACGAGCGCTTTCCGGGATACGATCTTCCAGCAGACCATCGGGCGATCTACCAGCCCGACGGCGGCTTCGTCGACTGCGAGCAGGCCGTGATCGCTCACGTCGAAGCAGCCCATGCCGAGGGAGCCACCATCAGAGCCCGCGAGCGCGTTCTCGACTGGCGCGAAACCGGCGATGGCATCCGGCTGAAAACCGACAAGGGTCGCTACGAGGCCGACGACATGGTGGTGACGGCGGGCGCGTGGGCCAGCGACTTCTTCCCCGACCTCGCGTCGGAGCTCACCCCATGCCGCCGGATCATGGCGTGGCTCCAGCCCGAGAAACCCGAGCAGTTTCGACCGGAGACGTTCCCGGTGTTCAGCCTTGCTGGCGAGCACGGCGACGGGTACGGCTTCCCGGTCCACGACGTCCCGGGATTCAAGTTCGGCCGCGAGCCATCGCTCCCGAACGCTGTCGATCCCGACGAGATGCCACAGGAACCGACGTCCATCGAGGAGGAACGCCATCGCGAGTTCGCCGAGGCGTACTTTCCGGACGGAGCGGGACCGACGATGCGGCTGCAGACCTGCGTAATCACCGAATCGTCCGACGGGCACTTCGTGCTCGGAAGTCATCCCAACCACGAGAGCGTCCACGTCGCCGCCGGATTCACCGGTCACGGGTTCAAGTTCACTGCTGTCATCGGCGAAGTCCTCGCGGATTTCGTCGTCGACGGCGATACCGACCACGCTGTCGACCTCCACCGGATCGAACGACTCTTCCAGGGACGAGCGTAGGGTTGGATTCGTCGATCAGGGAGGAAACCGATACTGAAAGTCAGCAGACTCGGGTCATGATAGGAACGCTGCCCGTAGATTGCATGGTGGAGGTGCTATTCGTCGTGTTGGTCGGGAAGCGAGGAACGCGAGTGGATCACGAGCCAAGCATCTATTTGCGTACTCGCAGTCGAACGGATACATATGCGCCTGCAGGATTACTGGGGAATCGGTCCGAAGACAGCCACTCAGCTCGAAGATGGACTCGGTACTGAACGGGCGATTCGGGCGATCGAATCGATGGACATCGGAGCCCTCGCCGATGCTGGACTCGCCCGCGGACGAGCGACCCGGATCCTTCGGCACGCCCATGGCGAACAGGGAATGGGCATTCTCACGACGCCAGACGCCCGCACCGTCTACAAGGACCTCCTCGCACGAGCACAAGCGTACGCTGTTACTGACCACGCTGGTGACCGAATTCGCGTGCTGACGCCGCTCACATCGGTCAACGCCATGGAGGACCGCCTCGACGAGGTGACTCTCGCAACCGACACTTGGGCTGATCTCGACGACGCCACCCGCGAGGCGGTTCTCGAGGTCTTCACCCGCTTCGATGAGATAAATGGTGGCGATCGAGCCGCGGTCGAGACTGTGCTTGCGCTCCAAGATATCGGCGTGAACACCGGTGTGTTCGCTCCGATCGATGCGATCGATCCTGAAGCACTCGAAGACGCCCGCGAAGCGCTCGGCTCCCTCGACACTCAGGCAGACGAAATCGCCGTCCACGAGGGCGTTGACGACGAACTCGACACCTCCCGCGACCAACTCGCGGCGGTCGAACAACTCGAGGCGCAAGGAATCGATGTCATCGAGACCATCCAATCAGACGGGATTCGATCGAGCGAAGAGTTCCGGGAGGCGTTCATTAGCTACGTGGCGAACGAGACGCCACTCCCCGCAACACGAGTTCGAGAGGCAACCCCCACCGAAGCTGCCGACGCCACGGATTTCGTCACTCAGGGGCTCCGCGATCTGCTTGCGACACTCCGTGAATCAGTCGAGACTCGTGAGCAGGCGATCGCGGATGAACTGGAGGCCGCGCTCGACGACAGCCGCGACGAGATCGAGGCTGCCGTCACCGCGGTGAACGAGACGGCTTTTCAACTCTCGCTCGCACGGTTCGTCCACGCCGACGATCTGACTCGCCCCACGTTCGTCGGATCGGGTTGTGTTGGGGCTGTGAACGCACGCAATCTGTCGCTCATGGCTGCGACTGACGGTGATGTTCAGCCAGTCACGTACGCCGTCGGCGATCACGAGTGTGCGCCCGAGGTGCCGAACGGCGATCAAGTCACCGTGCTCACGGGGGCGAACAGTGGCGGGAAGACTACCCTCTTGGAGACGCTCTGTCAGGTGGTCGTCCTCGCTCACATGGGCCTACCAGTCCCGGCTGATGAGGCTGAGGTGAGCCGAGTCGACGCAATCGTGTTCCATCGACGGCACGCGAGCTTCAACGCGGGCGTGCTCGAATCCACCCTCCAGACGATCGTTCCGCCACTGACCGAAAGCAACCGGACGCTGATGCTCGTCGACGAGTTCGAAGCCATCACCGAACCCGGGAGTGCGGCGGACCTCCTGTACGGGTTGGTGCGGCTCGCCGTCGACGCCGGAGCTGTAGGTGTCTACGTCACCCACCTTGCAGATGATCTCGAACCGTTACCCGAACGGGCACGGACTGACGGGATCTTTGCGCGAGGGTTACGCGACGACCTGACGCTAGACGTGGATTACCAGCCACAGTTCGGGACCGTTGGCCGATCGACACCGGAGTTCATCGTCTCTCGGTTAGTGGCGAACGCGAGTGATCGAGGCGAGCGGGCGGGCTTCGAGGCGCTCGCTACCGCTGTTGGCGAGGAAGTCGTCCAGCAGACACTGCTCGATGCGGAGTGGTCGTCGTAGTCAGTGCTGGGAAGTGTGGCCGGTGAGAGTACGTCGATTAGGCTGAAGAGCCGATCCCGAGGCTCGGCAGACTCGGGTCGCGGTAGGGATTCCGGCCGTAGACCGCATCATGTAACTCCTGTTCGTCGAGTTGGTCAGTCAGCGTTCGGCGCAGTCGATTGAGATTCGTTACGTCGAGGTCGTGTTGCTCGCAGAGCGCCGTGAACTGGTCGTCGTCGGTGATCGAGTGGAACTGCTCATAGAGGTCCGCGAGCCGCTCGGGTGGCTGTCCAGCGATCCACCCTCATCGTGGAGGCCGAGGTGGTGTTCGCGCTCGCGATCGACGACATGCCGAATCACGACCAGCGCGACCTTCGGGATCGCGCGCTGGCTCCCGAAGGCAGTGAGATCGAGATCAACCATCGTGCCGATTGCGCGGTCACGCTGCCATGGGGTGAGTCCGAGCCGACTACAGAGAGCGTGTGTCAGCCGGAGTTTTTCGAGGCGATGAGCCCGCTTACTGTAGCCTTCCATCGCGGGGGGACGCTCCTCATGAAGCCGGCGCACGCTCTCGCTCAGGTCGTGTTCGGGCGAGTCGGCACGGCCGATACGCGTCGCGCTCGGCGTGACCAGCCCCCAGCGACGCACGGTTTCATCGCGCTGGAGGTCCGCCCGCGCGACCGCACTATCCCCCGGGCGTTGACTGAGCGGAACACTATCGGTCTCCTCAGCAAGGGAGGCGCTACGCTCCTCGACAGTTGGAGCTGGTGAGTCGGGAGCAGTCTCCTCGTCGCTCATTGTCCACCCGATACTGGCTGCTCATAGTTGAAAGGCGCGCCTCTGGAGATACTCCTCTGCGTAGAACGCGGCTCGGCCCTCTCTCATATCTCCACCTTGTCGCCAGAGGCACTTAAAGGACCAGCGACCAGCAGAATGAGTTCCATCTTGTGGACGAGAGCTGAGAGATGAATCACGACTCCGGTAAGCCCCGCTTCGACAGCTACTGACCCGTCCAAAGGCCAGTCACGGGCGAATGACGAGCTTTCCGAACGCATCCCGGCTCTGCATATCAGCGAACGCCTGCCCCGTCTCATCAAGCGCATACTCGTTGCCGATGATCGGTTCGAGTGTGCCATCGGCAGTGAGTTCGACGAGCGTCTCGAGATCAGGTTGGGTGCCCATCGTGCTGCCGATAACGTGCTTGTGACCGAAGAACAACCGCGGAATGTTGATCTCCGATGTCCCGCCCGCCGTGCCGCCGCACACGGCCATCCGACCGCCCCGCCGGAGGAGTTTGAGCCCCAGTGCTGTATACTCGCCACCGAGATGGTTGAGGACTGCATCAGCCTCGTCGATCTCGGTGACTGCCTCCTGAATCTCGTCAGTATCACTCGATTCGACGACGTGATCCGCACCGATGTCGGCCAATCGGTCGGCCTTCGCGGACGAAGTCGTCGTTCCGATTGAACGCCCTCCGAGGGCGTCAACGAGTTGGACGCCAGCCACTCCTACACCGCCGGTTGCTCCAGGAATGAACACGAGATCGTTCGCTCCCACATCCGCACGTCGGAGCATGTGATAGGCGGTCATATACGCGGTCGGGAGCGCCGCTGCGTCGGTGAACTCTACTGAGTCTGGGAGGGAAACGAGGCGATTGGCTTCGACGAGCGCCTGTTCCGCAAGGCCGCCATGGTACAGGCTGAATTGTTCGCAGAGGTTCTCGGGCCCCTCACGACAGTACCGACAGACACCACAGGTCTGATTCGGACACAACACCACTCGATCGCCAACTGAAACCGAGTCGACGTCGGCTCCAGTCTCGGCAACCTCTCCGGCGGCGTCAAGACCACTCACGAACGGGAGGTCATCCGTATCCACCATTACCGAGTCGCCTTCGAGAATCCAGAGGTCGTGCCGGTTGATCGAACACGCCACGACATCGAGGACGACCTCGCCGGACTCCGGAGTCGGGTCGCCCGTTTCCTGTACGGTGACGTCGTCGGGACCATCGAACCCGGTGAATGCGGCCGCGCGCATGGGTGAAACAGAAGGCCACTACGGAGTACTCTTTCGCCCGGTCCTCGGACGCTCCATCCGACAAGAGGATTATGTTGCCTGTTTCGGTCGTGTGATACTGGTGACTACGCTCATAGTATGCGCATGAGTGACGCACAACAACCGGACGAGACGCTGACTGACAGCGCACAGCAAGCAGACACGGAGGGACCGGGCTACGCGACCCCACAGGCCGCTATCGAGGAATCAACCCCCGAAAAAGTCGCGTACGTGATGGGTCTCTATGTCGGCACCGATGTCGACGCGCCGGATTTCCTCGGCGTGGTGGATGTCGACCCCGAGTCTGACACCTACACCGAGATCATCGACCGCGTCGAGATGCCGAACCGCGGCGACGAGCTCCACCATTTTGGCTGGAACGCCTGTTCGTCGTCCTGCCATATGGATGGTCTCTCTCGTCGTCACCTCATCATTCCTGGCCAGCGCTCCTCACGCATCCACGTTGTCGATGCCGAGGACCGACGGAGTCCTGAACTCACGAGCGTCATCGAACCCGAAGAAGTGTTCGAGCACGACCTCTCCGCACCGCATACGGTCCACTGCATTCCGGATGGAGAGATTCTCATCTCGATGCTCGGGGATCAAGATGGTGACCTCCCCGGCGGATTTCTCACGCTCAACGAGGACTTCGAGGTCGAGGGGCGGTGGGAGCCCCCCGGCGAGATCGAGATGAACTACGACTACTGGTATCAGCCTCGCCACAACGTGATGGTCTCCTCGGAGTGGGCCGCGCCCAAAACCTACTATCCGGGCTTCGACATGGACGACGTCGAAGCGGGCAACTACGGCCAGCGACTCCACGTCTGGGATTGGGAGAACAAGACTGTCGAACAGACGCTCGATCTTGGCGAGGAGGGGTTGATCCCGCTCGAAGTCCGCTTTCTCCACAGCCCCGAGGCGACTCACGGCTACGTCGGGGCGGCACTCTCCTCGAACGTGTTCCACTTCTACGATGCCGGTGACGAGTGGCGCGCGGAGAACGTCATCGACGTCGAAGCGCGGGAACACGATGGCTGGGACATGCCCGTGCCAGGTCTCGTGACCGACCTCCTCGTCTCGATGGACGACCGCTACCTGTTCTTCTCGAACTGGTTGCATGGCGACGTCCGGATGTACGACATCTCGGACCCGTCGAACCCCCGGCTCGCCGACCGAATTTGGGCGGGTGGACACTTCGGCGACCCGGCCCCAGTCCAAGACCGCGAACTCGCTGGCGGGCCACAGATGCTCCAGCTCAGCCTCGACGGCGAGCGTCTCTACTGGACCACCTCGCTGTTTTCCAGCTGGGACAACCAGTTCTACCCCGAGGAAGCCGAGCGCGGCTCGGTGATGTTGAAAGCCGACGTGAACCCGCGGCGGGGAACCATGAGCCTCGACGAGGAGTTCCTCGTGGACTTCGGTGATCTCCCTGCTGGTCCGGCCCGCGCCCATGAAATCCGCTGGCCCGACGGCGATTGTACGAGTGACGTCTGGCAGTAGCGCCCACGAGGTCGTCCTCTCGTGGCCTGAGGGCCGCGAAACAGCGGTTCAGGCCCGTGAGAATGAATCCGTCCTGGAAGCGGCCGAACGCGTGGGCGTTGCTCTCCCGTTCGGGTGTCGAACCGGCGCGTGTGCCACCTGTACTGGACGAGTGCTCGATGGGCGAATTGAACACGCACGCCCACCACGCGCGCTGAAAGAGCGTCATCTAGCGGCGGACTATGTGCTGTTGTGTATTGCTGAGCCACGGTCTGCCTGTCACATCGAGGTTGGTGCGGGCGTCCAGACCGAGTTGGTGTCAAACCCGTGGCGATAGGATCAGTCGTCGGTATCGATGTCGGGTTCAACGACAAGCTTTCCCTGCTCGATGCGGAGTGGTCGTTATAGCCTCCTCTCCTGTCGACAACAGAGGGAGAATAGTTATCTATGTGTAGGCTCTACACATAGGTATGGCCGAAGAGAAAACCCGAGTCGATTTCAACGCGCCCGCTTCGATCGTGGAGCGAGCAGATAATGTCGCCGAGTTGCTCGACATCTCTCGCACCCGACTCCTCATCGATGCCCTCCAAGACGAGCTCGACGAACTCATCAACGAGGAAGGGTTCCGTACTCATCTCCGAGACGCCTACTATGATGAGCGAATCGACTTTCAGACCGTAAACTCCGTTCTCGGGCAGGAGGAAGCCATGCGAATGAAACTCCTTCGAGCATCGATCGATCAGGAACCACCCGAACCCCAGCTGAGAGCGGAACTACCCAGCGATAACGAGTTCTACGACGGCGAGGTTCCCGTCTGGCGGTCTGATTCTGAGGAGCCAGCCGACGACGAAGATGCCGAGTCAACCGCCTAACAGTGGACGACAGACCCATCAGTGTCGTCGATACCAATGTCCTGTTGAACCTTGCAACACCGGTTGTCGATGGAAGACCGGCGGCCCCAACCGGTGCCGACCCGCTCAAAGCACTACTCGTCTCCTATGACGTTCATGTGCCTGCGAGCGTCGTTGGTGAACTGAGTGCGGCGACGGGGAGTGGTGATCTGCTCTCGGCGGCCGCTGATCTGGTGTTGAACGCGGCTCACCACCTGACGACACACGACGTCGATGCCAGAATCGATGAACCACTCGATTACGGACTTGACCAGGGCGAATCGGATGGGATCTGGTTAGCGAACGATCTCGATGCACCGTTATTCATCACCGATGAGTTCAATTCGACGAACTATCTGTTCGTTAGTCTGGCACTCGACAACCGCAATACGCTCTTCACGACCCCACACGTGCTCTGTAAGCTTGCGTCCCAAGAGATTCTCCCGACCGAGTATGTCGACGCCGCCTTTAGCTACTACGCTGATTCAAAACAGTGGGACGAACAGTATCTCAACCAGCTTCGCCACGAGTATCTAAGAGACTGATCGCATCGGCGATGGGAGCTGTGGCCTTGTGCGACTCCTACTCACGGGGTTCTGGGCCGTCGCCAAACGCACTGCCTGGCGAGAACTCCGTCAGCTCCTCGATCTCCTGCTCCAAACGGTCGACCTCCTGACGAAGGACCTCTGCTTCAGGATCGTCGCTTACCGCCAGCCGGTCCTTGAGCCCCTGCAGCCGGGTCTCCTTGCGTTCTTCGTCGACGTCTGCCTTCCGAACGTACTCGCTTTCGGTGATGTCGTAGACCGCTGACTCCGAGAGCCCCACTACGTCGAGCGCCTCGTCGACCTTCTCACGGTCGACACCCAGCACCTGCTCACAGTCGATCCTCGTGTCCGCGAACGCCTCGAGGACGATCTCGTCGTCTTTGAGCGAGCGCTGGTGGCGTGTCGTCCGCTGGACCGAGCCGTATTGGCCGTGGGCCGGGCGGTCGTGTTGGACTCGGTCGAGCAGCACGTCGGTCACGTCCTTTCGCAGGTCGTTCGCGTTGCGCTGGACGTCCGACAGCAGCGTATAGAAGTTGACGAGTTCGGGCGTGTCGATTCCATCGAGATCGGTCGGGTCCTCGCGTTCGAGCGCGTCGATCAACAGCAGTGCATCCGCATACACCGAGACGTCCGGCTCCGCACGCTCGTCGCCATCGGTCGTGGTCGAGAGATGCGGCGTCTCGTCGAGGACCGCGCTTTCGTTAGCTTCTTCGAGTTCGATGATGCGTACCTCCTCCTGGTCGAGTACGTACCGGGGATGGACCGCGAGTACCGCCGCGTAGGGTTCGGCCTTCGGCGGGAGACGTTCGAGATCGTAGCCCTCGCCAGCGGAATCGCGAGTGTGCTCGAGGAGGGCTTCGAACTGCTCGCGTTGGAGCGGTTGGGAGTCACCAGTGTCCGTATCCTCGATGACGATCCGCTGCTGTTGGACCTCAGTGACCCGGAATCGGGTAGTCGACAGCGGCGTGATCAGCGTCGCGTCCTCAGGGAGGCCCTCACAGCGCTCGATCAGCGTCCCCCAGGTTGCTCCGAACGGCGCAGCCATATCCACCCCTCTCGCGTGGAAGACTGAAAACATTCGGCCCCTCAACCCACTCAGCCCGACTCGGTGAACGTTTATACTGAGGCGTGCAGAAAATCCGGCAGCCCCGGAGAGGGCCCCTACACCATGAGCCGCGATCACCAGTTCACGGTCGGCGACGTCGTCCTCGACACTCATCAAGAGTCTCCAAATCCAGCAGTGGTAGTCAACCTGCCACCCAAGCAGGCAGACGAGTGGACCGCGTACACCGACACCACCGTTGCCGAGGACAACCCCGAGTACCCCGACGAGTCCCCCATCGTTGTCGTCGCCTTCTACGATAACCTCGCTGAGCACGCCGAGGAGTTGCTCTGGCCGGAATCGCCGGTTCCATTAACCGAACTCCACGAGCACGACGTGACGGACTATGCGTTCCCTGTCGAGCGTCTCCAACCCGCCGAAGATACTTCGCTGGCCGCACGCCACGGAGGAGAGGATCAAGAGACCACTGAAGCCAACGGCGAAACCGACACTACCAGCGACGCCGATGCACGAGAGGAAGGCGAATCCGACACCACTCGCGAGGACAACGAGGTGTCCAGCGCGACAGACAACGGGAGTGAACAAGACCTGCACGAACTTCGAGACTACCTCAAAGACAACGGAGTCCGAGCCGAGATCGGTGACGAGACGGTCGTCGTCGAGAAGCTGGGGGAGACCTACCGACTGTCCACCGACGAGGTAGTCGAAGGGGACGGCCCCTACCGAGACCGTCTCGATCAACTCGTCAACGAAGCTCCGGTGTAACCACTACACTCCATCTCGAACTCACGAAGGTTCTGTTTCGTTTCTCGCCGTCTTCGAAGCTCTCCCCAAGGGTTATTACTCAATACACGAATCATGTATTGTATGTCGACAGCCAAAGGCGATCCCGAACGCGCCGTCGACGGGTTCATCGCGGTCGCGGATCTTCTCGACGAGCCGCGCCTCGCCCGTCTCTATACACACGTTCTCCAGGGCGGCGACGTGACCATCGATGGGATCGTCGCGGACCTCGACATCCCTCGAACGACGGCCTACTCCGACGCCGCGTCGCTCGTCGATCTGGGTATCCTCACCCGTGACGAAACACAGAAAACCCACACCTACACTGCTCTCCCCGTCGTGCTCACGACGATTCTCGACGAGGACGAGTACACCATCACCCCGACACTCATCGACGCCATCGGCCGGATCCCTCGGGACCAGGATCTCAGCTTCCTCGTCGAGAAACACGGCATTGGCAAGCTCGCCGCCGCACTCACCTACGCCATTCCCTATACGGAGGGCAAGATGTCCGAACGCGTTGCTGCTCGCGAACTCGATCTCCAACCTGCATTTGGGATCGCTGTCCTGCACGCTCTCAGAGAGGTTGTCCTCGATATGCAAGACCACGATCCGTACTTCGATCGTATCCGGAACGCCCGAGACAACCCACCCGGCGAGGACGGGTAGACGAGACTTCGCCCTCGGATGACGGAACTCGAGACGACCCACGCCGAGAATTCGGTGTGGATCGTCGATACCGGCCTGTTCATCGCGTGTGGACGCCAGCACAATGACAAGTACACCGCACTGGCCCGCTTCGCACAGCGGCACGACAGGACGTTCGTTATTCCCCACCGCGTCTACGACGAACTGGGTGGGGCTCCTGATCGGAGCACACCCGGCGAAACACCGATCAACACCGCCATCGATGCTGGCTGGGTCCGAGTCGCTGATCCACTCGACTACGCGAATCCGACAGTTGCGACGGTCATGGACGACGTTCGCGGCTATATCGCGCGAGCCTCGAACCGCGACGAGGATACCATCGAGAAAGCTGATACCGCGCTTGCCGGTGTCGCCGGCCAGCTTATCGATGACGATGAAGCGGCGTATATCTACCTCGTCACGACCGACATCCACGCCGGAGAGGGAACTGTCGCTGCTGTCGAAGCCGCCGGATACGACGGCCGGATCGAGGTCGTAGACGGATTCGAACTCATCGATGAGATCACGTCGTAAAAGTCGATTTAAGGGCATCAGCGCTGATTCGCGACACTTCACAGGAGCCCACTACCGA